>Ga0210057_1005248_pt1 | contig 16752 bp, 18 predicted proteins | sample CryGeyCG2114_010_2_FD_183968 | JGI IMG/M metagenome (GOLD analysis project Ga0210057, IMG submission 183968) | Groundwater microbial communities from aquifer - Crystal Geyser CG10_big_fil_rev_8/21/14_0.10 (SPAdes) (version 2) | ecosystem: Environmental > Aquatic > Deep subsurface > Groundwater ...
ACTGGAGTTTTGATCCGTTTTCAGATAAACAATTAAGCGTGTACTTAGACGATAGAACCCGCTTAATAACGAGTTATGGAATATTTAAAAAAGCAACAGCATTAAACAGTATAGCATTACTTAAAATGAGCATAAATTGTTACGGTAAACCAAAATCAGTAATGACTGATCATGGAAGTCAATATTATGCTAACCATCCTAATGCAGACCAAAACAACACAGAATTCAGAAAATATCTCAACATATTAGGGATCAAACATTGCTTGGCAAGAATTAACAGACCACAAACCAACGGCAAAGTAGAAAGATGGTTCAAAACCTACAAAACAGAATACCTAACCGGAACATTCACCAACATCAAAGATTACATAGAACACTACAATAATAAAAGATTACACATGAGTTTACACTACAAAACACCACAACAAGTATGGAACGACCTTAAAAATGTGTAGTAGTTTCGTGATGTGTAGCAGTTTCGGGATAACAGACTAATTCAAACAAAAACCTTTATAAATAACCAATTAATCCTGATTATCATGAATGTAGCATTAATGTATTCTGGTGGCAAAGATAGTACTTTTGCTTTAGAATTTATTAAGTCTAAAGGATGGAATTTAAAATATTTATTGAGTGTTAAACCTACTAGGACTGATTGTTTTTTATTTCATTATGCTACTGTTGAGCACACTCCTAAAATTGCTAAAATGCTTAATTTTCCTCATCATTTGATTTCTTGCGATATTGCTGATCCTAAGGGGGAAGCTAATTTGATTAAAGAATTTGTTGAAAAAAATAAAGTTGAAGCGTTAATTTTGGGCGGTACTGGTTTGCAGGAAACGCAGATAAGAAGTTTACAAGAAGCTATGCTACCTTTAGGTGTTGAAGTTTTTGCAGCTCACGCGGGTGAAGATCACGGTGAAGTTTTCAAACAAATGTTAGATAATGGTTATGAAATTTTGATTTCTCAAGTTGCAAGTGATGGTTTAATGAAATGGTTAGGTAAAATTTTAACTAAAGATAATTTTAATGAACTAGCTAAAGATTCTTTTAAATATGGTTTTCATGTAGGTTTTGAAGGCGGTTACGCGGATACTTTTATTTTAAACTGTCCTTTGTTTACGCAAAAATTTGTTATTGAAGAAATGGAAATTAATAAAGAAGATGCTTATTGCGGTCATGTAGTGATTAAACAATTGAAACGTGTTGATAAAATAGTTGAATCATTTGTTGAGTAATTTTTTTAGACTTCTTTTCTAAATAATTATATATTAATATGTTTAAATTTTTTTCCTGACCGCTTGCTTTCTTCTAGTGCGCATCGTATTTTTTTCTTCTTTTGCAAGCGGAAAATAAAGTCGGCTTAGCCGAGAATTAAAAATTAAATATTTGTGCAACTGCACAACTAAAATTTAACAATGAAAGTGCAATTTTAAATTCTTAATTTACTAATTTAATAACATTTGAGCCAACCCTACGCAACGCGCTTATTGTCAATAAAAAATTACACATTTTTAAACTGTTTATAATATTGAACAAACTTTTTAAACAACACTTATTTCTTTTAATTTATGCCGACAATTTTTACAGTTTTTTCGTTATTGATTAGTTTTTTTGTTACTTTTCTATTTTTGCCTTATTGGATTAAAAGAGCTAAAGAACATAATTTGGTTGGCAGAGATATTAATAAATTGAATGGTAGGAGTGTTGCTGAACTTGGTGGTTTAATTGTTGTGTTTAGTGCAGTTTTAGGAATTCTATCTTATGTTGCGTTTTCAGTTTTTATTTATAATAATACTACAGAACTGCTTTTTTTAATGGCTTCAAGTACTAGTATTTTTATTGCTGTGCTTATTGGTTTGTTTGATGATATTCTTGGTTGGAAAATTGGTTTGAGACAGTATCAAAAAATGTTGTTAACTTTTTTAATTGCAATTCCTATAATGGTTATTAATACGGGGGTTAGTAGTGTTAGATTGCCTTTTTTTGAATGGATTAATTTTGGTGTATTATTTCCTTTAATTCTTATACCTGTTGGAATTGTTGGCGCTAGTAATGTGTTTAATATGCTTGCGGGTTTTAATGGTTTAGAAGCGGGAATGGGGGTGATTATTCTTTCAAGTTTAGGTTTTATTTCATTCATGTTAGGAGAGCACTCTGCTGCTGTTATTAGTGGTTGTTTTGTGGTTGCATTAATTGCATTTTTAGTTTATAATTGGTATCCTGCAGTTGTTTTTCCGGGAGACATTATGACTTTGAGTGTTGGCACTGCGATTGCTATTGTAGCTATTCTTGGAAATATTGAATTGTATGCATTAATGATGTTTATTCCTCTTTATTTGATTGAATTTTTGTTAAAAAGTAAAGGTAGATTTAGGAAAGAAAGTTTTGGTCAAATAACTCAAAATGGTTTAGAGTTAAAGTATGGTAAAATTTATGGTTTAACTCATTTGTCTATTTGGTTGAATAAAAAAATTTTTGGTATTGCTACTGAGCAAAGAATTGTTTTGTTAATTTTGTTGTTTCAATTTTTTATAAGTTTGAGTGTTGTAATTTATTTTTTAGCGATAATTAATGCGTATATTGCAAATCCTTGGTTTTAACGTGTGAAAAACACCCTAAAGTCAAACTCCTATAATTTATTTACGATGCGCGCGTTACGGGGGTCGGCCCCTTCGGGGAAGTAGCGCTCACGATTTATCATCGCGGATTCTTACCAAAGGTAAGCTACGAACGTTAGTGAGTTTGTTGAAGGTGTTTTCACCTACGTTTTAACATTTGCAGAGGCACGCGCCTTCTATTGTGTAGCTTAATCTTGTTTGAGCTCTTCCAGTTATAAACATACATTGCATTCTGTTTTCTTCGTATGGAAATTCTTGAAATGTTTGTTGACAATTACAGGCTGTGCGTACACAACTGATTTTGTCGCATTCTTTTTGAGCAACTAGTTTTGCTTTGTTAAATAATTGATCTTTGTATGTTGTTATTAAGTCTTCGCAGGGATCTGTGCTTTCTATGAATATGTAATCGCTTGATCCTTCTAATTCGTCGCTTCTGTAATAATCACAGTTTATTTGTTGTTCTTGTGATTCTTGTTTTTGTTCTTCTTGTTTTTTAATTTTTTTAGTTTCTTCTTGTTTTTTTTGTTCTGCTTTTAATTCTTCTTCTCCGAATTGGTAAACGTATGGTTTTGTTGTTTTGTAAAATATTAATAATTTTTTTGTTGAAAATGGAAATGTTAAGTTTTCTTCATAGTTTTCTGTTATTTTTATTTTTTCAAAAAACATTCCTGTATTTTCTAATTCGTTTATAATCATTTTTTTTTGTTCTGTTTCACTTAATAATGTGATTTCAATATTTTTTTTTGCGTCATTATCAGTTAATACTATTCTTACTTCATCTCCCACTATTGGTTTTGCTTTGTTAACTAAAATTTCAGGACCTTCTTCATTGAAATGGTTGAATTTTGAGTTTTCTAAGAAAGTGTAGGTTAAATAATTAATATCTAATAAAGAATTCTCGAATGTTTGCGCAAATGCTGTGGGCAGTATTAGTAATGTCAGCAGAATTGTTAGGATTTTTTTGGTTTTCATTTTATTTCTCTCCCAACTAAATATGGTTGAAGTAATTGTATGTTTTTTTCTTTTTTTTGTGAATCTAAGTTTAGTAAAAAAGCAGTTTTAATCTGCTTATGTGAGTTCAAGAATGCGTTTATTCCATAAAAATCTTCTGATTTTAATTTTTTTTTAAATTTAACTTCAATAGGTATTATTTTTCCTTCCTTCTCAATAACAAAGTCTACCTCTCTCATGTTTTTATCCTGCCAAAAATTTATTTTCTTTTGACCTGATTTAATTATTTCCGCTAAGATAAAAGATTCAAATAAAAATCCAGCGTCATCTCTAATATTCACATCATTGAAATTATTTATGAAATAATTTCTCACTCCATTATCTATAAAATAAATTTTAGGTATTTTCACAAGTTCTTTATTTTTATTTGTATAAAACGGACGAATTGTTTTTATCAAATAAGTTTCTTCTAATATTTCAAGATACTTTTTTAATTCATTCAAGTGAAAATAAGTTATTTGCGTTATTTCTTCATATTTTGTTTTTTTTCCATTGTTAACTGCTAAAAATTCTATTAGTTTTTTCACCCCTAAAATTTTTTCTATGTTGAGATATTCTACTAAATCTTTTTTTACATATAAATCGAATATACTTTCTAAAACAATTATTTTTTCTTTTTTTGTCTTTTTTAAAACTACTTCAGGATAACCTCCGAATACCATAAACTCAATCATTGAATTGTAATACTCTTTCAAAGAGGCAAACAATCCGTTTCCGTCTAATTTTTTGATGTTATTTAAATTTTCTACCAGAACCGTTTTTTTTTTAAAAATTAAAAATTCTTCAAAATCTAAAGGATATATTTCATTAATAATTTTTCTGCCAGCTAAAGATTCTTGAATTTGGTCTTTAATAGTCAAAGAAGACGACCCTGAAGCATAAATTTTAACATTCTGGGTGTTATCATAAACGTTTTTCATAATTTTTGCAAGTGCAGGATGTCTTTGAAACTCGTCAAGAAACAAATAAAAAAAATCTTTTTGACTTTTATTATATCCTGTTAATTTTAGCGAGTTTATTAAAGTTTCAAAACTGCTTATTTTTTCATAGTTTGAAAATATATCTAAATCAATAAATAAACAATTGTTTGATTTTGATAACTGGTTGTGTAATTCTTTTAATAGGGTTGTTTTTCCAACTTGTCTTGCACCTATTAAAAGAGAAATCTTTCTACTGTGCGCTTGTTCTTTTAATTTTTTAAAAATTTTTCTCGTCAGCACCATATTCCAAAAATAAATACCCTTTAGTTTTAGATTACTCTAAAACTAAGCATTAGTTAGGAATAGAATATTTAAATGTTTCTATTTATGGGCCTTTTTATTACGCAAGTTTACTTTAATTTCACTCCTTTTTTTCCTAATCTTTTCATCATTGCTTCGGGATTTTTAAAGTCTCCTTTCATTGCTTTGATTAATTTTTTGCTTTGCTTGTATTGTTTTAGTAATTCTCTTATTTCGGTTATTCCTACTCCGCTTCCTTTGCTTATTCTTTCTATTCTGTTAATGTCTAGTTCGTCTGGATTTTCTAATTCTTTTTTTGTCATGCTGTCCATTGCGTATTTCCAAAATTTTAGTTTTCCTTCTTGGACTTGTAATGCTTCTTTTGGCATTTTTAATTGTCCCATTCCTGGAATCATCTCTACTAATTTGCTTATTGATCCCATTTTTTTCATTGATTCCATTTGTTGATAAAGATCTACTAAGTTAAAATCGCCTTTGAGTAATTTTTTGCTTAAATCTTTTGCGTCTTCTTCTGTAATTGCTTCTTTAGCTTTTTCTAGTAATGCTTCTAAATCTCCCATGCCCAATAATCGTCCTACGAATCCTTTCGGGTTGAAAGTTTCTATGTCTTCCATTTTTTCTCCTACTCCGATGTAGATTATTGGTGAATTTGTTACTGCGCACGCACTTAATGCTCCTCCTCCTTTTGCTGTTCCTTCCATTTTTGTAACTATTACTCCTGTTACACTGCATGAATCGTGGAATGCTTGTGCTTGAGTTTGTGCTGCTTGTCCTATATCTGCGGATATTACGAGAAGTGTTTCGTTAGGGTTTACAGTTTGACTGACTTGTTTTATTTCTTGTATTAAGTCTTCGCTTAATGCGTCTCTTCCTGCTGTGTCAATAATTAATAAATCGTACTTGTTGTATTCGTTTTCAAAACTTTTGTAAATTTTTATTGGATCTTTTTCAGTTTTGTTTATGTATACTGGTGCGTTGATTTGTTTTCCTAATTGTTCTAATTGTGTCATTGCTGCTGGACGATGCACGTCTAAGCCTATGATTGCAACTTTTAGTCCTCTTTTTTTGTAATATAATGCCATTTTTCCCGCGGACGTAGTTTTACCGCTACCGAACAATCCTACGAGCATTATTTTTGCTGGTTTTCCTTCAACGTTTATTTCGTGTTTTTCCCCGCCTAAGAATTTTGTTAGTTCTTCGTATACTATGTTGATTAATTGTTCTTTTTTTGTTAATCCTTTTGGTTGTTTTTCTTCTTTTGCTCTTCTTCGTATTTCTTCAGTTAATTGAAATACTAATTTTACGTTAACGTCTGATTGTAATAGTGATCTTTGAATGTCTTTGACTAATTCGTTTAATAATGTGTCATCTATGAATACTGCGCTTGCTATTTTTTGCAGTGTGTTTTTCAGTGATCCTGATAATTTTTCTAATACCATAATACAAGAATGATTTGGTTGTTTTTAAAAGTTTTTAGTATTTTATAATTTTTAGTCCTTCTATTCTTGCATAATGGCTGTCTCTTGTTACTAATTTTTGATTACTCTTTTTTGTGATTCCTGCAATCATCATATCTTCTGTTTCTATTATTAAACCTTTTTTTGTTAATTCTGCTTCTATTTCTCCTGCTTCTTTTGCACTTGACATGTCAAGTGGAAAAATTTCTAATGATTTTATTAATTCAAGTATTTTTTGTTTTTCGTTATTAGATGCTGATAAGCACGCGCCAGACCATAATTCCATTAAAGCAGGAGTTGGAATTCCAATAATCGTTTCTGTTTTGTCTAATTCTTCTTTTAATTCTCTGACACAATTTTTTCCTCTTAATAAGTCTATTAAAAAAGTCGTATCTAAACAAACCATTTTATTGATTCAACTCTTCAATTATTTTTTTCATTCTTTTCTTGTGCGCTAGATTTCTTTTTTTTCTTAGTTCTTTAATTGTCTTTTCAAGTTTGTTCGCACTTTCTTCACTTAAAATTCCAAAAAAATCACTAAGAGGTTTTTTGTTTGAAGTTCTTAAAATTAGTTTACTGAAGCTTTCATTTTTTTCTTTTTTTCTTTTTAATGCTTCGTATGCTTCTTCAGTTATAGTTATTGTTTTTGTTGTCATAAGTATGTTTAGGTATGTTTAAGTATATAAACATTTCTATGTTTATTTATAGCTGTAGAATCACTAATGTTCGTAACTTTGCGCTATTCGTAACGCAACGCATCTACTGGTGCTAGGTTTGCTGCTCTTCTTGCAGGCATTAGTCCTGATATTGTGCCTATTAAGAATGAAAATAATAATGCTCCTATGATTAATTCTGGTCCTAAGTGTGCTCTGACTAATCCTGTGCCTAATGATTGTGCTGCTATGTATTCTACGCTTTTGCTTAGGCCTGCTCCGATTATTACCCCTATTGCTCCGCCTGTTAATCCTAATAATCCTGATTCGAATAGCATGATTAATAGTACATCTCTGTTTTTTGCGCCTACTGCTTTCATTATTCCTATTTCTTTTGTTCTTTCAAGTACTGATGTGTACATTGTGTTCATTATTCCTATTCCGCCAACTAATAAGCTGATTCCTGCTATTCCAACCAGTACTGCTTGTAATACTGCGAAGATGCTTGAGAATGTTTCCAGTAATTGGTCTGATGTTTGTACTCTGAATGTTTCTTGATCTTTTTTTTCTCCTCGTGAACTTCTTAATTTTCTTTGTACTTCTTCTGCTACTTTTTCCGGATTGAAATTAGATGCTGTTTTTGCCATGATTTGGCTTTCTTCGTCTTCAATATTTAACAGTTCTCTCAGTAAGTCTTTGTTTATGTAAATTAATTTGTCGTCTACTGGGTTTCCTATTTTATCCATCACTCCAACTATTTTAAATTCTTGTTCTTCAAAGATTATTTTGCTTCCAATTCTTAATTTTTTTTTCCATAAATCACCGTACATGTGATTGTATCCTACTACTGCATTATATTTATCTCCTTGTTTTAATTGTCGTCCATCTAATATTTTGAAGGTTTGTATTTCTTCAAAAAGGTTTAATTTATCAGGATCAATTCCTGTTACAAAGCCTATTTGTGTTTCATCTCCTACTCGTGTTTGTCCTTGTTTGAGTAACATTCCGATTGCCCATTTTATTCCTCGAATGTTTTCTATGGTTCGTAAATCTTTGCTCGTTAGAATTAATGATTTGCTAATGGCTGAACCTGGCGGTCCTAATGTTTTTGTTTGTATTATTATTTTGTCGCTTCCTAATTTTTCAAATTCTTCACTGATGTAATCTTGAAGTCCTTGTCCTAAACTTATTAGTGCTACTACTGCTGCTATTCCTATGAATATTCCTATCATAGTCAGCCAACTTCTTAATTTTCGGTTGAATAAATTAGTGAAAGCTAATTTGAAGTATTCACTGATCATTTTTTTCTTGCATACTTTCTGTATATTACGTATCCAACGATTAAAACAACAATTATTATTAAGTAAATTAACGTGTTATTTTTACTTATTAGGCCTAATCGTGTTGCTTCTTCAATTGTGTACACTTTTAATGGTAATGTTGCTGTTTCTTTGAAGTCGTTATTGTTTGCATCTTTAAAATTTAATATCAGCATTAATTGTGTGTTTTGTGTTTTCGGGTAAATGTCTAAGTCTATTGTTTGGAAGTCATCTACGTCTATGTCTCCTAAGTATATGTTGTTTGAAGATAATAATTCTGCATTTATTGATTGTAAATTCACTGTTAATAATTTTATTTTTGTTAATCCGTTGTTTACTATTTTTATTGTTGCTTCTTGTTTTTGATTTAACAATAATATTGTGCTTTCTTGACTTATTTCTAATTTTGGTGTGCTTCCTATTTTTACTGCTATTAAATTAGTGTTCGTGTACATGTTGCCGAATTCGTCAAAATAATTTAGTAACACTGGTATTTTGTAAACTCCTGCTTCTGCATCTGGTAATGCTGTTAATTGAAATTTTAATTGTGTGTTTCCAATTATTGTTTTGATTGTTTGTTCGTCAACTTCGTTTTTTGGTGCGAAAGGTGATTTTGTTAAATCGAGTTTTATTTGTACATTTTTTAGTTCAAAGCTTGCTTGATTTGTTAAGCTTAAACTTACAAATACGTCGCTTCCTGGTGCAACTTGTGAAGGAGTGGTTTGTACGTTTTTTATTGTTAGTGTTGGTTCAAAATTTTTAATTTGAACTGGATGAGTGTATGTGTAATCTTCTCCGTCTTCGTCGACGTTTAAATTTATTTTTTCAAATCCTGCGTTTGCGTCTGTTGTTACTTTTACTAGCCAGGTTAGTTTTACTTTTTCTCCCGCGTTTAATTCTGTATATTCTATTTTATCTTCTGATTCAATTTTGAATGTGCTTGGAACGTCTAATTCGAATACTGTATCGGTTATTTTTACAGTGTTTGTGTTTGTTGCTTCGAATGTTACACTGAAGAATGTTCCTGCTGTTACAGTTGTTGGTTCTAAACTTATTAATTTTACATCTATATCGCTCGCGCTTACTAATGGCGCTAGAAATAATAGCATTAATGCGAAAATTTTTGTTATATTCATTTTTTACCTCCACGTATTTTACGTGATTTGTTTTCTTCTTTTACTTGTCCATCTTTTATTCTGAGTATTCTTTGAGCGTATTGTTCCAGTATTGGATTGTGTGTTACGAATATTATTGTTTTTCCTTGTTTGTGTAATTCTTTGAATATGTCCATAACTGTGTTTCCTGTTTTCGTGTCTAAATTTCCTGTTGGTTCATCTGCTAGTATTATGTCTGGATCGTTGATTAAGCTTCGAGCGATTGCGACTCTTTGTTGTTCTCCTCCGCTTAACTCGTTTGGTTTGTGTGTTAATCTGTTTTGTAATCCTACGAATGTCAATAATTTTTTTGCTTTCTCGTTTAATTTGCCTCCTTGAAATAAACTGGGCAATGCAACGTTGTCTACTGCTGTTAGTGTTGGTATTAAATTAAATTTTTGAAAAACGAATCCTATTTTTTTCCCTCTTACTTTTGCCAAACTGCTTTCGTTTAATTCTGAAATGTCTTTTCCGTCAAGAAATACTGTTCCTTGTGTTGGTATGTCTAAACAACCAACTAAATTCATCATTGTGCTTTTTCCGCTTCCGGAAGGTCCTACGATTACTATGAATTCATTGTTTTTTACATCAAAGCTTATTCCTTTTAAAGCATTAACTTTTTCAGATCCCATGATGTATGTTTTCCAAACTTTGTCTAATTTAATTAATGTTTTGTTCATTGAAATTTTTAATAAACCCTTCTAGTTTTTAAAAATTTCATTCGTAAAAGTATTAATTTATATAGTGTGAATTTTATTATGATTATTATTTAATTTGAATAAGTAAAGTATTTCTGACAATAATAATTTTTATAAAACGAGTATGGTTTATTTTTGTTAATGGATAAAAAAGATTTTGATATTGATGAAATTCCTAAAGTTGAAGTTTATGAAGATGAGGTTGAAAAGAGAAAAAGTTCTTTTAGTACTTGGGTTTTAATTGCTATTGTTTTGTTAGGCGGTTATTATTTGTGGAGTGCTGATGTGAATGTTTCTGGAAGTTCTGCTGTTGATATTACTGATGTTGAATTAGAAAAACAAGTTGATGATATTCTTGCAGAGTTGGAAAAAGAAGAAGTTCCTGTTGAAACTGATTCTAATATGATTGTTAAAGAATTTGTTGAAGGTGATTTAGTTAGTTTTCCTCATCTTGAAGCTGTTGATCCTGAAGGTAAAACTGTAAGTTATTCTTTCACTTATCCTTTGAATTCTGATGGTGAATGGCAGACTAAGAAGGGTGATACTGGTGAATATTTAGTTACTGTTACTGCTAGTGATGGGTTTAGTAGTGCGGATCAGAATGTTTTGATTGTTGTTAAAGCAAATAAGGATAATTCTTTGCCTGTTTTGGAATTGGAAAAAACAAAGTATTATGTTAAAGAAGGAGATACGTTAAAGATTAATTATGTTGTTAGTGACGCTGACAATGATAATGTTAGTGTTTCTTTTGAAGGTTGGATGGTTAGCGATACTAGACTTGTTGGTTTTGATGAAGAAGGCACTCACTCAGTGATTGTTAGTGCTAGTGATGGTAAAGTTAGTGTTAAAAAAGAGGTTACTGTTTTTGTTGAGCGCATTAATCAAGCTCCTTCAATTATTTTTGTTGATACTGTTGAAGTTGATGAGGGTGAACCTGTTGTTTTAGAACCTGTTGTTAGTGATCCGGAAAATGATCCTGTTACTTTAATTTATTCTGGTTGGATGAATTCTAATGTTAAGAATACTGATTATGACAGTGCAGGCAATTATGAAGTTAAAATTGTTGCTAGTGATGGTAAACAAGAAAGTGTGAAAATTGTTACTGTCATTGTTCGTGATGTTAATAGAATGCCTGTTTTTAATTCTGGCGCGTTTAATTAATTTTGAGAAATTTTTAAAATCCTCGAATAGGAGTATTAAAAATTCCGATAGTAACTTTTATAAATATTTAAAATAAATATTGTTGTATGATTGAAATATTACTTATCATTTGTTTTATCTTTTTATTTTTAGCTAGTATTTTTGATATTCGTACGCGGGAAATTCCTGATTGGCTTAATTATGGAATTATTGTTTTTGCTCTGCTTTATCGTTTACTTTGGAGTTTTTTTTTTAATTGGACTTATTTTTTTGAAGGATTAGCAGGTTTTGGTGTTGCGTTTATTCTTGCTTGTGTTTTATTTTATACTGGTCAATGGGGTGGTGGTGATGCTAAGAGTTTAATGGGTGTTGGTGCTTTGCTTGGCATGAAGTTTTCTTTAAATCATGATTTTGTTAGTTTTTTAATTAATTTAATTCTTGCAGGCGCAATTTATAGTATTTTTGTTATTTTTTTCTTGACTTTGAAGAATAAACAAAAAATTTGTGATGTTTATAATAATAATTTGTATCCTAATTGGAAAAGAATATTTTTAATCAGTATTTTATTAATGTTAATAATCATATTTGTTAATTTTCCTTTTGATTTAAAATTTTTTTTAATTGCGTTCATCATTCTTGCGTGGATTGTTTACTTTTTTACTTTACTAGTGTTCAGTGTTGAAAAAGTTTGCATGATAAAACTTGTTAAGCCTTCTGAACTTACTGAAGGTGATTGGATTGTTAAAGATGTTAAGCATAAGAATAAATTAATTGTTAGTTCTAAAAATTTAGGTTTAACGCTTGATCAAATTGAACGATTGAAAAAGTTGAAGAAAAAAGTTTGGGTAAAAAATGGGATTCCTTTTTTGCCAAGTTTTTTGTTGGCATTTATTTTAACTTTTTGGTTGGGTAATTTGTTACGTTTTCTTATTTTTTAGCAATTATGAGTATTCTTTTAGGTTTGTTTACTTTTATTTTTTTATAATCATGTAATACTTCAAATTTTTTGAATCCTGCTTTTTTTAAAGTTTTTATCCAATCTTTTTCAGTTAATAAGTGAGTTATGCATAAATCTTTATGTATTCCATCACCAATACACGTTGTTACATCCCTGATTCTTAGTTTATCAGTGTATTTGTCATTAATTGTTGTTTGTAACAATGTTCCGTCTTTCAGTTTGATATTGTTGATTATTGTTTCTTTTTTTTCTTTGGGCATCCACATCCAACTTCGGTTATCAATTACAAAGATACCTTTTTCTTTTAATGACTCGTACACGTTTTTTATAACTTTTTCATATTCTAAAGGTTCTTCTCCTAATGTTGTCCACATACAAATAGCGGCATCAAAAAAGTTTTCATTACAAAAAATATTCGCGTCTTGTAACAAAAAATTTAGTTTAACATTTTCTTTGTCTGCTTCTTCTCTTGCTTTGCTTAGTTGGTGTGGAGAAAAATCTATTCCAGTAATATCAAAACCTTTTTTTGCTAAAGGTATTGCGTGTCTGCCTACCCCGCATGCCACGTCAAGAACTTTTTTAACTTGGTGTTTTTTAAATATTTTATTGAGAGTTTCAACTTCTAAACTAGTGTCAACTAAATGATTGATTATTTCAAGATAATAGTTCGGAATTTGGTATAATGATTGCATAGTATTTGTTAAGAAAGAATAATTTATTAATCTTTTTTCATACTATTAGTTCATTTTTAAGGTATTCTTTTTAATTGTTTTTTGTATATGTCTTCTGCTTCTTCTGTGTTGTCTTGTATTTCTCTTGGTTTGCTTGGTTCTTTTTCAAACATTCCTATTCTGCTTGCGTTTTCTGCTAATTCGGTTGCTAATTGTGTTAGTTTTTCTTCATCACCTTGTTTTGGTTGCCACATTAATGGTAAATTATCATTTTGTTGTCTTGGAATAACGTGCAACATCATGTGTGAATTTTTTTGTCCGGCAGGAATTCCGTTTTGAATTAATAAGTTTGTTCCTTGAACTCCTAAACTTTCAAAAACAGTGAGTGATAACTTGTTTGCTACTCGAAATAATTCTGGCATTACATAATCTGGTGTTTCTTCTAAAATTAATGCGTGTTGTTTTGGTACAACTATTATGTGTCCAACAGTTGCAGGTTTTGGATGTAATAATGCGATTACTTTTTCTCCTTCAAAAAGTATGTTTTCTTTTTTTTCTATCCATTCGCACACGTCGCATTCTGTCATTTTAGTAAGTTTGCAATATCATCAAATGATACTGTATCATCCTCTTCATTTTCTTCATCATTGGATTCTCCATCAGTGGATTCTTTATCATTGGATTCGTTATCCGTGTTTTCATCTACTGGTTCTTCATCGGAGGATTCATCATTTATGTTTTCATCAACCTGTTTGTCACCTTTGTCTTCGCTAACTTTTTTTTTACCTGTTAACACTTCACTTACACTATCTAAATCTATATCTGCTGTTTTTTTTACTGGTTCAATGTTTAATTCAGTTCCTAAATTTTTTTTTAATGCTTGCGCTAGTGCTTGTTTAAGTTTTTCAGTCATTTCTTCAGACAAGTTTTTTTCTGGAAGAACTAAACCAACATCATCTCCTTGATTTCTCGGAATTACGTGCATCATGAAATGTTGTGCTCTTTGTCCTGCTGCAGGACCATTAGCTACGAAAACGCTTGTACCTTCACATTTTAAAGTTGATAATAATACGTGCGATAATGCTTTGCTTAATAATCCTAAATGTTCTATTACTTCTTCAGGTATTTGAGGCATTATCGCGTAATGTTCTTTTGTTAAAACTAATAAATGTCCTGGACTTGCAGGGTTTATATCTAGAACTACTAATAATTTGTCGTCTTCGTAAACTTTTTTGCTTGGAACTTGCCCATTTATAATTTGGCAAAATATGCATTGTTGTTTTATTTCTTCTAAACTGGGTTGTTCACTCATGAGCTTAAAATTATTGTTTTATTTATAATAATTTTGGTAAAATAAAAAGGTTTTAATAATACAAACGTTATTTTTTATTAATGATGAATAAAAAAGGTGCATTCACTATCGTTCGGGACCTTTTTAAAACAAAAAAAGGTGTAACTCCATTAATGGCTACTTTGTTTTTAATACTTTTATCTGTAAGTTTAGGAGCTATAGTTATGGTTTTAGGGGAAGCGTATATTGGTGAACATGCTAATTTTGCTCGTGGAATTCCTGAAGTTGGTTCTGGATGTGATCTTGTAAATTTTAAAATTACCCGCATTAGCGGTGTTGCGCATGTTTGTGTTAAAGACAATACTATTGATGTTAGTTTGGATAATGAAGGAAGCATTGTTATTGATGATTTTCACGCTAGAATTCATGGCAGTGATGGCGTGAGTAATGTTCAGAATTTGCTTGTTCGTTCTTTAAATTTAGCTGAAGGTGTTCGTTTAAGAATTCCTTATTTAAGTATTGGTAAACCGTTAAAAATTGTTCTCACGCCTAGAATGCGTTCAGGAATGAATTATTTGTATTGTTCTGAAAAAAGTGTTGCAATAGAAAACTTGCCAAATTGTGAGTGATCTTCTTTATAACATGAACATAGTTAAAAACACAAACTTAGTGCGTGTTTCCCTAATTTAGCCTTGATAAACTGCACAAGTATAATTTAATAATAAAAGGATGAAGATAAAAGTTTAAAATTTGATGTTTAAAGTAAAAATTGTACACGAAAAGAATACAACACAGTAACTCAGCCGAAAAATTATTAAAGCTAAATCGTATAATCACATTTATGCAATTAGAACTTGACTTGAATAAAACTGTGCCTCAAAATGCAGAGGAGTATTATGCTAAAGTTAGAAAGTTAAAGAAAAAAATAGAAGGCATAGAGCATGCATTGGTTAAGTTTCAGAAAGAATTAGAAATTGAAGAAAAAAAAGAAGTTAAAAAAGTTGTTAAAAAAGAACCGATTGAATTAGTTAAAAAATGGTATCATAAATTTCACTGGTTTATTTCTAGTGAAGGATTTTTGTGCATTGGCGGTAGAGATGCTACAACTAATGATATTGTGATTAAAAAACATACTAATCCTGAAGATTTAGTGTTTCACGCTGAACTATCTGGAAGTCCTTTTTTTGTTATTAAAACTGAAGGTAAAAAAGTTGGTAAAATAACATTACAAGAAGTTGCTATTGCAACAGCTAGTTTTTCTAGAGCGTGGAAGCAGGGAATTACTAATGTTAATGTTTATTATATAAATCCTGATCAAGTTAGTAAAGAAGCTAAATCTGGAGAATACTTAAGTAAAGGTGCGTTTATGATTTATGGTAAAAAAAATTATTTAAATGTTAATTTAGAATTAGCAATTGGTTTAAAAAAAGATGAAATAATGTGCGGACCAGTAAGTGCTGTTAAAGAACATTGTACTGAATATTTTGTTATAAAACAAGGTGATGAAAAGATTAGTGATGTAGGTAAAAAAATAAATCATAAATTAAATATAAGTCTAGATGACATAATTAGAGTGCTTCCAACTGGCAATTGTGCTCTTATAAAACCATAATTTTTATAAAACACATCTCGTTTCTCACTCTATAATGAAGGAAATTTTGAAAATTCCTAAATTAAAACCTGTGAAAGGTGATACTGGTCCTGCTTCTTTATGTATGGTTCTATCATTTTACGGCATTGATGTTGATCAAGAAGAAATTGCCGATCAATTAGTTCTTAATGGTAATGGAAGTTATAAAAGAGAATTATTGCGATACGCTAAAAGTAAAGGTTGTTTTGCGCACTCGCACGATAAACCAGTTATTGATGACCTTGTTGGTTTATTAAAAAAAGGAATTCCCCCTATACTTTCCAGAAAAGAAGGAGAAGAATATTTGCATTGCGTAGTTAGAGGATATGACTTAGAAAGAAAACTTATTTATTTTAATGATCCTTCAGATTCTAAAAAAAATAGATTAGGTTATAACAATTTTAAAGAATTATGGATAACTAATGATAAAAAAACTAATTATGCTATTTCTGTAAAACCTAAAAAGAAAAGATAAGACGATACCTTTTTAAACTCAAAAATCATATTCTAATTAAAAAGAGGTAGAATGGCACAATTATTGTTAGATATCGGAGTAGTTTTCTTAGTTGCAGGATTATTTGCCTTGCTTGCCAGAACATTAAAACAACCATTAATTATCGGTTATTTAGTTGCAGGATTAGTTATAGGCCCTGCAGGTTTAGGATTTATTAAAAGCGAAGAAGTTATTCGTTCATTATCAGAATTAGGAATTGCGTTTTTATTATTCATAGTTGGATTGCATTTAGATTTTCGTAAACTAAAAAATTTAGGAAAAATAATTCTTACCGTAGGATTAGCTCAAATAATTTTTACATTCATTTTCACGTATTTTATACTTTTACAATTCACTTTTCTTGCGAGTCACGCAGTTTATTTAGCAATCGCATTAACTTTGAGCAGTACAATTA
>Ga0210057_1005249_pt1 | contig 16751 bp, 10 predicted proteins | sample CryGeyCG2114_010_2_FD_183968 | JGI IMG/M metagenome (GOLD analysis project Ga0210057, IMG submission 183968) | Groundwater microbial communities from aquifer - Crystal Geyser CG10_big_fil_rev_8/21/14_0.10 (SPAdes) (version 2) | ecosystem: Environmental > Aquatic > Deep subsurface > Groundwater ...
GCGCCAGTTTCACTGGCATGAAATTCGGCGGCGGCGGAAAGCCCCAGTAGTAGAACGTTTCGCGTTCACTACGGGGCAGGCGAGGGCGGGCCCCGAAGGAGAAACTTCGTTTCCCTACGGGGTAAACCCCGTTAGAAAGTTGCCTTTCAAAATGTGCTAATAATGTTAACTTGAAGGGCTTATGATATGAGCTTTCTAACGGGGCTTGCCCCGTAGCAAGCCGAAGGCTTTGCTATGGGGCCCGCCCGAGCGTTCAGTTTGGCGCGCGAAGCGCGCCGTCAGTTCCGTTCAAAATAGGTTCGGATTTCGTCAAACAAACGCACAAAAATAAAAATCCCGTTCCGCAGTATTGCGGAACGGGATTTTTACTTCGGTAAATCGTAAATAGTTTACTGAACAGCTAAGTCAGCTCTTACTCTACCCCAACCGTAATCTTTATCTTTTCCGGCTTTACCTAAGTCCTTAGCCGTGCTGAAAAGTTTATTTTCTACTTGGCTCTGGCTGTATTCTGGGTGAGCGTATTTCATCAGCGCTACAACTCCGCTAACCATAGGTGTCGCCATACTCGTGCCGCTCCAAGTGGCATAGGCACTTCCCAAAACGGTGGAATAAATACTTACTCCGGGAGCAGTGATATCCAAGGCATTACCTCTACCAGAGAAGCTAGCAACCTTATCGCTGCTGTTTACAGCTCCTACAGTAGTTGAGTAGCTAATGCAACCTGGGATGGACACTCCAGAATTACCGCTATTGCCGGCGGCGACAACCACAGTTACATTTTTATCAACAGCGTATTTGACGGCCTTGGTTAAGTCGGGCAATACATTATTGCAGAAACCCTTGTAAACGTAAGGTCTTCCAGTCCCCAAGCTCATATTAATAGCATCGGCATCGAAGTTGTCAACAGCCCAATAAATGCCGGCTACTACATCACTGAAATAACCAGAACCGTTCTGGTCGAGTACTTTGCCAGCGATAATTCCTGTATCAGGGGCTACGCCTTTTGCTTTAGGATCATCAATGCCGTCGGCAGTAATAATTCCGGAAACATGACTGCCATGTCCGTTGTCGTCCATCGGGTCATCATCATCATTCACGAAGTCATTTCCCCCTAAGTAGCTGGAACTCAATTCCGGATGATTATAATTGTAGCCAGTGTCCAAAACAACGACTTTCCTGCCAACGCCAGTGTTACCCGTATTGTGTACCAAATCAGCACCGATTTGCTTGTTAGCGCTAATGCTTTGAGTCGTAACCTGGTTGCGCGAATCGGCATGACTGTTCTCGTCAAGAGCAAAAACCATTACATCTTCGGCAAGAGATAAAGATTCGGCTACTCCCTGCGGACAGCTAAGAGCTTTTAACGTCTTCGCATCTCTTACAACCTTACAACCCGAAGAAATCGCATTACTCACTTCTTCTTCGGTATGAGCAATCACCCTTTTCGTGTCTCCTTTATCGACGATTCCTCGAGCGTTAACCACGCCCACAAGAACAAAAATCGCAACCAAGACGGCTACGGCAACTAAATATTTTTTGAAATTCATCAGATTTAAACAGATTTAACGACCTTTTTAACGGTTTTCTTATATTAAGTTTAGACTAGGGCCGCCTGTCCTGTCAAGGTTTGGGCAGAAATTTCCTTACCAAGTAAAATATGGCGCTTCCAACAACTATCCCCAGGAGAATGTCAGTAGGCCAGTGGAAACCTACGGCTATCCTTCCAATGCCCACAAGTAGAGTAAGGGCAATAAACCATTTACCCCAGCCGCGATTTTCGTGCCAAACAAGTAATGCAAGCGGCACCAAAAACGCCATATGTCCTGAAGGCAGGGAACTTGTTGCTGAAGAGTCGATAATGGGCAAATTAAATTCTACAAAAGGCCTGGGGTGATAGTAAAAGAAACGAATGAGCTCCGTAATAATTCCGCGAGAAAGGATAACGGCAAGTGAACCTAAAGATAAGAGGTAAAGCCGCTTACGAGAACTATATTTAAATAGTATGAATAAAATAAAAAGACCTACTAAAACGTAAATCAAGTACTTCGCAGAAAAGAGAGCGAACGATTCAAAAATGGCATAACGGTGCGCCGCACTATAAATAATATTAAATAAAGACGTATCGAAAGACATTACGTTTATCTCCTTACATAAGGCAGAAGACCCATAAATCTGGCGCGTTTAATGGCCCTCGCCAAACTCCTTTGGTGTTTACTGCAGGTACTAGTATGTCTGGGATCAATAATCTTAGCCTGGCCTGAAACAAATCGTCTCAGGAGATCAGCCTCTTTGTAGTCGATATCAACCACATTCTGCGAACAAAAAAAACACTGTTCTTTTCTCATGCCAATTATGTATAAATTTTCGAGTCTGTGGACGACGAAAATTTATCCACAGAATTGAGCACCGAGCACTCAAATTTAACCAAACGATCTTCAAAAAAAGATTGGTTTGATTTTAGGTTGATTTGATTTTTAACAATTAACATCTTCATAAGTTTGAGTGCTCGGTTAATTCGTCTTGCAAAATTTTATTCGCCATATGCTCTAAAATTTTGAGACTCATTAAAACGGCAAATCTTCTGGTTTTATGTCTTCACCATCAATATCAATCACGGGCATATCTTCTTTTGACGCAGCTGTTTTTGTAGTAGGTTTCACGCCTGAGGCTCCTTGTCCGCTCTTTGGTCCAAACTGAATTCTTTCCGCCACTATTTCCGTCCAATACTGCTTACTGCCATCTTTTCCATCCCATGAACGAGTCTGAATTCTGCCTTCAATCAAAACAAGACTTCCTTTGGTAAGATATTGATTTACAATTTCAGCTTGACGGCCGAAAGCCACTATATTATGAAACTGAACATCTTCTTGTTTTTCACCTTGCTGATTCTTCCAAACGCGATTGGTAGCCATACCAAAAGAAACCACTGCGGTGCCGGAAGGCAAATTCCGAAGTTCCGGATCACGAGTTAAGTTGCCGATTAAAAAAACTTTATTCAGGTTCATCCCGTTACAAAATAAAACTAAATATCTTTACGACTATTAGATAATCATTGCTGGTAAACATACTTGTTGATTTTGTAACGGGACTCATATTTTTATTTCTTCCAACTTCTCTTCTAAAGCGTCGTTCGAAATATCTACTCTCTGTTCTACGACCGGTTTAGTCCTTTCTTCATAGCTTTCCCGACGAGATTGAGTTTTGACGAATGGCGGAGTGATAATGAGGAAACGGAGAACTTTGCTATTTAATTGCAAAGCGCCGTTTAATTTTTTTACTGATTCGGTATCTAAATTGAAATGCAGATATCCAAAACAAGCCCTGATTTCTTTCTTAATAGGATAGGAAAGTTTTATTTCTGAAACCGCGCTTTCGTTCACGATCTCCGCCCCTAAATCCGATAAAAGCTTAACTATAACGCCGACATCCTCTTCGGATTTCAGTAAATAAGATATTTCATAAGCGCGCTTGGTCGTTTCTTCCATCTATATGTGCATTCTAACAAAATAATCTTATGAAGTCAATTTACCTCGCATTACAATTCAGCAAAAGTGCGGGTTCTACTCTTCTTGCGGCAACGCTCTCAATTCGTCCTTTCCCCTTAGAGTTTCTCCTATCGGCAAAAGGCGCCCGATAATGACATTCTCTTTGAGGCCGCGCAAATAATCTATTCGCCCTTCGCTTGCAGCCTTGACAAGAACGCGAGCCGTTTCTTGAAAAGAAGCCGCAGACAACCAACCGTCGGTAGACAACGCGGTTTTAGCAACGCCCAAGAGTAATTCTTCGCCGCGCGCCGGTTCTTTGTTTAATTTTTTCATTGTCCTGTTAAGTTCGTAGAATCTAGATTTATCAATAATCTCGCCGGGAATGAGATCGGTGCCGCCGGCAGAAATAATTTTTACTCTGCCGAACATCTGCCGAGCAATTACCTCGATATGTTTATTATTTATGGAAACTCCTTGAGAAAGATAAATGTACTGCAGCTCTTTAATAAGGTACCGGTAAGTTTCTTCTTTACCTTTAAAAGTGAAAATCTCCCTTAAGTCTATGCTACCTTGAGAGAGAAGACTCCCTGGTTGGACTTTATCTCCTACGGAAACCAAAATATCAGTGGAACGCAATGCGGAATACTCGACTATCTTCTTTTTCTTGCCGGATAAAACTTTAATAGAAATCACTTTAAGCAATCCCTTGTCGCTAATCTTTTCCACTACTCCTTCTACATCAGATAATATCGCTTTACCTTTAGGCGTCCTGATCTCAAAAAGCTCTTCCACCCTAGGCAAGCCTTCGGTTATATCCCTACCGACTACTCCCCCCGCGTGTCTGGTTCGTAACACGAGTTGCGTACCAGGTTCACCGATAGACTGAGCAGCGATAATACCTACTGCTTCTCCAATCTCGACTGGTTTATTGCGTCCCAAATCAAGCCCGTAACACTTGGAGCAAACGCCGTACAAAGTTTTACAAGTGATAGCGGAGCGAACAGCGATGGAATCCAAATTAGATTTATCTATTTCTTCGGCAGCCGCTTCATTAATCATTTCGCCTGCTTTAACCACAGTCTTCCTACCAATCTTGATATCTTCAAGCGCAGTTCTCGAGAAAACGCGATGCGATAATTTGTGATCGAATTCTCGACCGTCCTCTCTGTAGATAGTGATTCCGCTCTTAGTTTTGCAATCTTCTTCTTTAACGACAACATCCTGAACGGCATCAATAAGTCTGCGGGTGAGATACCCCGCTTCGGCGGTTCTTAAGGCGGTGTCCGTCATACCTTTTCTGGAACCATGAGTGGAGATAAAATATTCCAAAGCATTATGCCCTTCTTTTAAGGAGGATTTTATAGGCAGACTAATAACTTCTCCTTTAGGGTTAATAACGAGACCTTTCATGCCCATCATTTGAACTGGCTGCCCCCACGAACCACGAGCGCCGGAATCTATTACCATATAGACAGGATTGTCTTCGCGGAACGTCTTAGGAACTATTTCAGCAACTTTTTCTATAGCCTCCGTCCAAATACCAATCATCCTAGATTTTTTCTCGTTCTCGGTGAGAAATCCGTTCATATACTGTCCATCGACTAGGCTGACTTTTACCTCTGCCTCTTCCAAGATCTCCGCTTTCTCGTGAGGAATAGTAAGATCGGATATACTCCAACTAATACCTGACCTTGAAGCATAATGGAAGCCGAGAGTTTTGATGCCGTCCAAGGTTTCTTTAGTTTTATCCTGGCCGTATTTATTAATAAGAGTGCCTATTAATTTAGTTAACGCCTTCTTGTTAAACGTATTGTTAACAAACGCGAAATCGCGTGGCAGTACTTCGTTTAAAATAAGCCTGCCGCAGGTCGTCTCCGCTCCCAAGCTCGGCTCATCGAAAACTTTTATCGGCGCATTAATGGCTATATAGCCGTTGTCATAAGCGATTTTTGCTTCCGTGGGACCGGAAAATACCTTACCGGCGCCAAGAGCCTCGGGATTGATTTTGGTCAAGTAGTAACACCCCAAGACAACATCTTGTGTGGGATAAGTTATGGCTTCACCAGAGGCGGGTTTTAATAAATTCTTCCCTGAAAGCATAAGATTCGAGGCTTCTTCTTGCGCCTCTTCGGAGAGCGGTAAATGCACAGCCATTTGATCGCCGTCGAAGTCAGCGTTAAATCCGGTACATACAAAAGGCGGGATTCTGATAGATAAATCCTCGGTTAGGATGGGCTTGAACGCTTGAATGCCCAGACGATGCAAAGTCGGAGCGCGATTCAAGAGTACTTTTCTGTCTTTGATTACTTCTTCCAATATTTCCCATACTTCCGGAGGAGCTTGGTCAATTAACCTATTTGAGTTTCTAATATTGTAAGCCAACCCGCGCTTCATCACTTCGCTTATCACAAACGGCCTAAAAAGTTCTAGAGCCATTGTCTTAGGTAATCCGCACTCATCCAATTTAAGTTCAGGGCCAACCACAATTACAGAACGGCCGGAATAATCTACGCGCTTGCCTAAAAGATTTTGGCGAAACCTTCCCTGTTTTCCCTTCAACATTTCAGAGAGGGATCTAAGAGGACGCTTAGTTCCGACTTTGGAAGCGCCCCTCGTGCCCGGATCAATAAGGGAATCGATAGCCTCTTGGAGCATACGCTTCTCATTAATAATAATGACATCAGGAGCACCGAGCTCCAAAAGCTTTTTCAAACGATTATTGCGATTTATAACCCTGCGATAAAGATCATTAAGATCGGAGGTGGCATAACGGCCTCCATCTAATGGAACCATCGGCCTTAAATCAGGAGGCAGCACGGGTAAAATCGTTAAGATCATCCATTCCGGTCTCGTGGAGTTAAGAACCATAGACTTAAAGAATTTCAACCGGCGCAAAATTTTCTTAGTTTCAATATCATCATCGATTTCCTTAAGCGTATGCTCCATCCAACCGATCTCTTTATTGAGATCAATGTTTTCTAAAACTTTCCTTATCCCCTCACCGCCGCTCCCTACAGTAAACACATTTCCGAATCTCCTGCCTAAACTAAAAAATTCTCTTTCCTCTAAAATTTTCCCAGGCTTCAAACTTTTCAAGGCCTCTTTGGCAGTAAGAACGGCTCCTTTTAGTTCTTCGGTATCAAAACCATCGGTCTTAATCTTTACTTTTAATTCTTTATCTATTTCAGTCAAAGCAGATTTCCTCTTTTCTTCATCAACGGTTATGACTATATAAGCAGCGAAAGAAGTGACCCTTTGGAGTTTAGATAGGGACTCATTCAAAGCAAGACCGATTCTTGAAGGCATACTCCTTAGAAACCAGGTGTGCACTATTGGAGTAGCTAATTTGATATGCCCCATCCGCTCACGACGAACGGAAGAACGGGTAACTTCTACATTACATTTGTCACAAACCACTCCCTTATATCTCACTTTCCTGTATTTGCCGCAATAACATTCCCAATCTTTAGTGGGTCCGAAAATACGCTCGGAAAAAAGTCCATCTTTTTCAGGACGCTGGGTACGGTAATTAATAGTTTCGGGTTTCACAACCTCGCCGTGCGACCACGCAAGTATTTCTTGGGGAGAAGCAATGCTTATTTTCAAAGCTTTAAAATTAATTTCTTTATCCATGTTTAATTGGTTTTTCTATCTTCTTCTATTTCGTGAAGCGCCTGCACCGAGAGACCAAGAGCTTTAAGTTCATTCAACATAACATTGAAAGCTGCCGGAATATTGGGCTTCTTAATTTTTTCACTTCTAATTATGGATTCGAAAGCCGAAGAACGACCCATAATATCGTCTGATTTAATTGTAAGCATCTCTTGCAGCGTATGAGACGCTCCGTAGCCCTCGAGAGCCCAGACTTCCATTTCTCCAAAACGTTGTCCGCCCAACTGCGCCTTGCCGCCCAATGGCTGCTGTGTAATCAAAGAATAAGGGCCGACAGAGCGCATGTGAACCTTATCCACCACAAGGTGATTGAGTTTCATCATATAGATAACGCCGACTGTAACCCTGTGGTCGAAAGGCCTGCCAGTTCTGCCGTCATAAAGCGTTATTTTGCCATCTTCGGGAAGACCGGCTTTTTTAAGCTCTTCTTTTATTTGTTCTCCCGTAGCGCCTCTAAACACCGGCGTCTCGGCCCTATAACCCAATTTTTGCGCCGCCCATCCAAGGTGCGTTTCAAAAAGCTGTCCCAAATTCATACGGGAGGCGATACCCAAAGGATTTAAGACGATGTCTACCGGACGGCCGTCTTCCAAGTGAGGCATATCCTCTATCGGCAAGATGCGTGAGACAACGCCTTTGTTGCCATGCCGGCCAGCTAACTTATCGCCGGACAGAATGTTTCTTAATTCTGCCACCTGCACTTTAATCTTTTGTATTACGCCGGGCTCCAACTTATCGCCCTTCTCGCGCGAAAAAACTTTTATGCCAACTACTCTGCCGGACTTGCCGTGAGGCAATTCTAAAGAAGCGTCTTTTACGTCCCTGGCTTTTTCTCCGAAGATAGCCCTTACTAACCTTTCTTCGGGCGTAAGTTCGCTCTCTCCTTTCGGTGAAATTTTTCCAACTAGAATATCGTCGCTCCTGACCTCCGCCCCAATGCGGATAATGCCGTTTTCATCAAGGTTTTTAAGTTTATCTTCGGCGACGTTTGGTATATCCGGTGTAGTAATTTCAGGACCCAACTTAGTGTCACGAACGTCGACAAAAAAGTCTTGTATGTGAATGGATGTGAAGAGATCGTCGCGCTGAACACGCTCTGAAAGAATGATAGCGTCCTCAAAATTAAGGCCGCCGAAAGAGGTAAAGGCTACCAAAAGATTTTGCCCCAAGGCTAACGTTCCATGATCCATAGCATGACCGTCCGCCAAAACGTCTCCTTTCTTTACTTTGTCCCCTTTGTTCACAAGCGGCTTTTGGTCGATAGCCATATATTTATTGCTCATCTTAAATTTAGTAAGCTCGTAAACTTTTGTCTTGCCGGTAGCAGGTTTAATGGTGACGTGGCTGCCGTCAACTTCGGTTACCGTCCCGTCTACATCAGAAAAAATCAGATATCCCGAGTCATGCGCCACAAGATCTTCCATACCCGTTCCGACATAAGGAGCATCCGGCTTTATGGATGGCACGGCTTGTCTCTGCATGTTTGAGGCCATAAGCGCACGGTTAGCGTCATCATGCTCCAAGAAAGGAATCAAAGACGTAGCCACACTAACAAGCTGATTCGGCGAAATGTCAATAAAATCTATCTCTTCGGTGAGACAAACACCCGGCTCTCCTTTAATCCTCGCATCAACCTGGCTCACGACAATATTCCCTTGTTTATCAAAATTAGTATTGGAAGCGGCTATTTTATATTTTTCCTCTTCAGAGGCATCCAGCCAAACTACTTTGCCCGTCAACTTACCTTTTTCTACCTTTATATATGGAGCAATAATAAAACCGTATTCGTTGAGTTTAGAGAAATTAGTAAAATAATTTACCAAGCCGATGTTTTGGCCTTCCGGAGATTGAATCGGACAGATTTTGGCGTAATAAGATGTATGGACATCTCGCACTTCGAGGCTGGCACGCTCTTTGGTTAAACCTCCTGGACCTAATGCGGTCAATCTCCTTTTGTGTTCAACTTCCGATAGAGGATTGTCTTGGTCCATAAATTGAGACACGGAAGAAGAAGAAAAAAATTCCTGAACCACCGAAGTAAGAAGCCTCGGATTCACTAAACTCACTGGATTCATAGTTTCCGGGTCTAAAGTGGACATTTTATCCTGAACGTTTCTGCGTAAGCGGGCAAAACCGACACGCAACCTGCTCTCCAGAAGCTCACCGACCGCACGCACGCGTCTATTGGAAAGATGATCTATATCGTCCGGCTCGGCTTTAGGATTATTATTAAGGCTAATTACTTCATGAATGACTTTTATAAGATCGCTCAAACCTAGCATTCTGCTCACCGAGCTCGCCATCTGAAGCCTTTGATTTAACTTGAAACGGCCGACAGACGAAAGGTCATAGCGAGAGGAATCCCAAAACATAGCATCAATAAGACGTTTGGCGTCATCCGCGGTGGCTAAGTCTCCCGGCCTTATTCTTTTATAAACTTCGAGGTAAGAATCGGGTATATTATTGGCATCGTCCTTCTCTAAAGTTGGTTTAAGGCGATCTTTAAATTCTTTCTTCATTTCATCGTCGGTCATGCCGAAAACCCTCAAGAGCGCAGTTGCCGCTACTTTGCGGTGCCTATCTATCTTTATGCCAATAGAACCATCCGAATCGGTTTCCAACTCTAACCAAACGCCGCGATTAGGTATAATCTTTCCTCCAAAAAGTTTGCGGCCGCGATAAACGTTTACGGTAAAATAGATGCCCGGCGACCTGATAAGTTGCGAAATAACGACCCTCTCAACGCCGTTTATGATAAAGGTGCCGCGGTCGGTCATAATTGGAAAATCGCCGAGATAAACTTCCTGCTCTTTAGTTTTATTAGTCTTTTTGTTTATAAGCTTTAGTCGTGCGCGAAGCGGCGCTTCGTAGGTTATGCCTTTAGTGTTAACTTCTTTTTCGTCATATTTCGGCTCTCCAAAGTAAGAATCGACGAAATACAATTCCAAATCGCCCACATGACTTTTGATGGGCGAAATTTCTTCAAACAATTCCGCGATGCCTTTGTCTATAAACCACTTATAAGAATCCGTTTGGACCGAATAAAGCCTCGGTTGTTCGATAGGCGCTCCAGGATGCGAAGAAAAATTTTTTACTGGTAATTTGGGCATATCAGGTAGTAGAAATTTGATTTATTATTCTTTTAATATTTTGATGTGACTTTTTGATATTTTAATCTCATATTAATTTCTATTATGCTCATTTTTTTGTTCCGCTGTAAGCGGAATGATCAAATTTTCACTACCTGACATAAAAACAAAGAAACCTTTTGGATTAATAAAAGGTTTTTATGAAATTTATATTATGAGTTATACAAAGATAATTTTTATGACTTTGCGTCCCCCTTTTTGGGGTCGCACTAAAAACCAGCTCTCCTGCCGGCAATGTTATGGATAATACCTATAAGAACCGCAAGTGTCAAGAGATTGGACCCGCCATAACTTACAAAGGGCAAGCTTACCCCCACCACCGGGAAAAGCCCCAAAGCTGACCCCAAATTCATGATTACATGCAATAAAATAACTATTACCGTACCTAAAGCAACAAACTTATAAAAGTTATTACTCTGACTTTCACCTATAAATGCAATTCTAACAATAAGCATGAAGAGAGCGAGGATAATAGTTATTCCGCCCAATATTCCCCACTCTTCAATAAATGCCGGAAAAACAAAATCGGTGTGAGCGGCCGGCAAGAATCCGAGTTGAACCTGGGTTCCTTGCCCGAAACCTTTACCGAATAGTCCCGCCGAACCGATGGCAATCTTAGATTGGATAACGCTGTAGTTTACGCCCAAGGGATCTCTTGTTTCGTCGAATAGACCCAAAACCCTTTCTTTCTGATAGTCAGCCAGACCGAAATTCCACGCCAGCGTAAGAATAATCAAAAACAAACCTATAAATCCTAAAGTCTGCCTTAGAGGCATTTCAGAAACCAATAGGTAGCCGAACCAAATACCGAAAACAACCAAAGCCGTTCCCAAATCGGGTTGAATGAGAATTAGAACTATGGGAATCAACACATATATGAAAGAGATGGCGATGGTTCTGATGTTGGCTATAGAAATATGCCGCGAAGCAAAAAATCTTGAGAAAAGAATAACAAGCGCGGCTTTCATAAATTCCGAAGACTGGATCTGCGCCGGCCCTAAAATTATCCAGCTTCTCGTCCCTGCTATTGGCGTTGCCATAAAATATGTGACTAAAAGAAGTAAAACTATCAAAGCGTAAATGGCTAAGATCACCCATTGATAGCTCAAAAACGCTCTTAAATTAAGGTAATAAAAGCCGAAGATTAAAACCAGTCCCAGTACTACCCAGATTAGCTGTTTTATAAATAGGCCTTGATCGATGGAGTAAATAATTAAAAGACCTGCGGCCATTAGATAAACCACCGGACCCAGGAGCCATAAATCTAACCTATCGCTTAATTTCATAAAAAACTTTAGTCGCGGCAAAATTTATTTCTGGGATGTTATTCACAGGCGGATAAAAGATAGTAAACTGGATTTCACTGAAAGCGGATATATTATCCACTTTAGTAGAAGAAGCGTTAATAATTTTACCGCTTTTATCAAATAGAATTCCGACTAGGTTTACCGAAGGAAAACCGCTGGAAGAGTCATTTTTCAGCATCCCTGAAACCTGAACGCTTTTTTGAGACTGCGATGTTTGCACGTTTCCAAATCTAAAGTTGTAATTAGGCAAGCTGGTTTTTGGTTCCCAATTTTGATTGGGAATATTTAATACAACTTTACCAATATAGCTTCGGTCAATATCAATCCCCGGAACAATAATATATTTAGATTCACCGGCGAGAATGTAGGATCGGCCATGCGGTCGTTGAGGTAAAATTGTCCCGAACGAACTAAATATCTGGAATTCGTACTCAAAATCATTAAGACCGTAATTAATGCTTGGGTTGGTAATTTCAGTAAGGATGGTAGATTTAAATTGCCCTGCCTCGAACACAAGCGGTTCGCTAATTTTTAAAGTCAGGGTTTTAAACTCGCAATCAATACAAGACCCCCCGCAATCAGTTCCGGTTTCATTTTGATTTTGTATATTATCAAAACAAGTGGGTTCGGAAATGAAAAAGAAGTGATAAATGCCGCCCGCAAAAACAGCGACGACTGACAAATAAAAAAGTCCATAAAGAAGTTGTCTTAAAAAACGGTGCACAAGTTAATTATAATGATAAGAATACTCAAGTTTCAATGACCAAATCCCAAGCCAATTAGATTTGTCCGCCAGAGGCGGATCCGCCTTTGGCGGAAGATTTTAACTAAGCTCTTGTATGCCGGCATAACCTACTTTCCCTGGGTCGCCCCGAGTATCATCGGTTTTACGTACTTTCACTTCTCAGTTCGGAATGGGATGAGGTGGGCCACACGTAAATAGAACACCGGCAAACAAGAGCCTACTTAATTGGGAACTCCAATTTTCAAGCACCAAACCTCAAATAATAATCAAATGGCCAAAACCCAAAATTTTAAACGCTTAGAATTTTGGAACTTGGAATTTATTTGGAATTTGTGATTTGAAATTTGAAATTTTCAGTGCAAAGCACTGATTGAATAATTGTAATTAGCATTTAAATGATCGGTTTCCCGATTATAAAAAGTTTTAGTCGGGCTATTAGTACTTCTCGGCTAAAATCATTGCTGACCTTACACCTAAAGCCTATCAACCTGGTAATCTTCCAGGGCCCTGCACATAGTCTTGGGAGAGGCTTCGCGCTTATATGCTTTCAGCGCTTATCCTTTCCGAACATAGCTACCCGGCGCTTCAGTTGGTACCAAAGCCGGTAGACCAGAGGTTCGTTCAACCCGGTCCTCTCGTACTAGGGTCGACTTCCCTCAAGTGCTAAACGCCTGCAGCAGATAGAGACCAACCTGTCTCACGCATAAATTTAGAAACTAGAATCTAGAAAATAGAAACTAGAATTAAATCGTCCGTTATTACTAACGGTATGGACTATACCACACTCCAAAAATTTATTTGGAGTACTGACGTTTTAGTACGCATAAATTGCGAACTCCTTCTGTTTTGCTAAACCAGCAATTCAGAAAAGTCTCTACGGGGTTATTGTATGTTTTTTGCGCTTTTTTGAGTAATTCAACTCTCTAAAACGATCGATCAAATTTGCAAGCACCTGAAAGTCATTTCTGTCTTTCACGCGTTCTTTTTTATCCAAGATCTCTATCATTAAATCAGCTTGCTCTTTTTTGAGTATCAAAAAAGGTTTTACCATTTTAAGAAAACATCTAATCGCCTCATTTCGACTGATAATATATTCGAGTATCCCGTCTTTGCGAATTCTCAAATATCCTAAGCCAATCAGCGAACAAACTTTCTCAAAATTTTTCTGATCTTTTTGCGATTGGAACAAAACTACGTAAGGCGCAACCTGAAATCCATATTTATATGTGGAATTCGGCTTCAATCTTACATAAATACTTCCATCGCCATCAAGAAATCCTGCGATATATGCGGTTTTAATTTGATTAATCATACAAAACTTCCCTCGGTATTATCCTAACATATGACAGGTTAATTTCAATGTTAGGACTTCACCGATATGAGTCAGTTTTGCTAATGCGGATTGCTCCGCATAGCCGCCAAGTCCTTTCGGACTAACGGTTTGAACCCAGCTCGCGTGCCCTTTTAAATGGCGAACAGCCATACGCTTGGGACCTTCTTCAGCCCCGCGCTAGGGCGAGCCGACATCGAGGTGCCGAGCGTGGTCGTCGATAGGGACTCTCGGACCACACCAGCCTGTTATCCCCGGGGTAACTTTTATCCGTTGTCTCCGGCCTTTCTACAAAGAGTCAAGCACATAATAAATTATATACTCGGCATAACCGTCGGGTCGCTAAGTTCTGCTTTCGCATCTGCTTGACTTGTATGTCTTGCAGTTAAGCCGGCTTTTGCCTTTACACGTCCGGCGCGATTTCCATCCGCGCTAAGCCGACCTTAATAAACTCCTCCGTTACTCTTTAGGAGGATAACGCCCCATTAAAACTGCCCACCAGGCACTGTCTCTTAAGGTTTTTGCCCTTAAGGTTAGATTTTAAAACTTGAAAGATGGGTGTTTCATTGTTGCCTCCACCCCAACCAAAATCGGAGTTTCAAAGGCTGCCCACTACACTACGCATCCAAGCCCTAAAGCCAATACCAAGCTACAGTAAAGCTCCCGGGGTCTTTTCGTCCCGCTGCAGGTATCCCGCGTCTTCACGGGAATCGCATTTTCACCGAGCTCATCCTTGAGACAGTTCTCCAGTCGTTACGCCATTCGTGCGCTTCGGAACTTACCCGAAAAGGAATTGCGCTACCTTAGAACGGTTATAGTTACCGCTGACATTGACGAGGGCTTAACTCGGTAAGCCAACGCACCTCACTAAAGTGAGCTGCTAAAAATGCAAAATGTAAATATCAAAGTGCAAAATGACAATGTAAAATGTTAAAGATTTAAAACATTTTGTAATTTTGATTTGTCATTTTGATTTTTGATTTTTTAACTTTACATTTTAAGCGTCTCGCCTTAGTGAGATGCGCAGACCTCCAAGCTTGACCTTCTCGCATCGGTCAGGCTTCACCCCCTATACATCCTCTTGCGAGTTAGCAGGGAGCTGTGTTTTTGGTAAACAGTCGCCAGAGAGACTTTCGCTGCGCCCAGTACTACAACTTTACTAACAATACTATGATGAAAAATAAATCTATAAAAGAAAATTTAACATTTTCAAAATAAATATTGCGAATAAAGTTGTAGTACTGGGAGGCCTTATACCGAAGGTACGGCCGCTTTTTTGCCGAGTTCCTTAAGGATGAATCACTCGTTCCCCTTGGGCTTCTCGCCCTATCCACCTGTGTCGGTTTACGGTACGGGTCCCATCTTTTCTAATCTTAGAGGGTTTTCTAGGAAGACTCTTCAACTTAATCGGCCCGGTAAAAACCGAACCTTTTCTCTGCCTCGAACATTCGCATTAAAGCGAGTCCTACGGATTTGCCTATAGAACTGCTCTTCGGCCAAGAACGCCAAACCATTAAGGCGCTAAACCTTATATTCTTCGTCACCCCATCGAAAAAAGCGGGAGGGCTGGAATATTGACCAGCTGTCCATTAGCTGCGGCTTTCGCCATTGCCTTAGGGCCGCCTAACCCGTGGTTGATTGCCATTGCCACGGAAACCTTGGATTTTCGGGGAGTCAGTTTCTCACTAACTTTGGGGTTACTCATACCAACATTCTCTCTTCCCAACGCTCCAGTTGCCCTCGCGGGTCAACCTTCGCTGCAGATGGGAATGCTCTCCTACCACTACACGCACCTCACTAAAGTGATGTGCTAAAAATGCAAAATTGAAAAATCAAAGGTTAAAATGACAGATTAAAGTTATAAAATGTTTTAATTCGTTAAAATTTTAACACTTTACATTGTCATTTTCCATTTTGATATTTACATTTTACATTTCCAGCAGCTCGCCTTAGTGAGATGCGCATAATTCGTGTCTTCGGTACCCTGCTTAGCCCCGGTACATTTTTGGCGCCGCCGGCCGTTGAATAGTGAGTTGTTACACACTCTTTAAAGGATGGCTACCTCTAAGCCAACCTCCTATCTGTCAAAGGCAAACGACTACCTTTTACACTTAGCAGGAATTTAGGGACCTTAGACGACGATCTGGGCTTTTTCCCTCGCGACTATGGAGCTTAGCCCCCACAGTCTAACTGCCGAACTTTTACCTATCGGTATTCGGAGTTTGATTGGTCTTGCGGGCTTTCGCCCTGTCAAAACCATCCAGTGCTCTACCCCCAATAGGAAACATTCGACGCTATACGAAAATATATTTCGGAGAGAACCAGCTATTACCAAGCTCGATTAGCTTTTCACTTCTTACCCCAGCTCATCCGAGGGTTTTGCACAACCCACCAGTTCGGACCTCTTTCCGGATTTCTCCGGAGTTCATCCTGGCCAGGGCAAGCTCGCTTGGCTTCGGGTCTTACGCATACTGCATAGACGCACCTCACTAAAGTTCGGTGCTCGCTAATGTAAAATTGAAAAATCAAAGATTAAAATGACAGATTAAAGTTATAAAATGTTTTAATTCGTTAAAATTTTAACACTTTACATTGTCATTTTCCATTTTGATATTTACATTTTACATTTTCTTGCATCTCGCCTTAGTGAGATGCGTCTTCGCGCTATTAACACTCGCTTTCGCTATGCCTCCATCCGATTGTATCGGACTTAGACTTGCAACACACATAAACTCGTTGGCTCATTCTTCAATAGGCACCTCGTCACCCCTCAACGCACCTCACTCTCGCGACGTGCGAAATTCTCAATTTTCAATTATCAATTTTCAATGAATGAAACAATGAATAAATTTACAAACCGTTTTAATGTTTGAAAATTGTTTCATTGAAAATTCAATGAAAATTGAAAATTGGTACTTGAAAATTCACCTCACGAAAGTGAGATGCGCTGGTATGGGCTCCGAGTCCTTGTAAGCATACGGTTTCAGGTCTATTTCACCGCCCTCGCCGGGCTGCTTTTCACCTTTCCCTCACGGTACTTGTTCACTATCGATCGCAAAGTAT
>Ga0210057_1005250_pt1 | contig 16746 bp, 14 predicted proteins | sample CryGeyCG2114_010_2_FD_183968 | JGI IMG/M metagenome (GOLD analysis project Ga0210057, IMG submission 183968) | Groundwater microbial communities from aquifer - Crystal Geyser CG10_big_fil_rev_8/21/14_0.10 (SPAdes) (version 2) | ecosystem: Environmental > Aquatic > Deep subsurface > Groundwater ...
TAAACTGGGTAATCATATTGATAAAAATCTTGATTATATTGTGTTGTTAAAGCCTCATCATATATTGGTATTAGCTCTTTATATTCGTTAGGAAATTGATTATTTACTTTAACTGGCTTGCCATCTTCTATCCTCCAGATATCTTTCCATCTTAGTGTTTCTCTCTCTCTGTTACCGCTACCAGATAATGCGTATTTATATATTACCTCTTGTGTACCATCATTATCTAAATCTTTTATATATGTAAAACTATTACTATCTGTAAACTTTAAAAGAAGTTTAAATTTAGAGTTGTCATAAGAGTAAAGATAAAATGGATGTGTAAGTGAGCTTCCTGCAATAGCAAATTGTGCCTCTAATTCTGGGTTTCCATCACCATCTAAATCTTCAAACCTCCACCAATTTAACACATCACCTGCCCCTTTTGGCCAATTACTAAGTTTAGGATCTTCCTGAAATCCAGATTCGGGCAACCAGCTAATAAAACTATTCATATTGTCTGTAACAGCCAACCCTACATCACTATTTAAAACATGATAAACTACAGATAATTTTTGTTCTAAACCAAGCTGTTTAGATTCTTGTATTGCAAGTCCCTTTATTGGAGAATTTCCCAAAAAAGTATAATTCTCATTGTTAGATACACCAAGTACATGTGACTTACTTTCGTATACCAGTGGGGGTTGTAACGAAGGTTTAACAAAGTTAACAAACAATACAAGTAATATTTGTATAATTATTCCCATAATATGTTTCCCTCCAAATCCACACCTTTTTCATATACAGAAAAAACTTCCTCAATATATTCTTCAACATTGCCACTTGCGTTATAGTTATATACTGCATCACTCCAGCTACGCCAATTTATTGTAAAAGGCGGAGATAACAAGTTTTCTCCAACCCCAACATATCCTTGGGCTTTATGGTACAGCCATCTAACTCCCCAGAAAATACTTTCTTTAGGGGTTAATACATCTGGAACCATTTCAGATGGGTAAGTGTTATGAATAAATTCTGCTGTATCTGGATTTATAAACTCTTTCTCAGCAGTTTTACCCAATAGTGTATTTTGTGCAGGGTCTAGGGGATTCCACACTTGCATAACATCTATAATATTATGATCAGGATAGTAACCCAATTTAGATTCCCTGTAGATGATTGCTTTTACTAGATTGGGATCTAATGGTTGTGGTGGTGGGTATTGTTGTTTCGAGAAAAAGTCATTCCAATAGTTAACTGCACTTAGTATGTATTTATCTAATTTATTGTAATCTCTACCATATATTTTATCTTTTTCGTATGGTTGTATGGAATTGGCGTTTGTAGTATTGGGTTTTTCTTGTTCAATAAATTCAAAGCTTATACTTTTTAAGGTTGGTGTTTTGTCTGTATATAAGTCTATGTAGTTATATGGTTGGGTTGGTAAGTTAGGAGTTAGTTTTACTGTTTCTGTTTTACCAAATATATTTAATGGATTTGTTTTTATTATCCAATCTTTTCTATATTTTGTTGTTGCTTTTTGGATCTGGCCGTTGATTATTACTTTTATATCATCTCCATCAAATAAATGCCATCTTACTTTTGTTTCTATACTAAAAGATTTTACTCCAATTTCAACAAGCACAAATGTTATCCATGGGTTTTTATCTCTGTCTTCTAATTGTTGATTAAGATTTAGTGTAACCTGATTGTTTTGTATGTTGATTTCGTCATAACTTACTTCTATTATATCTGACCCATCTCCGTGTTGTGGTATTAGTTCTATTGTATGCTCTCCTGTTTTTAGATAGATTATAAAATATATTATCTGTTCTGTATTATGTAGTTTTCCTCCGTTAAATGATGCTGGTGAGTTTATTAATTTGCTCAGCGTGTTTGGTTTTGGAAATTCTAGGGTATCTATCTTTATTGTTATATCCTCATCATCTATTGAATCTCTCTGTTTTTCACTTTTTGCTTTTGCCTTAACTTTTAATAAATAAAACGAACTTTTTGGTGTTTGAAATGTAAGTGTATCTGTAGTATTTAAGGGATATGCTCCCTTTATTGTGGGCATAATGCACAAATTTTAATCTTTTGTTTTTGAAATATCAACTGTTTGTATTTGGGATTTGGTGTTGCAAAAAATAATAATAAAAGTGTAAAATTGTGTGAATGGAAATAAAATTACCAAAAATAAAGGATAAAGAGTTTTTTAAAAGTATAAATAGTGCAATTGCCGAAGGTCGACATGTTGATTATTTAAAACAAGTATTAGTAGATTGTGATAAATATCAAGAGACTTTTAATAATGCTTTTAACCTAGAAAATTCTAATAAAAAGGTTTATACATTTAGGGTAAATTATACAGGCAAAAAACCTGTTTGGCGTGAGATAGAGGTTTATGGAGACCAATATTTTGTAGAACTTGCAGAAGAAATAATTTTTTCTATGGATTGGGATAATGATCATATGCATGGATTTTGCTTAAACAAAAAAGGAGAGGTTATGTTTGGTAAAGATAGTCCTTTTTTTTATGCACCAGCATGGGAAGATGAACCTTTTCCTACTTATAAAACTGATGAGATAAAAATCTATCATATTGACTACGAAAAGTACCCAAAACTAGGCTTTATATTTGATTTTGGAGATGGACATCAATTTACAGTTGAATTTAAGGGCACAAGAGATAAAAAACGAGATGAGTATGTAGATGATTTTCCTATTTTAGTAGATCAGCGTGGTGTTGCGCCTGAACAATATCCAGGTGGTGAGTTTGAAGATGCATTGTCTCTTGATGATTTAGATGATAACTGTCCTTTATGCAGAGCAATTAAAGATGGAGACAACTCTTTAGACAGCTTAGTAGAAAAGTTTATGCAGATAGAAGAAGAGGAAAAGAAAAAACTGCCTTTTAAAGAGCTGGGGTAAGCTATTTAAAAAATTATTTGACTTAGAAAAGTTATAAAGATATAATCTGCTTATGCCCGAAGAATACCCAAAACAGATAAAATCAAAAACTCAAGAAACATTTCAAGTTGAACAGTTTGGTCTTTATGTGATTGAAATTACAGCTCGATGCGAAAAAAACAATGATTTAAAAGTTGAGATTGATAACATACAATTTCGAGAAATTCCTCCAGAAAACAACATCCAATCATATAACATACCTGCAAGCTGGAACGGAACAAATTTAAAAGGACTAAGTAAAACAATATATTTTATCTTAACTCTTAATAAAGGGGAACACACACTTACGTTTACCCCAAAAGACAATTCTGTAATTGAAAACTGGAAGTATACACTTTTTACAGATACACGTGTATTAAACTTTGAAAACCTACCACAAGTAGAAGATGGAGATAGAAGACCACTATGTTCATTTATACTAGTTGATACACCATTAAGATCTATCACAGCAGATGTATCTGTATCATGGCATAAGTTTGATGGAGATGATGTTAAAATAATCATTAATAATGAGATACAACAAGACACAAAATCAAGATTTTGGAAAAACTGGGTATGGCACGGCCTACCGATACAGATATTCACAGGAGCTAAAAGAGGAATAAAAACATTTATTAAAAACTTAGATTCAGATACACACTACATAGAGTTTTGGGTAGATAAAACACCAACATTACATAAAATCACATTAAACCTAGGTAATTACAACCCCAAAAGAACACCCACAGTTGAAGATCCAAAATGGACAGGTGATTTTTATGATGATACTGACCAGATATTACTTGCAAGGTTAATAATTGGAGAAATGGAAGGACAATCTGAAGAAGCTAAGGTAGCAGCAGGGTTTACTGTTCTGAACAGAATAAAAAAACAAAATTCCAATTGGGGGTACAACCTTAAAGAAGTGATATTAAAAGAGGATCAATATGATGCTTTTTGGAATAAAGATACTTCTGAAAAAGTAAGAGACCCACTAAATCATGTGTCTCAGGAGGAATGGAAACGTTGCTATAAAATAGCTTCAGATGTACTTTTAGGGTCACTATATGATATATCTTTTGGTGCAACTAATTTCTTTTCAACAACTACCAACGATAATTTCCCTTTTTGGGCTACAAAAAAAGTATATAGAACAACAATAGGAATAACTTATTTTTATGAACTTAATAACTAAGTTTTCTAAATTTAGATATATAATAGTCAGAATTATTTTGGGAATGGTTTTGTTTAGTATTGTCAGTTACTTATTGTTTTTATCTATTTTTTGGTGGGATTCTAGACAGAATGAAAATGAGCCTATGGATTCTTGTAATAATACTGTTATTGATGTGAAAGCAACGAGGAGAACAACTTATGAAGAAATGTCTCCAGATGGAGAGAAAAAAATAATTCGTTACGAAATACCATATAATTCCGAATTTTATTCAGATAACTATAATGATTATAATTATTTTAACAATAATATTATTATTGCTATTATCACAAATATTGGAACAACTGATAATGAGCACTATTTATTTACTGGTAATTATAATACAGGATTTCCCCATTGGTTAGGAAACAATTATGTGTTTTTCACTACCCATTGTGGATCTTCTTGCCAAGGCCTTATGCTACTTGACACAAAGTTAGGTCAAAGATGGTTAGGTGGTCTATCTTCTTTAACTAATTCAAATAGTGCTGGGGATACTTATTTTCATGATTGGTTTGGTCAAAATTTTAGCCTTGGTGGTGGTGTAATCCAAATATCTGGAAAACTTGAAAACAATAAACCTTATCTTATTTTTGATATGGGAAACGAAAAAGGAGTAGAAAGTGGTCAGAAACGTTTTCTTTTTACAGGGGATACGCTTACCGAAGTTACTAAATAGTCTTATTACATTATTTTGTGATTTACACTGAAATTTAATTATGAAAATTACTAAAAATTTATTTTTAATAATGATTTCCATTTTTGTTTTATTTGTTTCTTCTACTTATATTTACTCTGCATTTACTGCAAAAGCAACAATAACAGGTCAGGTTTTTACCACAGAAAAACAGCTAACAAAAGAGGAACTTATTAGTGAGGTTGAAACAACATTTGTAGAAAGTTCTGATGATTTTGAAAACCTGTTAGATTCTTCTTTAGAATTTTTAGTAGATAAAGAAAGTTTAAACGAGGCATTAGCTGGTTCAGATTTAAAGATAGTTTCATTGAAAAAAATATCAGAGGTTAGAGAAAAAGAAGAGGGCTGGGCAGAGGTAGATTATTTAGTGACATATAATAACAATTCAACTGCAAAATTTACAGCAATATTACATTTTGAATATGGTACATGGAAATTGTTTGGTACGGTGGCTATTGATTAGTAAAGCCTTTGAGGTTCGACCTCTTTGCGGATTTGAGGTCGAACCTCGTTCAACATTAAAAAATTACTGATGTGTATAATTTTTAATTTCTGAGTAAATAATCTCTATCTCTTTAGCTTTGGCGTCCCAGCTAAAGTGTTGATCTAAAATCTCTTTTGTTTCTGTATATTTGTTTTCGTTATCTTTTATTTTTAAAACCAACTGTGCAAGCTGTTCTGGTGTGTTTGTTTCAAGCATATAAAGGTTTGGGATTTTTACCTCACTTGCAAACAGAGTTGTTATAACCTTATTACCTGTATATAAAGCCTCTAGTAGTACTTTTGCTAACCCTTCGTAGCTTGATGGTAGTACAAAGTAGTTAATTGATCTAAAATATTTTTCTACTTCAAAATATGGTATTGGCCCCAAGTATTTAAACCTATTTTCAAAATGATTTTCTTTAACAATCTTTTTCACAATTTGTTTCATATCTTCATCCCAATTTCCCCATAGCACGACTTTATATTGCTCGGGTAAAAATTTTAGTGCATTAACTAGTATGTCTATTCCTTTTCTAGTACTAAGTCTGCCACCGTTTGCAAGTATTATGCTGTTATTGTCAAATCCAAAATCAATCTTTTCACCTTCTTTTGTAAATTTTGATGTATTAACTCCTGTCTCAACTACTTTTAATTTCTTTGGATCTGCGTTGCAATATTTAATTGCCTCGTTTAATAATTCTTGGCTTACAAAAACGCAAAATTTAGCAATTTTAATTTGTAATCTGTCAGAAAATTTATGTATTGGGTACTCGAAATATTGTGTTAAAAACGGTAGGGTTTTACCCTGCTTTAGTATAAATTCTTCGCGTCCTTGTGCAGTATTATGAAAGTGCCCAACTATCTCTGTTTTATCTAAGCTACCAACAATTTGTTTATATAAAAGTAACCATACACCCATATGTCCTTGGTTATGAACGATATCTATCTTTTTTGTTAGTTTTAAGTAAAAGTAGTAAGGTAGAACAAATATTGATGTAGATAAAAATGGTCCAAAACCAGTTAACGCTCTTGGTAGGTTGTAAACTTCTATCTTTCCATCTTCAATTGTGTAATGAAATTTACATGCTTTTATGTTTTTTCCGTTTAGGTTTCCGCATAAAACATATATTTTATGACCAAGTTTAACTTGAGATTTAGAAAGTTCGTAGGGGGCAGGCGCTAAACCTTCGGTAATTACGTTTGTATCAGGCCAATCGTATACTATTCTTAGTATATTCATCTTAACTTTTTCCTACTATTTCTCTGGATAAATAAGGCTTTCTTCCTGAGGATTCAAAATATACTCTCATTAATAGTTCACCTATCATTCCAAGCATTATCATAATTACACCAAGTAACATCATTAAAGCTCCAAGTAAAAAAAGTGGTCTAGTTCCAATATCTGTACCTAATAAAAATTTCTCAATAAATAACATTCCAGTTATTAATGTTCCTAAAGCACCTATAACTGCACCTGTAAATCCAAAAAGTCTTCCTGGCATCATATTAAATGGCTTTCTTGCAAAGTAGAGCATGAAAATTAGTGTAACCATGTCTAAAAGCACTTTGACCGTTCGTTTGTGACCTTTGTAATATGATTCACCGTATTCTCTTTCTTGGTAAGTAACATCAAATTCAGTTATTTTTGCTCCGTAAACACTTACATAGTCAGGTATAAATCTATGCATCTCTCCATAAAATTTTAAGCTTTTGTAAATTGGTCTGGTAAATCCTTTCATTCCTGATCCTCTATCTTGTATATCCATTCCAGATATTTTTTTGATTAACCGATTAGCATAACCACTTTTTAGTGCTCTTTCTTTTCCTTCTTTACCTGTTGCATCAGCACCCCATCTTCCAACTCGGTTTGTATTTACAAAATCGTATCCTTCCTCTAATTTTTCAAGTACTTTTGTTAGGTTATCAAGTGGGATCTCAAGGTCAGCTGAAACTGTAATTAAATAATCTCCCGTGCTTGCATCAAAACCAGCTTGGTAAGCCATGCTTTGCCCAAAGTTTGTCATCTGGTTAATTCCAATTACATTATCATGTTTAGATGCATATTCTTTTATTACTTTCCATGTGTTGTCTTTACTTCCATCGTTAACTGCAATAATCTCAAATCGATATTTTGGTAATGATTTTGCAACGTTTTCTATATTGTCAATTGTCTTATTAATATTTTTTTCTTCATTGTAACAAGGGATGACTATTGAGATTAATTTTGTATTTTCCATATTTTTATATAACTTAATAAATTGTTATAAGAGTATTACTTTTTTAATACTTTTCAAGGGTATACCATTCTGGTTGCTTTATAAACCATTCGTATTGTTCTTTTATCCCACTATTTATATCGTACTCTGGATTAAATCCAATAAGCTTTTTGGCTTTTGTGTTATCACAATATGTAACCTCTGCCTCGCCAATCCTTTCTTCCATTCGTTGTAATTGAATTTTCTTTCCAATCACCTTTTCTGTAGCTTCTATTAAATTCTTAAGTGTTTGAGGACTTCCATTTCCCAGGTTTATCTGTTGGTAACCTAACTCTTTTTGTAATATTTTATAAATACCACTACATATATCTTTAACATAGGTGTAATCTCGTCCTGTTTTGTTTAGATCTTGATACTGAGGAAAAGGCCTATTTAATAAATGTGATTTGAATAGCATTGGAAGTGCCATTTCAGGACGCTGCCTTGGTCCATAAACGTTAAAAAATCGCATTGCTGTAAAGTTTATACCATAGTTTCTGTAGTACGAATAACCAAAAAGTTCTGCTGATGCCTTACTTGCGGCATAAATTTGTGGAGGGGTTGTGGTTTGCGTTTCTTCGTTCCAGGGGATTGGAAGGTCACCGTATTGACTAGATGTTCCTGCCTGTAAAAATTTATATATACCAAATTCCTTACAAAGTTCCAAAAGATTAACAACCCCAAATGTATTGTTATATACATATGTTAATGGTTGCTTATGGCATTCTGTTACTCCTGCCCAGCCAGCTAAATTAACAATTGCATCAATTTTATATTTTTTGAAAACCTTTGTTTTCATTTGTTCGGCATCTGTTAAATCAGCCTCTATGAATATAAAGTTTTTGCTTTTTGGTATAGTTGTAAGATTATGTTGTTTTAATTTTTTTGCATAGTACGGCGAAAAGTTATCAATCCCAACAACAGTTAAGCCTTTTTCTAAAAGGTATTCAGCTAAATTTGACCCAATAAAGCCAGCAACTCCAGTTATAAGGACTGTCATATTATACTTCTCCTGTTATTTGTTGGTACTGCGAAATGTATTTTTCTGCAATGTTTTTCCAGTTGTAATTAGCTTTAATATATTGTGTATCTATCTGTTTAGTATTTAAGATTGAACTCTCAAGCATATTTGCTAAATCTTTTTCTGTAATATCTTTATCTATCTTAATTAGATTTTGGTTAAGCTTTTCATCTGTAGATTTAAATCCAGAAACTATAGTTGTTTTGTTAGAGGCTAGTGATTGTAAGATAGATTGAATAGATCCTTCGTAAACTGAGTTATATACAAATAAATTAGCAGATGCAAAGTATGGAGAAAGTTTTGAGTAGTTGGTATCTGAGATAATTACAACGTTTTGTGTAATGTTGAGGGTGGTAAGTAAATTTCTAAGGTTTTGAATATACTGTTCATCACCATTACCAATTAAATACAAAAACTTATTCTCGATACTAGCTTTAGTAAAAGCGTTTAGTAACTTTTCGGTCTGATTTCTAGTACTTATTGTTCCATAAAAAAGCAAGATGTTTTTATCTTGTAAGTGCCTTGCTTTTCTATTGTCTGTAACATTTTCATTAAAAGAGCTTGTATTAACTCCATCTGTAATTACCTCTGCTTTATTTTCGTTTAGTCCGTAATATTTAACTGCCTCATCTAGCACGTTTTGTGTTGTACATATTACCTTATTAGCAACTTTGCAACCTAGTTTGTCTGAAAGTTGGTGTAAAGGCCATTCGAAATATTGAGTAAAGAAAGGAAGTTTTTCATCAATCTGAGCTTTTCTACCACTAGCGGTTGAGTGTAAAGTTAAAATATATGGGGTTTTATCTATAAAGCCAAATAAAAGTTTGTGTATGTTAAACCAAAAAGTGATGTGGTTATGTCCATGAACAATATCAACTTCGCCCTTAATTTTTTTACCAAGATAATAAAAGTATGCAAATAATGAGGTAGTTAAGTAAAGAGATATATATTTTCGAGCCCTAGGTCCTTTTCTAACCTTAATATTAAGCTCTGGATTTTCAATTGCAGTACCAACTGAACCTGCAAAAACACGTGTAGAAGAATCTTTATTTAATTTGGCAATATTGGTAACAAGTTCGTAGATACCACTAGCCAAACCATCCCAAGGTAACGGGTATTCGTAACTTAAGACTAAGATATTTTTTTTCATAGTTTAGTTTAATTTAACATATTGTTTTATTGTAGTCATTAGTTAAACGGTAAATTTGGTTAAATAGCACACTTCTAAGAATATGGGATAAATTTAAAAAATGTGCTCTGTGATATAATTACCCCAATGAAACTTATATATTTTATACCAGTGTTTCCGAAGATCTCGGAAACTTTTATTACTAGAGAGGTAATAGAACTTTCTAAAAAGAAAGATATAAATCTAACAATAGTTACATGGGGTAGAGAAGAGCTTGATATTCCTTTACCTTTGAAAGGTAATGTTATTAAGTACGAACCTGATTACACTCGCGCGCTTTATGCAAACTTAGGATTTTTGTTTACTCATCCTTATCGATATTTTAAAACTTTAACTTTCTTTATATTTTCAAATCATGAAAGCTTTAAAGGGTTTGCTCATGATATTTTATCTTTTTTCAAAAGTGTTGCTGTTTCTAAGTTTATCGAGAAATTAAATCCTGATCATATTCATACTCATTTTTTAACCTGGACAAGTAGCTTTGTAATGGGTATTGGAACAATGCTTAATATTCCATACAGTTTAACGACGCATGCGTTTGATCTATACGTAAAAACCAATAATGACATTACAGCTTTTGCAACAATGAAAAAAAGAAAGATGAAACAGGCAAAGTTTGTAGTTACAGTTACAGATTATAATAAGCAGTATATTTTAAGAAAGTTTGATATTGATGAAAATAAAATTAAGGTTATTAGAATTGGAGTTGATGAACATACATTTGATGGGTTTAATCTTGATTACCCCACAGATTCTAAGCTTAAAATTTTACAAGTTGGTAGGTTTACCCAGAAAAAAGGCCACGAATACACAATTGAAGCCTGTCACAAGCTACAAGAAAAGAATATAGATTTTGAGTGTAATTTAATTGGAGTTATTGGACGAGATAGTGATCAGAAATATTTTGAAATGTTAGAGCGAAGAATAAATAAGTATGGGCTAAGAGATAAAGTATTTTTAAGAGTGTCATTACCGTTTAGCAAGACTAAAAAGTATTATGAACAAAGCCATGTTTTGGTTGTTCCATCAGTAACAGCAAAAGACGGTGATATTGAGGGGTTACCAACGGTGATAATAGAGGCATATTTAGCAAAGCGACCTGTTATTGCAACTAACCATTCTGGGATTCCTGAGATAGTAATAGATAGAGTAAACGGGTTTTTAGTTCAGGAAAAAGATGTTTCTGCTATTACTAAGGCATTAATTGAGATAAATAATAATCGTGAACTAGCTTATAAACTTGCCCTTAAAGGCAGAGAAACGGTTTTGAGTAAATTTAACATTGAGAAAAATGTTAATACCTTAACAAAACTTTTTACAAACAATGCTAATTGAGATATTTATAAAACGAACACATTTTCATAAAAAAAGTGGGGGACTTGAGACTCAGAGTAAAGAGTTAGCAGAAGGCTTGGTACGGCTTGGGTATAAGGTTAATGTTGTGTCTCCAAAGTACGAACTTAACGAAACTCAAAAAACAGAAAATGGAGTTGAATATACGTTTTTAGATTGTTGGTATAGCAATAGCGAAAGAATTGCAGTAGGTTTTTCAAAAAATAGCTGGGCAATTGAGTCTTTATTTTATTACAAAGAAACTAATCCAGATCTTGTTATCTCTCAGTCTTCGGCAGGGTACTTAATAATTAAAGAAAAAGACCGCATACCAGTTTTAGCGATAGCTCATGGAACAATTTTACGAGAGTTTCGAACATTTATTAAAAAGGGTGGCTATAGAAACCCTTATAACTTTTTAAAAACTTCTCAATATATAGCGCGGGAATATTTTGGTAAACAAAAAGAGTTTATAAATAAATCTGATTTTGTAGTTACAGTTTCTGAAGATGTTAAAAATGATTTACTAAAGGAGACCAAAGTTAATGCCGACAAGGTAAAAGTCATTTATGTTGGGGTAGATAGTGCAAGGTTTTTAAAACCAAACATTACTAACTTGGATCCAATTAAATTAATTTACGTTGGGGTTTTAATAAAAGAAAAAGGTGCAGGTTTTGCAATTTCTGCAATCTCAAAACTTAAAAACAAATTTAAGGATATAAAATTAACTATTGTGGGAGATGGCGAAGATAAGGAGTATTTTGAATCTTTATCAAAAGAATTAGATCTTGATAACTATGTAGATTTTACAGGCAGAGTTGATTATGCACAAATTCCGACATTATTAAATCAACACAATATTTTTATTCATCCATCTGTCAGGGATGAAGGGTTTCCGATGGTAATGCTAGAGGCAGTTACTGCAGGGCTACCAATAATAGCAACTGACAAAGGGGGGACCAGAAATGTTGTAAAAAGCGGGATAAATGGGATATTGTTAAATCCAGATGAGAATGTTGAGCAACAGATAATAGATGCAATATCTTTTATTAAAGATGGAATGAAATTAGAGGATATGTCTAAAGAATCTTTAAAGATTTCTAAAGAGTTTTCTTTTGATAAAGTAATGAATCAATATGATAAGATTATTAAAACTCTTACAACAAAATAAACTGTTTTTTATTTTGCTAGGTTTGTATATTTTACTTAGATTGATTTTTTTGAACGTAAATTATACTGAGTGGGGAGATACGTTTCGAATGGTTAGGGCCTCAGATTTTTTAAGTCATCTTAGCTGGCCTTGGGATGAAAAAAGATGGCCATTTTACTCTTTACTTTTAGTTCCTGGAATTTATTTAAATGCACCTATTTTATGGGGAAGACTGCTTGGCACTATTATCTCATCTCTCACTTTAACTTTTATTTATTTAATATATCTAAATTTTATTAGTAAGGATAAAAGATATGCAATTTTAGCAAGTTTTATTACAGCCTCAACCTCAGTTTTTTCTTATTGGAGTATTAGGGTTATGGCAGACCCATTTTTTTCTCTTGTTGTAATATCTTATACTTATTTGTTTTTTAAAGTTTTTTCGGCTAAAAAACTTTTACTAACTCAACAAATCTTGATGACAAGTTTATTGCTTATAGCAACAATGACAAGGCTTGAGGGAGTTTTTTTAGTTACTGCAATGGGTTTATATTTATTACTAAACAAAAGGTTTAAAGATATTTTATTTATAGCTGTTCCACAGATATTAATTTACTTACCCTGGACAATTTATACTAAATTTATATACTCAGGACCTGTTCAAAATGATTATTTAACAGAGGCAAGTAGATTTGTATTTAACCTTGAAAAATTTGCGTATTTCTTTACTTACACAGCTTTTATATTAACTATTCCAATATCAATATATTTTATATATGTTGGAATACGACACCTTAAGGTAAACAATTTAAAAAACAGTATCTTTCTTTTCCCGTTATTATTTATTTCGCAGGAGTTTCTTTTAGGCCTTATCTGGACTCCATCTTTACCAAGAATTTATATGCCTATTGTTCCATTTCTTACTATATTATTAGTATTTGGTTTAGAAAAGATAGATAAATTTAAAAAAGATTTTGTAATATGGTCAGTTATTTTAACTACGTTGTTTGCAGTATTACAATATACACAACGCCTATACTTTTTTGGAGTTTCTAAGTTTCCGTTTGCTGTTTTAGTCTTAGCTTCGTTTCTCACAATTTTGCTTATTGTCTTATTCTCAAAATTTTCAAAAAAAATTATTGTTAGCTACTTTTTATTAGTTTGTTTATTAATTTCATTTACCACAATTTATAATCAAAAAGATATTTACAAAACAGTTAGACAAGCTACACAGTATTTAGAAAACAAACCAGGAAAGGTTGCGTATGCTGATGAAACAGGAGTAACAGAGTGGTATTTAAGAGGGGATAGTTTTTATCTAAATTCAACTAAAAGTTATAGCTACAAAGAGATGCTTGATTTGTTTCAACAAAACAATGTTAAGTATGTACTAGCAACATCTGAGTTTAACAGAGGAAGTAAATTTGAGGATATAAAGGAAAATCAAGATTACACATTGCTAGTAACTTTTTTCCAGCCAATTAGAGATTTGTTTGATAAGTATTTAGATAACATTGGAATCATAAACGATAAAGATTATACTGTGTTTGTAACACAGATTTATCAAGTAAACTATTAATATGAATAATAAACTCTCAGTTGTAATCCCTGTTTATAATGAAATAAATACCATAGAAGAGGTTTTAGAAAAAGTCTCAAATTTATACTTTGTAAAAGAAGTTATTGCAGTTGATGATGGTTCGAAGGATGGAACCCGTGAGTTGTTAACTAAAAAATATGCAAACGATGCAAAAATTAAGGTGATTTTAATGAAACAAAATGCAGGGAAAGGTGCAGCGCTAAGGGAGGGCTTTAAGCATATAACTGCAGAATATATGGTAGTGCAAGATGCTGACCTTGAATATGATCCAGAAGATTTAGAAAAAATGTTAACTATTGCTATAGAAAAACAAGTTGATGTAGTTTACGGAAACAGATTTGATGGACAAGGGATGTTTCAGGATTGGGATAAGATGGACTGGAAAAATGCATTAGGAAATAAGGTTGTGTTGCCTGCTTTAGTAAATATTTTATATGGACAAAATATTCATGATGAGGCCACATGTTACAAGATGTTTAAAACTTCTTTGCTAAAAAGCATCAATTTAGTTTGTAATCGTTTTGAGTTTTGCCCAGAGGTAACAGCAAAAATCTCAAAGAAAGGCTATAAAATAGTTGAGGTACCAATATCGTATTACCCTAGATCAATTAAGGGTGGTAAAAAGCTTAATGCCTTAAAAGACGGGTTAGAAGCAGTTTGGACTTTAGTTAAGTATCGATTTGTTGAGTAACATGTTTTTTAAAAAATATTCAAATTTAATTCAATTGATATCACTTGTTTTTCTGATGTTGATTGTTTTTTTTATATCCGTAAAACTAGCAAATTTCAAATATAACAATTTTATGTATGGAAAGTTTGATCTTGGCAATATGAGTCAAGTAGTATGGAATAATAAACATGGCAACTTTAATATGGTTACAGATCAATTTGGTAATGATATATCTAGACTTGGTATGTCACATGTTGATTTAACTTTATTTGTAGTTACTCCTCTTTATTTTATAAAAGAAGATCCTAGACTCTTAATATTTTTTCAACAGTTTGTTGTTGTTTTAGGTGCAATTGCAGTATATCTACTGGCCAATCAACTACTAAAATCGAAAAATCTAGCATTTTTATGGGGAGTTATTTATTTAGTTTACCCTGCCGTTGGGCATATCTTAACCAAGCAGACCTTTCATGGGGTTAGTTTATCTGCAGTTTTTCTTTTGTATGCAATCTATTTTTATATTAAAAACAAATCACAAAAACTAGATTCCCGTTTTCACGGGAATGACGAAAGTGATGGTTATCATACCGTCATTCCCAACTTGATTGGGAATCCAGAGAAATTTTATTCAATTGGTTTTTGGATTTTAATAGTACTTTCGATAATTGGTAAAGAAGAGGTACCACTTGTAATTAGTATGTTTGGGTTATGGATAGTTTATAAATTTAAAGATATTAAGACAGGTTTATCTTTGTTTTTGATAGGTATTATATGGTTTCTTGTAGCATTTTTTGTGCTGATTCCAAAATATGAAAATTTAAGATCAATTGAGTTTGATAAGTTTATAACTAATGCCAAAATTTCAAATGTTAACTCTTCTGATTTTTTTAAATCTAACTTTTTTTTGCACCGATATTCGCAGCTTGGTGACTCGTATACTCAGGTTGCATCAAGTTTAATATTGCACCCGGTAAAGTCGACTAGAGTTAGTATTTCTTCTGATGATAAAGAGGCAATTGTTAATGTACTTGCTCCATTATTATTTTTACCTGTTATAGCTTTTCCAATACTTTTAATTTCATTACCAGAAATTGCGATAAATATATTAAGTAACCAGAATATATTTGCAATTGATAACCATAGAGTTTCGATGTTTATCCCAATAGTGTTTTTAGCTAGTTTATATGTTGTTTCAAAACAAAATCAAAAGTTACAATACATGCTTACAATTTTAATAATTCTTTCCAGTGTTTATTTTTCATTTAAGACTAATAATTTATTACTAATAGAGTTATCAAAAAAAATTGGTGTAGAAAAAGTCTTTGCAGATAATATGTTAGATCGAAATCTTGATAGGGCAATATCATATCCAGTTTGTATTAATAAAATTTTGAAACAAATACCAGATGATGCAAGCTATACTGGGCCAAATTATATGGGAGTTCAAACTTCCCTTCGAAAAACTAATGCAGTTTACCCGATGCGGTTTTACGATGCGGAGTATCTAGCAATTGATGTAAAAGAGTTTAGTGTACATGCAAATGAGATAGGCATTACAGATGAAATGCAAAAAAGTGTTACTAACGAAATATTTAATTCGGAAAGTTATAAAATAATTGATTCGTGTAAAAGTTTGTTTCTGTTTAAAAGGTTATGAAAAAGTTTATAAAAGATAACAAATTTTTAATAATATTTATTTTATTTTTCTTTTTTATTAGATTTTTCGAGCTAAATGCAGTTGGTGAAACTTGGGACGAGATAGCAAAGGTTAGAAACGGTCAATTACACTTAAAGGCAATAAGTCAGCTTGATTTTAGTTACAAAACTTGGGAAATCCATAAAGAACATCCTCCACTTGGAAAAATATTGTTAGCGCTACCTACTTACCTAACAACAAAGCTAGGTATAACTCTTTTAGATGACAGTGTTTATCAAGTTTCAAAACAGTATAACTTTGCTAGGCTTTTGTCGTTGATTTTTGCAAGTGGGACTCTGTTTTTAACCTACTTTATATCTAAAAAATGGTTTAATAAAACTACAGCTTGGATTGCGGTTGTAGGCCTTTCTTTATTCCCTCATTTTGTTGCACATTCTTTCATTGCAACCTTAGAATCTCCTCAAACTTTTTTTGTGACTTTATTGTTTTTTCTGTTGGTATATTTTGATAAACATCTTAAAACATCTAATTTAGTGTTAATTGCTGTTGTT
>Ga0210057_1005252_pt1 | contig 16745 bp, 16 predicted proteins | sample CryGeyCG2114_010_2_FD_183968 | JGI IMG/M metagenome (GOLD analysis project Ga0210057, IMG submission 183968) | Groundwater microbial communities from aquifer - Crystal Geyser CG10_big_fil_rev_8/21/14_0.10 (SPAdes) (version 2) | ecosystem: Environmental > Aquatic > Deep subsurface > Groundwater ...
CCAAACATTTTTGAAATCGCAGGACAGTCAAATTTATCCCCAGGGCTTGGTTACCGGAAATTTTTTAGACCTGACTTTTAAAGCTGTTATCCGCTTTCAGGAAAAATACGCTGGCGAGATTTTAAGACCTTTGGGTTTAGAAAAGGGCACGGGATTTGTTGGTTTGGCAACGCGAGCAAAGATAAATCAATTATTGAAATAAAATAAGTTTTACACTATAATTAATCCATATATCCATATGAAAAAACAGTTACTATTGAGGTCGACTTTATTTTGGGACGTGGGCCCGAGAAAGCTTGACGCTGAAAAGAACGCTCAATTTATCATTGGCCGGGTTTTAGACTTCGGTAATTTAAAAGAGTGGGAAGTCATAAAAAATTTTTACGGCTTGGTAAAAATAAGAAAGGTAGCTCAAAAACATATTTTTTTTGATCCACGCAGCGCTAATTTTTGGGCGATGGCGCTTGGTATTCCCTTAAAAAATTTACGATGCACAAAGAAGCTCTTACTAAAAACACCAAAAACGTTCTTGATGCGTTAAATACTGCGAGAGTAGTGAAAGATTTTTATTTGGCAGGTGGAACGGCGTTGGCTCTTTATTTTGGTCACCGTTTTTCTATTGATTTGGATTGGTTTGCTGAAAAATTTGATTATACCCCTATCTTTCGCCATCAACTGGAAAAACTTGGCAGATTGAGTATAGACAGCGAATCTAAAAATACTTTTAACGGCGTTCTTAATGGAGTAAAAATCAGTTTTTTTGAATATCCTTACCCTTTGATATCTTTCAAAAGCCAATACCAAAAGAATATTTTTTTGGCCGGCATTCCCGATATAGCGGCGATGAAACTAGAAGCTATCAGCAGTAGAGGTTCTTATAAAGATTTTATTGATATTTATTTTCTTTTACAAAAATATTCTTTAGAAGAGCTTCTTGGGTTTATGCGGAAGAAATTTGTCAATATTGATTACAACGAAGCCCATCTTTTAAAGGCATTAATTTATTTTGAAGAGGTTAAAGGGACTCCCAAACCCAAACTTATAAAACAAGCGAGTTGGCGGCAGATTACCAACATAATCAGACGTAAGGTAAAGAATTATTTAAACAACTTATGAAAATTTTAGTCACCCGCCCGTCTCGTTAGCGAGTCGCTGGCTCGCGTGGCGGGCGAGTTAGTTCTCTTTAAATTTATTTATGGAAAAAGAAATTTCAAATTTAACAGTATTAGTTACAGGAGGGGCTGGATTTATCGGTTCCCACATTGTCAAGCGTCTTTTAGAAAAAGGATATAAGGTTAAAGTTGTTGACAATCTCGCCACTGGAAAATTAAAAAACATTTCTGATGTTTTAAATAAGATAAAATTTATCAAAGGCGATTTAGCCGATTTAAAATTTACTAAGAAAGCGATAAAGGATGTAGATTTTATCTGCCATCAAGCTGCTATTCCTTCGGTTGCTCGTTCCATTGAAGACCCCTTAACCACTCATCAGGCCAATATTAACGCAACCTTAAATCTTTTATGGGCGACAAAAGAAAGCAAGAAAATAAAAAAATTCGTTTTTGCTTCTTCCTCTTCCATTTATGGCGATTCGCCTAAATTGCCAAAAAAAGAAGATTTTCCGCCTAATCCAATTTCGCCTTACGCTTTGGCGAAATATACCAGCGAGAAATACTGCGAACTTTTTTATGAACTTTACGGTCTGCCAACAGTTTCTTTGCGTTATTTTAATGTTTTTGGACCGAATCAGGACCCGAAATCTGAATATTCTGCCGCTATTCCCAAGTTTATCAGTTTAATGATTAAAAACAAAAGACCAATTGTTTATGGCGACGGAGAGCAGACGCGGGATTTCACGGACGTTGAAAATGTTGTAAGCGCGAATTTATTAGCCCTGAAATCAAAAGCCAATGGCGTTTTTAACATTGCCTGCGGCAAGCGAGTAAGTTTAAACCAAATTATTGCTTTGCTCAATAAAATTTTAAATAAAAATATAAAACCAATTTATAAACCAAAAAGACCGGGCGATATCAAGCATTCTTTAGCCGATATAAATAAAGCCAGAAAGCTTTTGAAATATAAGCCAAAAATTGGGATAGAAGAAGGTTTGAGAAAAACAATTGACTGGCTGAAGTTGACTAATTGACTAATTAACTAATTGACCTATGACGTTAGAAAAGTTAATAAAAAATAAAAAGGCGAAGGTGGCGATTATCGGAATGGGTTATGTTGGTTTGCCGTACGCTATAGAAATTGCTAAAGCAGGTTTTTTTGTTTTTGGAATTGATATTTCAAAACAAAGAGTTGCCAGTTTGAATAAAGGAAAATCATATATTGATGATGTTTCTGCTCAGGACTTAAAAGAAATAATAAAAGCAAAAAAATTTAAAGCATTTTCTGATTTTAAATCTCTTAAAACTTCAGATATTGCGATAATTTGTGTCCCAACTCCGCTTGATAAAAACAAAATTCCTGACCTTTCTTACATTAAAAATTCAGCCGAGAAAATAAAAAAACATTTTCACAAAAATGAGCTCATTATTCTTGAGAGTACAACTTATCCCGGAACTACCGAAGAAGTTTTGCTTCCAATGTTTGAAGAAAATGGTTTTAAAGTCGGTAAAGATTTTTATTTAGCTTTTGCGCCGGAACACATTGACCCCGGCCGGAAAATGCCGTTAGCCGATATTCCAAAAGTAGTTGGTGGTGTCACTAAAGAATGCACTCAATTAACAAAACTCTTCTACCAGCAATTTTTAAAATATGTTCATCCTGTTTCTTCGCCAAGAGCAGCGGAAATGACCAAAATTTTGGAAAATACCTACCGTTTGGTAAATATTTCAATGATAAATGAATTAGCGCTTCTTTGCGGCAAAATGGGAATTGATATTTGGGAGGTAATTGAAGCGGCTAAAACAAAACCCTACGGCTTCCAAGCGTTTTATCCTTCTGCCAAGGTGGGCGGCCATTGCATTCCGCTTGACCCCTTTTATTTGTCTTGGAAGGCGAAAGAATATAATTTTTGGACCAGATTTATTGAATTGGCTGGAGAAATAAATGAGCAAATGCCGCACTTTACAATAACAAAAGTGATGACCTTTTTAAACAGGCATAAAAAACCGATTAATGGTTCAAAAATTTTAGTTTGGGGAGTCACTTATAAAAAAGACATCGCTGACCCAAGAGAATCGGCAGCTTATGAGATTATTCCCGATTTAATAAAAAAAGGAGCGAAAATTGATTATTTTGACCCTTATGTCAAAGAGTTTAACTTAAATCATGAATTTCAAAAAAAGCCAAAATTGGTTTTGAAATCAATAAAATATAACCAAGCTGTTTTAAAGAATTATGATTTGGTTTTGATTTTAACCGACCATTCCGGTTTTAATTACGAAGAAATAGCCAAAAAAGCAAAATTAGTAGTTGATACCCGAAACGCCATTAAATCAAGAAAATATAAAAATGTCTATTGGTAATGAAAAAATAGCTCTGGTGGGGGCTGGTTATTGGGGGAAGAATTTAATTCGGGTTTTTAATAAACTCGGTGTTTTAAAAATAATTTGCGATTTGGATAAGAAAATTTTAGCTGAAAGAAAAAAAGAATATCCTAATCTCCAAACTACTGCTGATTTCAAAAAAATTTTAAAAGACAAAGGAATAAAAGGAATAGTAATTGCCACACCGGCAGTAACTCATTTTAAATTAGCAAAACAAACCCTTTTGGCAAAAAAAGATGTTTTTGTTGAAAAACCATTGGCTCTAAAAGTAGAAGAAGGAAAAGAATTAGTAAAATTGGCTAAAAAGAAAAAACTTATTCTAATGGTGGGTCATTTGCTTTTGTATCATCCGGCAATTGTAAAGTTGGAAGGAATGATAAAAAAAGGAGAGTTAGGGGATATTCGCTATATTTATTCAAACCGGCTTAATTTTGGGAAATTGCGAACCGAAGAAAATGTTTTGTGGTCTTTTGCCCCTCATGATGTAGCAGTAATTCTTGACCTAATAGAAAATATCTTGGGAATGCCTAAAAAAATAATTGTGATGGCAACAGGAAAACATTATCTTCAAGAAAAAATACCCGATGTCACTTTAAGTTTTCTTGAATTCGGCAAAAATAAATCAGCTCATATTTTTGTTTCCTGGCTTAATCCTTTTAAAGAACAGAAATTCTGCGTAATTGGTTCAAAAGCAATGGCAGTTTTCGACGACCAGATAAAAGATAAGCTGCTCATTTATAGGCACAAAGTAAATCACACCAAAGATGGACGTTTGGAAGCTATAAAAGCCGAAGGCGAAGTAATAAAAATCAAGGAAAAAGAACCGCTAAGGGAGGAAGCTACACATTTTTTAAATTGTCTTAAAACAAGAAAAAAACCAAAAACCGATGGCCAGGAGGGTTTAGAGGTTTTAAAAATTTTAACTGCTTGCCAAAAATCCATTGAGCAAGGCGGAAAAAAGATAATTGTTTAACACTATGAAAAAAGAATTTTGGGCGCACAAAACAGCTGAAATACAAAAAGGAGCGAAAATTGGCAAAGGGACAAAAATTTGGCAGAATTCCCAAGTTCTGGTTGGAGGCCAGATAGGAGAGAATTGCGTTATTGGTCATAATTGTGTTGTCTATTCTAAAGCAAAATTAGGAAAGGGAGTAAAACTTGAATGTAATATTGATGTTTGGGATTTAGTAACCTTAGAAGATTATGTTTTTGTTGGTCCTTCAGCAGTTTTTACCAACGATTTAAATCCCAGAGCAAAATATCCCAAGAAAAAATATCCTCAATATGGAAAATGGATTCCAACTTTAGTAAAAGAAGGCGCTTCAATTGGCGCCAATGCCACTATTGTTTGCGGCAATACTATTGGAAAATGGGCTTTAATTGGAGCTGGAGCAGTAGTAACTCGCGATATAAATGATTATGCGATTGTAGTTGGAGTTCCAGCAAAAATTATTGGTTGGATTTGCGAGTGCGGCAATAAGTTGAAATTTAAAAAGGAAAAAGCAATTTGTAAAATCTGTAAAAGAAAATATCAAAAAAAAGGAAATAAGGTATGGCAAATAAAATAAAATTTTTAGATTTATCCAGTCAATACAAATCAATAAAAAAAGAAATTGACAAAGCCATTAAAAGAGTTTTAGAGAGTAATCAATTTATTGGCGGAGACGAAGTAAAAGAATTTGAAAAAGAAATCGCTAAGTTTTGCAGTACAAAATATGCTCTCTCAGTGAATTCCGGCACTGATGCTCTTTTTTTATCCTTGAAAGCATTAGGTATTGGTCTTAGAGATGAAGTAATTACTACTCCATTTACTTTTATTTCCACTGCTGAAGTGATTGCTAATTGCAACGCCAAGCCAGTTTTTGTTGACATTGACCCCAAAACTTTTAATATCAATCCCTTAAAAATAGAAGAAAAAATTAATAAAAAAACAAAAGCAATAATTCCCGTTCATTTATTCGGCCAAATGGCTGATATGACAAGGATAATGAGAATAGCTAGGAAGTACGGACTGTATGTTATAGAAGATGCGGCTCAGGCCATTGGGGCTGAATATAAAAATAAGAAAGCTGGTACCTTTAGTGATTTAGGATGCTTTTCCTTTTTTCCTTCAAAAAATCTCGGTGGCTACGGCGACGGCGGAATGGTGGTGTCAAATAATGAAGAATTAGCAGAGAAAATTCGGCTTTTAAAAAATCATGGTTCTTCGCCAAAAGAAAAATATCTCAATCTAATTTTAGGCACCAACTCTCGTTTAGATACAATTCAGGCAGCAATTTTACGGGTGAAATTAAAGCATCTTGAGGAATGGAGCAAGGCAAGAGCAAAAAAAGCCGGTCTTTATACTAACCAACTTGGTAAACTTAAAGAGCTTATCACACCGTCTATCGCTTCTGGCCGTACTCACATTTTCCATCAATACACAGTAAGAGTTAATAAGCAGGTAAGAAATAAGTTAGTAAGTTATTTAAATAAACAAGGGATTCCAACAATGATTTATTATCCTGTCCCTTTACATCTCCAACCGGCTTTTAAATATCTTGGCTATAAAAAAGGTGATTTTCCTGAAGCAGAAAAAGCTAGTGAAGAGGTAATTTCTTTGCCAATCTACCCTGAGTTAAATAAGAATGACCAGAACTTTATTATTAAAAAAATAAGAACCTGCCTCGCTAAAGAATTTTTGTTATAATTTTGGTATAATAAAATTATGGAAAAAGAACTTTCTGAGTCAACAATCTTAGTTACCGGTGGAGCCGGATTTGTCGGTTCCCATATTGTTGATTTGTTAGTTAAAGAAGGAGCAAAAAAAATAATTGTTTTTGATAATTTTATTCGGGGGAAGAAAGAAAATCTAAAAGAAGCGATGAAATCAGGCCGCGTGGAAATTTTTGAGAATGATATTCGCGATACTGAAGCTTTAAACGAAGCCATGAAGGGAGTTGATTACTGCTTTCATGAAGCGGCTTTATGGCTTCTTAATTGCGAAGAAAACCCGCGCGAAGCAGTGGATATCAATATTATTGGCACTTTTAATGTTTGCGAGGCCTGCGTAAAGAACAAAGTTAAAAAATTAATAGCCGCTTCTTCTTCTTCGGTTTATGGAGAGGGTGAATATCTGCCAACTGATGAAAAGCATCCTTTTAACAACAATCTCTTTTACGGAGCAACAAAAGTAGCAGATGAACAGCTCTATCGGGCTTTTTATAAAAAATATGGTCTGCCTTATGTTGCTTTTCGTTATCTAAATGTTTATGGGCCGCGAATGGATTGGATGTCGCCTTACACAATGGTAATAATAAATTTTTTAAAGAAAATTAAAAATAAAGAAGTCCCTACTATCCAAGGCGATGGTTCGGCAACTTTAGATCTTGTTTATGTTGAAGATGTTGCGAGGGCAAACATTATGGCCTTAAAGAGCGAGGTGACGAATGAATGCTTTAATGTCGCAAGCGGAAGAGAAACATCTCTTAATGAAATGTGGAGAATAATTAAGAAGTTAACCAAAACCGATATTGAACCGGTTTATGAGCCTCGCGATCCCCGGCTTGTTGTCAGACGCTGCGGTTGTCCCAAAAAAGCCAAAGAAATGCTCGGATTTGAAGCTAAAATCTCGTCTGAGGAGGGAATTAGAAGAGTATTTGAATGGTTTGATAAAATATTATCCTAATCTACTAATAACTATTCTAATCTACGAATATTCGTAGATTGGGATAAAAATTCAATAATATATTCGTAGATTGGGATAAAAATTTGTAGATTAGAATAATATGATTATTCCTATTACGAAACCTTATTTTACTAAAAATGAAGTTGAGGCAGTAAAAAAAGTAATTGAATCAGGATGGGTAGTTCAGGGCCCAAAAGTTAAAGAATTTGAAGAAAAATTCGCTAAATTTGTTGGAGCAAAATATGCTATTGCTGTTAATTCTTGTACTGCTGCTCTCCATCTTTCACTGAGCGCTTCAGGTATTGGTCCGAATGATGAAGTAATTGTTCCGGCTTTTACTTTTATTGCTACTGCCAATGTTGTTGAGTATCTTGGCGCCAAACCAGTTTTTGTTGACATTGACCCCAAAACTTTTAATATCAATCCCTTAAAAATAGAAGAAAAAATTAATAAAAAAACAAAAGCAATAATTCCCGTTCATCTCTTTGGATTGTCAGCTGATATGGAGCCGATTTTAAAGATTGCTCGAAAGTATAAACTTAAGGTAATAGAAGATGCGGCTTGCGGTTTAGGAACTTTATATAAAGGAAAACATGTTGGCACTTTCGGCGAAACAGGGTGTTTTAGTTTCCATCCCAGAAAAGCAATCAGTTGCGGCGAAGGGGGAATGATTACAACCAATTCTAAAAAACACAATGAGATTTTACGTTCTTTGCGAGACCACGGCGCTTCAATGTCTGATTTAGCCCGGCATCAAAAAGGTTTGCCAATGCTTCCGGAATATAATTTATTAGGATTTAATTACCGAATGAGCGATATTGAAGCGGCAATTTTAATAGAACAAATGAAAAAAGTTAATTGGATATTAAAAGAACGCCGGAAAAGAGCAGAAATTTATAACAAAGCATTAAAAAATAATAAATATTTTGCTTTTCCTTTAGCAGCGCCAAAAAAATATCATCATTCTTATCAATCTTATGTTTTACGGCTCAAAGACGGTTTTTCTCGCGATAAAATTGCCAAGAGATTAATTGACAAAGGAATTGGAATAAGACAAGGCACTCATTCGGTGCCTCATTTAGGATATTACAGAAGGAAATACGGCTACAAAAATACAGATTTCCCAGAATCTTTTAAGGCAGAAAAACAAACTTTAACTATTCCTCTTTTTGCTATGATGACCAAAAAAGAGCAGGACTACGTTATTAGAAGTTTATGAGAGAGTTTTATCAAAAGAATAAATTTTTAATTTTAGTTATTTTTTTTGCTTTGGTTTTTCGAATGGGAATTTTATTTTTTACTTCTGATTTCTCGGCTTTTAATTTCCCAGACGAGGCAACTTATGATAATTTTGGCTGGTTGCTTGCTCAAAAATGGCAGGGTGGAGGGGATTTTAATATTATTAAAGAAACAAGTCATATCCAAATTGGTTATTATTATTTTGTGGCAGCGATTTATTTTATTTTTGGCCACGAGCCAATTATGGTTTCTCTCGTCAATATAATTTTAGGGATTTTAGCCGGCTTATTGCTTTATTTTTTAAGCCGAGAGATTTTTTCGGAAAAAACAGCAAAAATTGTTTTGATTTTGTCTTTATTTTGGCCCTCCATTGCTTTTTGGTCAACCCAAAATCTTAAAGACACGCTTCTTTTATTTTTAATGGCAGCGCTTGCTTTATTGTTTTTAAAAATTCTTAACCGAGCACATAATTCTTTATGTGCTACGGTTTATCTTCTGGGCTTTTTAATTTGTTCGGTTGCTCTTTTAAGTATGAGGGCTTATACTTTTTTGCTTTTTGCCGGTTCGTTGGCGCTCGGTTATTTAATTATCGGTTTTAGAAAGTTCAATAAACGCGCGGTATTTGCCGGCATATTGATAATCGTTTTATTAAGCTCCGTTGTTTTATTTCTATCCCAATTCAAAAATCTTCAATGGAATTATTTGACCAAAATAAATTTAAATACGCTTGATTTTATAAGGAAAAGTACGGTTTTGGGCGGTTCTTCTTTTGGTCAAAATATTGAATATCGTTCTTGGGGCGATGTGTTAGCGTTTTTACCGATGGGACTCGCTTACGCTATTTTTTCGCCTTTTCCTTGGCAATTTAAAGAAGGCGGACTTTTTAAATTGGCAGTACCGGAAACAATTTTATGGTATTTAGTTTTATTTTTTTTAATCTACGGAATTTATTTGGCAATCCGCAGCAAAAAATTAGAAGGTTGGTCTTTTATTATTTTTATAGTTATTGCCTTTTTAACTTTTGCTTTATTTCAGGGCAATATCGGCAGTTTATTCCGCCAAAGAGCTCAAGTTTGGTTTTTCGGCTTTATTTTTGCCGGTTATGGTTTTTCGGCTTTTTTGGATTCCAAAAACTATTGTTTTAAAAGGGGCCTTGATATTTTCCTTTCAATTATTGGTTTGATTTTAACTTCTCCGATATTTTTAATAGTTTCTCTTTTTATTTTATTAGATGACGGCAGACCAATTTTTTATCGCTCGGAACGAGTTGGCCTTAACAATAAAAAATTTAAAATGTATAAATTTAGGACAATGAAAATAAACAGAGATGATATTCCTGATTTTGAATATACTCCGGAAAACGACCCCCGGGTAACTAAGATTGGAAAGTTTTTAAGAAGATTCACTTTAGATGAAGTTCCTCAATTTATCAATGTCTTAAAAGGAGAAATGAGTATGGTTGGTCCCCGACCCAGTTTTCCTTTTAGATTTTTAGATAACCCTGTTAAATATAAAAAAAGGCATTCAATGAAGCCGGGTCTTACTGGCTGGCAGCAGGTTAATGGCCGGAATACTTTGGAATGGGGGAAAATAATAGAATTAGATAATTTCTATGTTGCTCATTGGTCAATTGGCTTGGATTTCAAAATAATTTTAAAAACAATTTCTGTTGTTTTAAGCGGAAAAGGGCAATATGCTTCCGAGAATCTTTATAAAGACGCAGCCAAAAGTTTCAAAGAATACGTCGATAAAAGCGAAGCTAACTAAACTTAATTTATGTGCGGAATAGTAGGAATTTACAATTTAAATAAAAAACCAGTATCAGAGAAAATTCTTAAGGAAATGACAAATACGATGGTTCATCGCGGGCCAGATGACCAAGGAATTTTTATTGATAAAAATATCGGTTTAGGCCATCGCCGGTTAGCGATTATTGATTTATCAAAAACTGCCCATCAGCCAATGCCAAATGAAAATGATTCGCTTTGGCTTGTTTATAATGGTGAGATATATAATTTTTTAGAGCTTAAAAAAGATTTAATAAAAAAAGGGCATCGTTTTAAATCTAAAACAGATAGTGAAGTAATTTTACACAGTTATGAAGAAGAGGGGATTGATTGCGTTAAAAAATTTAATGGAATGTTTGCTTTTGCTCTTTGGGATAAGAAAAATGAAACCCTGTTTTTAGCCAGAGACCGCTATGGCATAAAACCTCTTTATTATTATCAGAATAAAAATGTTTTTCTTTTTGCCTCAGAAATTAAGGCGTTTCTAAAACATCCGGAGTTTAAAGTTGATTTAGATTTAGAGGCGCTTTACGAATATTTTACTTTTCAGAACACTTTCAGCTATAAAACCCTTTTTAAAGGAGTAAGAATTTTGCCTCAAGGAAGTTTTCTTGAAATTTCTCTAAAAAATAAACCCTGTGAAATAGCGGCTTCGCCGCTCCCGCCTTCGGCGGGATTTCAACAGGGTAAACCAGAGTTTCACCTTCAAAAATATTGGGATTTTCATTTTGAAGAAGATAAAAACATAAAAGATGAAAGAGAGTATATAGAAGAAATAGACCGACTTTTTAAACAAGCGGTAAAACGACAATTAATTTCCGATGTAGAGATTGGCTCATATTTAAGCGGAGGCATTGACTCCGGTTCAATTACATCAATTACCGCTCAATCTTTCCCTAATCTTAAAACATTTTGCGCCGGCTTTGATTTGAATTCCGTTTCAGGGATTGAATTATCCTGTGATGAGAGAAAGAAAGCAGAACGCTTATCTTATCTCTATCAAACCGAACATTATGAAACAGTTTTAAAATCAGGAGATTTAAAGAGATGCTTGCCTTCTCTTGTCTGGCATTTAGAAGATTTAAGAGTAGGGCAGAGTTATCCCAATTTTTATATTTCAAAACTTGCTTCTCGTTTTGTTAAAGTTTGTTTATCAGGCGCTGGAGGCGATGAACTTTTTGGGGGTTATCCTTGGCGATATTACCGAACATTAAAAAGTGAAAATTTCAACGATTATATTGAAAATTATTACCAATATTGGCAGCGGCTTGTTCCCAATTCTGTCTTAAAAGAATTATTTTCTCCGGTTGCCAAAGAGGTCAAAAATGTCTGGACTCAGAATATATTTAAAGATGTTTTTAAAGAACAAAAATTAGTGTTTAAAAAACCGGAGGATTATATTAATTCCTCTTTATATTTTGAAGCAAAAACATTTTTACACGGACTTTTAGTGGTAGAAGATAAATTAGCGATGGCCCATAGTTTGGAAGTTCGACTTCCGTTTTTAGATAACGATTTGGTGGATTTTGCGATGAAAGTGCCAATAAAATTAAAATTAAAAAATATAGAAGAAGTTTTAAAATTAGATGAAGATGAATTAGCGAAAAGAGAGAGTTATTATCGAAGAAGCCGGGATGGTAAAATTATTTTAAGAAAAGTTCTTAGCAAATATGTCCCCAATGAAATAGTTGAGCAGGAAAAACAGGGTTTCAGCGGACCTGATGCTACTTGGTTCAGAGGAGAAAGCATTGATTATGTAAAAGAATTGCTTTTAAATAAAAAAGCGAATATTTATAATTATTTTAAATATGATATAGTGAAAAATCTTCTGGAAGAACACTTTAGCGGCAAGCAGAATCGCCGACTTTTCATCTGGTCGCTTTTGTGTTTTGAATGGTGGAATAAAATATTTAGAAAATGATTTATGTCTAAAAAAAATATTAAAAATGAATTAATTGAATTTCATAACGTTCTTAGAAAAGAAATGAAAAAAAATTGGAAAAGAAGTTTACCATTAGATGAGATGCTTTTTGACCGCTGGGAAAAAGCAAAATTTTTAAACTTTGGTAAAAAAACAAGCATCTATCAACACTCTCTTATTTATGGCAATGTTAAGGTTGGCAAAAATACTTGGATAGGTCCTTTCACTATTTTAGATGGTAGTGGCGGTCTTGAGATTGGCTCCTATTGCAGTATTTCAACCGGCGTTCAAATCTATACCCATGATACGGTAAAATGGGCTGTTTCCGGCGGAAAACATAAATATGAATATGAAAAAACTAAAATAGGAAATTGTTGTTGTCTTTGTCCAAATGTCGTTGTAAAAAAGGGAATAAAAGTTGGAGACCATTCAGTAATAGCTACCAATAGTTTTGTAAATAAAAATATCCCTCCTTATTCAATTGCTGCCGGTAATCCGGCAGAAATAATTGGTCGGGTGGTTATCAAAAAGAACGGAAAAGTTGATTTTATTTATTCTAAGGAGAATAAAAAATGAATTTAGATAAAAAACAAAAACAAACTAATGAGTGTTTTTCCTATAAATGGACAAAAAGAAAAACATATGAAAGCAAATTTTTGAAAGAAAGAACCTACCAATGGTTAGTTAAAAAATATTTTGGTTCAGAAAAGGAAAAAAGAAGATTTTTTAAAAACCTTAAAGGCAAAAAAATGCTTGATGCCGGGTGCGGAAGCGGTTTTTCAACGCTAATTTTATTTGGAAAGCATCTAAACAATGTAGATTATTTGGGTGTTGATAATTCTGATGCTGTGGATATTGCCCGAAAAAGATTCAAGGAATTAGGAATTCACGGCAATTTTAAAAAAGCCGACATAGCCACAATGAAGCTTAAAGATAAATTCGATGTCATTTTTTGCGAAGGAGTGCTGCACCATTGCTCAAACCCATTTAAGGCGTTTAAAAATCTCATCAATCATTTAAAAAGAGGAGGCCTTATTATGTTTTATGTTTATAGAAAAAAAGCGCCAATTAGAGAATTTACTGATGATTTTGTTCGAGAAAAACTTAAACCCCTTGATAATAACCAAGCTTGGGGAAAACTGATGCCTTTAACAAAATTAGGAAAAGTTTTGGGAAATTTGAATATTAAAATAAAAATTAATGAAGATATAGAATTACTTGAAATTCCCAAAGGAAAATATAATCTTCAAAGATTTTTTTATTGGTTTTTTATAAAGATGTTTTACGACAAGAACCTTTCTTTAGAAGAAATGAACCACATAAATTTTGACTGGTACCGGCCGTTAAATTGTTATCGCTTCCTTTCCAGAGAGATAGAAAAGTGGCTTCAGAAATTGAAATTAAAGAAAAAACGTTTTCTTGTAGAATATTCTGGGATTACAGTTGTGACAAAGAAATAAACATTATTCGAATCTACAAATATTATATATCCCAATCTACAAATTGACTACAAATTAAAGAAGAATACGATTAAAGAGAATATGGGTAAAGTTTTATATCCAGAATTGTCATATTTAATTTACGGTCTTTGTTATAAAATCCATAATGAATTAGGTCGTTATAGAAATGAAAAACAGTATGCAGATGATTTTGAAAATCTTTTAAAAAATAATAAAACTAATTACTCACGAGAAATAAAATTACCAATTTCATTTGAAGGTGAAAAAAATAATAGAAATATTCCGGATTTTGTTGTTGAAGACAAAATAGTAGTAGATTTTAAAGCAAAACGAATTATAACAAAAGAAGATTATTATCAGATGAAAAGATATCTTGTTTCTTCGAATAAAGCATTAGGTCTTATTGTAAATTTCCGTGAGTATTATTTAAAACCGAAAAGAATCTTAAATTCAAATAATTTATACTATTAGTAGATTAGGATAATAATTTGTAGATTAGAATAATACAATTCGTAGATTAGGATATTACAATTTGTAAATTAGAATAATATGGTCATTAAGGCAATAAAATTTGGATTCAATTTAATAATTTATCATCCGAGAGGATGGTTTAATTTTATTATTAATCAAAAAGTTGCGATGCTAAAAATTTCTTATATTCCTGCTTTGCCGGTTCATATTACAATTGAGCCGACAAATTTTTGTAATTTAAAATGTCCGGTTTGCGAGACAGGGTGCGGAATTCTAAATCGTTCTCAAGGAATGATGCCGCTTCAAAATTTCAAAAAAATTATTGATAAGATTTATAAACACACCAATACTTTAATGTTCTATTTTATGGGTGAGCCATTTTTAAACCCTGCGGCTTATGAAATGATAAAATATGCCAAGTCAAAGAATATTTTTATTGAGGCATGCACTAATGGCGACTTTGTAAAGGGAAAAGAATTAATTGATTCTGGAATTGATAAGGTTAGTTTTCAAATCGGCGGGACCGCTCAAGAAACTCATCAAATTTATCGGGTTAACAGTAATTTAGAAAAAATTTTAAATAATATAAAAGAGGCGGTAAGAAGAAAAAAGGAAACGAAAGCAAAGACAGAAATTATTTTAGGATTTATTATAATGAAACATAACGAGCGCCAAATAAGCGATTTTTGGAAATTAGCCAAAGATTTAGAAATAAAAGGAGAAATAATTTCTCCCTGTGTAAGAGATGAGGGGCAGGGGAAATTATTTTTACCAGAAGATGAGAGATATTGGATTTATGATAAAAAGGCGTTTGAAAAAGGAATTTTAAAGCCAAAAAATCCCCTGAAAAATTCCTGCTGGTGGATTTGGCATTCATTGGTTATTACTTGGGACGGTAATGTTGTTCCTTGTTGCCGCGACCCCCGGGCAAACTATATTATGGGAAACATTTTAAACGAAAATTTGAAAGATATTTGGAATAATAAAAGATACAGAACATTTAGAAAACAAATTTTAACCAATCAAAAAAATATACCAATTTGTCAACTTTGTAATGGTTTTGGCCTACCCCATTTAAAATAATTAGAATGTTTTATGGTTTCCTTAGTTCAAATTATTCCGATTTTAGAAAAAGCAGATATGAAACATCCGCCTTTAGGATTGCTTTATCTTGGCGGTAGTTTGAGAAAAGCTAATTTTCCAGTTAAAATTTTCCATATTTTACCTGCAGAAATTAATAAAAGCGCTTTAGAAATAATCAATCAAAACCCTTTATTTGTCGGTTTTTCGGTTATGACTGGGATACCAGCATATTATGCTGTTCAGATGTCAAAAAAAATCAAAGAATTAAACCCGGAAATCCCAATTATTTGGGGCGGTCATCATCCAAGTTTAATCCCAAACCAATGCTTAGAAGAAAACTATATTGATGCTGTTATAATAGGAGAAGGGGAAGAAACCATCGTTGATTTAGCAAATGCCTTGGAACAAAAAAAAGATTTAAGCTCTGTTTTAGGAATTGGCTTTAAAAAAGCTAAAGAAATTATTATTAATCCTCCGAGGCCGCGGATTCAAAATTTAGATAATTTAATCGTAGATTGGTCTTTAGTAAATGTTTCTGATTATATTATTAGTTCAGGGAATGAAAGAGTTATTGGTTTTTACAGTTCTCGCGGTTGCCCATATAATTGCGGTTTTTGTTCTTCGGCTAAATTTTTTGAAAGAACTTGGCGGGCTCATTCATCTGATTATGTTGTTAATTCTTTAAAACAATTAAAAGAAAAATTCGGCATTAACGGCGTTTTTTTTGCCGATGATAATTTTATTATTGACCGTACAAGGGCTTTTGCGATAATTAAACAACTTTACGATATTGGGATTAGAACAAAAACTCTTGATATAAGAACTAATCATTTAGACGAAGAACTTCTTTCATTATTAAAAAAAACAAAAGCAACCGGTATTTTTATTGGTTGGGAGTCGGGTTGTGATAGATTATTAAAATTAATGAATAAAGGCATTACTCGCGATGAAATTATTGAAAAAGTAAAATTATTAGCTAAATATCCGGAAATCAGTGTTTGGGCGTCGGGAATTGTTGGTTTCCCGACCGAAACAGAAGAAGAAAGAAGAGAGACAATTGATACAGGATTAGAAATGTTTAAGATTCATCCTAATATAGTCGTTTCTTATCAAATTTATTTACCCTTTCCCGGCACTGATTTACTGCCATTAGCAGTTCAACAAGGTTTTAAAATGCCGAAAAGAACTGAAGATTGGAGAAAAATTGATATTCAGGGCCAAACTAAAAATATGCCTTGGTTGCCCTGGATTAGTAAAAAAGAACAGGCTAAATTGTGGATGACTAATAGATATTCAAAAATTATGCTCCGCAAATATTATTCTGTTAATTGGTTAATAAAATTTATTGGTAATTTTTTTACTTTCTTGGCTGAACAGAGAATTAAGAACCAAAATTTTATTTTTCCAATAGATTTAGTTTTGTATAAATTTTTAAAGAAATGCAGAGAGATAATAAAAAGTTAATATATTTTTCTGTTAATAAACTTGAAGATATGCTGGAAAAGGGCAATGTTTGGTATGTTCGCCATTATGAAGCTTATTTTGATGAGGTTTATGTGGTTTATTTAAGAGGCGAAAAACCAATAGAGGTTAAACAAGGCAGAACAACTCTGGTTTCCT
>Ga0210057_1005253_pt1 | contig 16745 bp, 9 predicted proteins | sample CryGeyCG2114_010_2_FD_183968 | JGI IMG/M metagenome (GOLD analysis project Ga0210057, IMG submission 183968) | Groundwater microbial communities from aquifer - Crystal Geyser CG10_big_fil_rev_8/21/14_0.10 (SPAdes) (version 2) | ecosystem: Environmental > Aquatic > Deep subsurface > Groundwater ...
TTTATAATGTCCAGCGGCTTTCTCCATTCTTTCATTATGTTGCTCAAAAAAATACTACATTCGTCATGACATTTGATGAATTTTTGAAAACTCCATTTGCGTATGTTCATAATTTTAGATATGTTCCATTATATATCGCGTGGGAGTCGGGATGGTTTATTGTTCCCATAAGTATAATTGGATTATATTTTCTTTTTAAAAAGGAGTCTCTCACTGCTTTATATCTTTCAATGTTCATTCTTCTTCCTTATATTGCGATTTCATTTTTTGCAAAAATTCTCTTTCCACGATACGTCTTGTTTTATGGATCGATCCTTGTTATCACCGCAACGTACTTTTTCATAACTCTCAAATCACGACTCAAAGCGGGAATCATTCTCATCCTTCTCTTGATTTCGATGAGTATACTTAACTACCCACTTCTTTTTGATCCGGAACGTGCAAGTCTCCCCCCTGTTGATCGGGGACAGTATGTTACTGGAGTCACTGCGGTTTGGGGAGCGGACGATCTGATGAATCTCATGCGTGAAAAGTCACAAACTCGAGAGGTGCTCATTCTTGCAGAGGGCGACTTTGGACTCGTTGCAGATGTTTTAAAAGTATACAAGCGTGAAGATGACAAAATCGAAATTCGTGGATTATGGCCACTTGATGAGAGGCATCTGCTGGAATATCAACCTGAACTTCTTGAAAAACAAGTTTTTGTAGTATTTTCACATCGTCAAGAATTCCCGGAAAGCTGGCCGATCAAATTTACACAAAAATATGACAAGCCGGAGGGAGAAAAATCTTTGTTTTTGTATGAGCTTTTGCCCGTTGACACAGAATTTTCAATAATTTCAAAAAAATAAACTCACCCAATGTTATGGCCGCTTCAAAATTCATGATTACCAAATTTTTTTGGGCCATCCTCATCGTGAGTCTGCTTATCATTGCGCGAGAACTTAATCCATTTGACCGCTCAATGTTTATCGGACACGACGAGACACAGGTAGCACGTGTCCTTGAATTTAGTTTTAACATTCAAAAGGGAATAATCCCTCCGCGAATTGCCCCTCATTTTTCATTCAATCTCGGGTATCCGATTTTCAATTATTATGCTCCAACTGCGTATTGGATTACTTCTTTTATTCATCTTGCGGGAACCGGCGTTGCCCAATCTCTTGAACTGAGTTTTATTTTAGCGCTTGGAATGGGTGGTATTGGAATGTTTTTATTTCTTAATAAATATTTTGACAAATATGCGGGTCTTGTGGGAACACTTGCCTATATAAGCTCACCGTTTATCGCAACTGAGATATTTGTTCGGAGCAATGTGGCCGAAATGTGGTTTTTTGCCTTGTTTCCATTGACCCTCTATTTATTATCCACCGTCAACAATCGTCGTTTATTTCTCACGGCAATTATCCTTTCATTTTTATTAACTTCTCATAATATTTTCTCTCTCGTGGTAATGCCCATACTTATTCTTTATGCATTCATCCTTAAAGAAAAAAAGGCATGGTACGCTATTCTTGGTGGAATTGCTTTGAGTTTGTATTTTTGGCTACCGGCACTTCTTGAGCTTTCTCAAGTGCATGCTCAAAATGTTGCTACTCTTACAAAATATACTGATCATTTTTTATGTCCTAGGCAGCTCTGGAGTTCTCCCTGGGGATATGGGGGATCAATTCCAGGATGCATCAGCGATGGCATGTCTTTCATGATTGGAAAAGCGCAAATTATATTGTCTGCTCTGGGTATCTTTTTATTTATCACTCATTTCAATAAGTCAAAAAATAAAACCAACACCTTTTTAGGCTTACTGGTCGGATTAATTTTTATTGGAGGTGTTTTTTTGACGACAAGTTACTCAACAATAATTTGGGAGATCTTCAGCCCTATCCTATCTTTGTTTCAATTTCCCTGGCGGTTTTTGCTTTTCGTAATTTTTGGGGCATCATTTTTTACCGCATATTTTGTATTTACCCTCCCACGAATGATGAAAATAGTTTCTTTTTCATTTCTGATATTTGCCCTGCTCTTTATGAATAGTAAATTTTTCGTTGCAAACTCCATCTCTCTTTCAACATTTTCCAAACGATACGCTTCAAATAAATATATTGAGGAGTCTGCTGCATACAAGGTAAGTGAGTATCTTCCGATCTCAGCAAACTACAGTCTGTGGAAATCTATTGAAAAGACTGACACGAAGAAATATGGATTTGAAACTATCATTGACAATCCATTTCATAGATCAATCTCAACCAATTCCGTAGAGAAAATACTACTCAATATTCATTCCGCCCCGTATTGGAAAATATCAGTCGATGACACTGAATATTATCCTGATAGTTTTGACGTGCTTGGACGACCAATCATCATACTTCAACCAAACATTGATCATACTATTGATATAGTTTATCGCCAAACATCAATTCAGCAAATGGGAAATATTATGACCATATTGACCGGTATAATACTCCTACTTTACTCATATCAAGATTTATTATGGAAGAAAAACACAAAACATTAAAAAAAAACTCCATCATCAGTCTTATGAGTCTTTTTTTTCAAAGTGGATACTCTGCTATTCTTGGGCTCGTGGCAAATCTTGTGCTCACTATTGTTCTGGCACCTGAAGTATTTGGAATATATATCCTCACACTTTCAATCATATCTTTTTTGAACTATTTTTCTGATATTGGACTTGCTGCATCTCTCGTACAAAAAGATTCAGTTTCAAATGACGATTTGCGTACCACATTTACTGTTCAACAACTGCTGATAATCACGCTTATTACCATTGGACTTCTCCTCACACCTGTAGTTCGATCTTTTTACGAACTTCCGTCTGAGGCAATATATTTATACTGGGCGCTCTTAGTGTCATTTTTCTTTTCATCGTTGAAAACAATTCCATCAATCAAACTTGAACGAAAAGTACAATTTCAAAAGATTGTTTTAGTGCAAATTGTAGAAAATACCGTATTTTATATTACCGTATCGGTACTTGCATTGTTAGGGTTTGGGCTGATGAGCTTTATGTATGCAGTACTTATTCGTTCAATTATAGGAACAATTCTTATCTATTATTTGTCTTTTTGGCTTCCCCAGATTGGCATTTCCACAAAAAGTCTCAAAAAGCTCTTGTCATTTGGCGTTCCATTCCAAACAAATACCCTTCTTGCGTTGGTTAAGGACGATCTTATCTTACTATTTCTTGGAAAAGCACTTGGCCTTGAAGCACTTGGATATATCGGTTGGGCAAAACGATGGGCTGAGTCTCCCATAAGAATGATTATGGATAATGTAAACAGAATATTATTCCCGATTTTTTCACGAATGCAGACAGAAAAAGAACGCATATCGCAACTTCTTGAAAAAGTTATCAGATATCAAACGCTGATTCTTGCTCCTGCATTTGTTGGAATGGTACTACTCATGGATCGCTTTGTGGATCTGGTCCCGAAGTATAGTAAATGGGAACCAGCACTACCGATTTTTTACTTAATTATCATATCTGCTTTTTTCTCATCATTTTCAAGTCCCTTTACAAACCTTTTCAATTCATTGGGAAAAGTCAAAACAACGTTCAAATTTATGTTGTATTGGACCGCAATGTCATGGATACTGATTCCAATTCTTACTTCAATGTATGGGATGATTGGATTTCCCATTGCTCTTATCATATTGTCATTAACATTCGTCGTAATAATTATGGTTGCTAAAAAATATGTTGTATTTTCATTTATAAAGCAGATTTATCCAGGAATTCTGTCAAGTATTGCTATGGGGATTGTGGTGTACCTCACTCTACTCCTAGATACTTCTTGGATTCAGTTTGTGTTATCAATCATTGCTGGTGCAGTCTCTTATACCCTTATATTGTATCTTGCGTTCAAGATCAATATAATGAATGAAGTTACATCCTTTTTCAAATATGACTGATATATCTGTGCTCATCGTAGCTAAAAAAGATACAGAACACTTGATGCAAACAATTAATTCTGTTGTCAATTGGACAAAAGAAGTAATTATTATTGATATTGGCATTTCAAAGGAAATGCTTTCTGAAATAAAGAAGACTACGGCTACAATCATTGCCCACGATGGAACAGTAACTTACGCAGATCAGATCAGAAATAAAATCACGAAGTATGCTTCTTCCTCATATGTTTTTTTCTTGGATCCAGATGAAGTCGTGCCAAATGACCTCCAAAAATATATTCAAGATAATTATCTCAAATACGATGCACTTTCATTACCAAGGAAAAATATCATATTTGAAAAATGGATTCAGCACGCTCGTTGGTGGCCAGATCATCAACTGAGACTTTATAAAAAAATTAAAGGCACTTGGGCGCCAGAAATTCATTCGAAACCAGCAGTCGATGGCACCATTCACCAAGTTGAACCCAAAGAGGAATGTGCGCTTATTCATTACAACTACAAAAACCTCGATCACTACATTGAAAAAATGACACGATATGCAAAGGCAGAGGCAGATGATTATCTAAAAGGGGGAAAGACATTAACTCTCTCCATTGCATTATCCAAAGGTACGCAAGAATTTATTAGTCGATATTTTGCGGGGGATGGATATAAGGATGGCATGCATGGATTTGTTCTCTCATTTCTTCAAAGCATATATTATCCATTAGTCTACTTTTACTACTGGGAAAAGAATAAGTATTCAAAAGTTGATGAAAGCAAAATATCATCTTCTATACAAATATATTACAAAGAGTTGTTCCTACAATCAGCATATTGGACTTCATTCAAAGGGCTAAAATCATCGCTATCAAAGTTTAAATATCTCATTATTTCATTTCTTACGCGATGAAGCTCATTACCTTTCTTAATAAATATAAACTTCTTATTTCTATCATCAGCCTTGGGATAGGGATACGATTTTTTTTTGCATTTTCCTTCAATCATCTCTTTGATTACTTTAATATTCTTGTTCTGTCAAAATCAGTAGCAGATACCAATAGCTTACTAGAAGGTTTTTTTGTACTGAAAAATGCTATTCAACATGAATCACAGCTTTTTGGGAAAATATACTATCAAATAATCGCAGCATGGCTCCACTTTCTTAATATTATCAAAGTTGTAGATCTGGGATATATTTTTGATACAAAACCGTATGATCCCAAAACACCGTATATGAGTGGATTCAATATGTGGGGACCACTCCATTATCAAGTGACTGCTATCAAGCTCATTCAATTTTTATATGAAGGAATCTTCTTATTCTTCTTTTTATCAACGATTCGTCTCATAAAAAAACATTCATATAATGCACTGATAATAGGTGCTCTTTTTTGGACACTTAATCCATTTATGATCTATGCCACATATGTGCCGTTTCAGTCGGATCTTGCTATGACGACATTTCTCCTTGGGGGAGTATATTTTGCAATTAAATCATTGAGAAAGGATGAAAAACATATCACATCAAAAGAGCTGATCATGATGAGTGCATGTTTTGCAATAGGGGCAATTATAAAGCAAGTTCCCATTTTATTTATCATCCCATTTCTCATAATTCTGACACCTTCTATTAAATCATTTTTCCTCAATTCAACAATATTTACCGCATTCTATTATGTCATTTCTCAACCCTTCTCAAGTGACACAACCCTCATGAAAACATTTTTCCTTGCTTCAGAAGAATCCACAGCTTTATTTAATTTTACTCTGAATAATGCATCGGTAATGATTATGGGCTATTGTATTGCCTTAATTTTTATTTTTCTGAATCGAGCAATAATTCGGAAAAATCCCTTAAATTTGCTTCGTATTTCAGTAATCATTCTCTCACTGGTATATATTTCTGAAGATTTATCTTTTCTGTACGCTCAGTTTAATATCTGGATCATGCCGTTTCTTCTCCTGATGGCATTTATTGATCCGATATTTGCGATACTCTTACTCGTACCGGTTGTTGGGTTTTACCGTTGGATCATCATCGACAATGGGGCAACAACAGGCTCAATGTGGCTTACTTATGGAGCGCCGCTTGAAAAGATTCCTTCATTTGAAAGTCTCATGAATGCCATTCTTCAACCTAAACTCATCCATCGATTTATTAATTCATTTTTTATTCTTGGTCATGGACTCATTATTTTTTACGGTCTTAAGTACTGGAATCATACAAAGGTCTTTATTTCAAAATTACCACTTGCATATATTCCATTTATTCTCGCATCAATCTATTTAATTTTCTTCGTTTTTGATTTTTCAGTCCGATCAAATCTAACCCAAATTACAAATTTCAAATACTTCGATACTCATGATCAACTGATGACAGATTTTCCGATTTCTTTCACCATACATAACAAAAATCGAAGAGCAATTACAGGAGTTGAAATCGCATTGATGAGAAAAAGTATACAAAAAAGTGATTTTGTGATTCTTGAAGCTTTTGATGAAAATGGCTTAATACTCGTTCATAAAGAAGTGAATGATTATACAATTCCAAACGGTTTTGGCGAATTTTATATTTCATTTGGCAAGAGACTAAATAATGAAACAATTGTTATTCAAGTTTCAAAAAAATATGGACGAAATCAGATTCTTATTCATCAGTCAGATACATCAAGTTTTGAGAGTAGTCAGGAGCGCAATTATGGTCACTATGATTCATTTTATGACTTAAAGCTCGTGACTTTATCTTTCCCAAATGAAATGTACAAAATAAATGTATTAGGGTCATATTCTCTTGAAGACATGTTTATGAATGTAAAAAAGCATTTTTACCAACGACCAACATTTTATTATGCTTATTTCATGCTTACAACCATGACACTCGTTGGAGGAGGAATTATGACAGGCATACTTCTTTATAAAAATAGAAAACTCTTTAATGAAAATACTTAAAGAAGCAATTTTATATCTAAAAAATAATAAAAAATTATTTTTTGTAATTGTTCCTGCTGCCATACTCACATTACTTCCATTTATATTTGATGGACAAATCGGATGTGTAAATAATATATGTGGATTTATTGTTGGCACAAATTACCGGGATGGAATCTGGTTTCAAGCTGTCGCAGCTACATCATTTAAGTCATTCCCCTTTCAGATGCCCAATTTTGCGGGAGAAGTCTTACGCGGATATCACTATCTACCAAATTTAGCTGCATTTCTTCTTTCACTTGTTGGTATTCCTATTGCCGTGACGTATTATAAACTCATCCCAATTATTTACTTTACATTGCTGACAATACTCATTGTTCAGCTCGGAAAGAAGATTATTAATAAACCGCTGTTTGTGGGAATTTTATTATTTTTTACCTACTTCGGAATGCATTTGTCACTACTGACCTCACTTTTTCATTTTGGAGAAATAAGAAATCAAGTTCTCATAAATACCTTTCAAGCTACTCGTATTCTTGAAAGCCCCCACACTGCAATCGCTCTTTTGATCATGTTTAGCATTCTTTCACTTCTTTACAATAAAAGACTTTCTTTGAAGCACCGAATTCTTATCAGCGTAATGATCTTTTTATCATTTGGAATAAAATTCTACGTTGCATTTTCTATTATGACGATTCTCTTCGTGTTTGAACTTCTTCAACTCATACAAACAAAGCAGATGAAATCGTTTATTATTCATAATAGTGTGTACGGCATTGGTGCTTTGATAGCAATTCTCATGTTTTATGACCCATTCGGAAGATCTGAATCAGTGTTTATTTTTTCCCCATTTTCTACCGTGCACCATCTGATCGAGAGCTCAGATTTATTCTATTCTGAGCAATTGGTACTCGCACGCTACTTTCTGTATGAACATGGGTGGTCACCACGACTTCTGATGATCGAACTCTACTCTGCGCTTTTATTTATGGTGTTTTATTTTGGTGCTCGCATTATTGGATTATTCGAAATAGCTCGTCAACTCATCAAACGAAAAATGAACAATGTTGAAGTTGCCATTACGATTTCAGTTTTTGCATCAACTGCAGTGTCGGTCTTGTTTATCCAAAAAGGAGATTGGTTCAATCCGATCCAGTTTGCAGTACCCGCTGCATTTTTAATGAATATTTTTGCAGCAAAATTTTTATTTCATTTTATTAAACTAAATAAAATTATTGGTTATGCGTTTCTTTTCGTCATAGTACTAATTGTATTTCCAGCAAATCTGAGTAACGCCACGTATCTCAGCAATCCGGGAAGATTTGTAATCCCCCAACATGAAATGGATGCTCTTAACTTTCTTAAAAACCAGCCATCGGGAACAATTTATGCACCACTTGATGAAAATGACATGGCGTATGTTTCTGCGTTTACGGGGAAACCGACATATCTCAATTTTATAAGTGTGTTAGAAAATAGTGAAATTCAATTTGGAGAAAGGTTAGACAAATCAGTAAATATTCTCACAAGTATAGAATCCATTAAAGCCCAATACTATTACTTTCCATCTTGGTACAATATTAAAAATAAATCTATCACATCATGTGAAAAATTATTATTACGCACTATCTATAACAAAAATGACACGCTTATCTGTCAAGACCCTCAATAGTTGGTTACGTATAAAATTATTGAGCAAAACATCATTAATATTATTTTTGATATTACTTCTTTCGATCCTCCTCAGAACACTATATCTAGGAGAAATTCCTGGCATTCTCCAAAATGATGAAATTGCCAATACTTATGGCACTAGATTTATCTTGATTCATGGCATAGATTTATACGCAAACCCATTTCCTCTCTTTTATCTTGATAAATTTGGAGATTTTCCACCTGTATTGCCGATGTATTTGTCTGGATTAGGAACAATTCTATTTGGAGCAAATGAATTTGGAGCTCGCATTTTAATTGCTCTATCTGGTGCAATTATTGTTATTCCCGCTTTCTCTATTGGCTTGAGTATATTTAAAAATAAAATTTCTGCATTATTTTTGGCTTTATTGTTTGCGATATTTCCCGGCCATATAGTTCTATCGAGATTTAATGCTGAAGCAGTTGTTGCTCTTACTGTCTATATGATAGCCATAGCAATATTTCTTGGGGTAAATCAATTGAAATCGAAGGCGTCTTTTTTGACTATGTTAATATCATTTCTCCTATTTCTACTCACATATTTTCTCTATCCATCGTACCGAATACTCATTCCACTCACCGCTATCGGAATTGTTGTTTATCAATATCATCAACAAAAAAAATTCAAAAGAATTTATCCTTACATAATATTTACTTTGGTTTCAATACTACTCACTTTTTGGATAAGTTCGACAGATTGGGGGAAAGGGAGATTTGATCAAACATCTGTCTTCAGCCCTGTCTCGGGAGTTGCTCAAAAAATACAAGCACTTGTTTTTAACGAAGATAGTATTCTTATTGCAAGAATATTTAATAATAAAGCGATTGGATTTGGTCGAGAATTTCTCACTCAATATTCTCAATATTTCTCCCTCGATTATTTATTTGGAGAATCTGCACGTCCAATGATGTACAACGTGCCATATATGGGACTCCTTCTTTTGGCAATCATTCCTTTAATTATAATATCAATTTTCAAACCAATTCAAAAACTCAACAAAGATATTTCATATCCTTCGTTTCTATTCATTTTATTTCTTATTCTCATATCGCCCATCTCTGCTGCATTAACCGTAGTCGACGTGCCAAGTGCCCAAAGGGCACTCCTTACTCCTGCCCTCATACTATTTATTGCTGCATATGGATTTAATTCGCTACTCCATTTTAATAAATTTAAAAAATATATTTTTATTTCACTGAGTATATTGATCATTTGCGAAGGTGTATTTTTTCTCCATCAATATTTTCAGAACTATAATTACTATACTTCCAGATGGAGAAACGACGGCAATAGGCAAGTTGTTGAATATATTCGAGATAATAGAAAAAACTTTGACAAAGTGGTTGTTACTTCTGAAGAAGCATGGTTACCTGCATATTATCTCTTTTATTCAAATATTTATGATAAAACTATGGCTGGAACTTTCAAACAAAATTTTCGAGTACCAAAGGTTGAAAATATTTATTTCACGGACAAATCATGTCCAAGTACAGATGTATTAGCTGCAGTAGATGCAAAAAATTTATCAATAAATACTATTCTTATTATTGATAGTGTTGACTGCCCACAATATAACAACGAAGAGAATAGTATATTGCATAAAATAACTACTATTAAGAGACAAAATGAAATGGATATATTTACAATCTACGAAGTTGATCTCAGAAAGAAAGAAATGAGTCTCAAATAGAAAGAACAAACAATAACGATTGCGCATTTCATCTTCAAATATAGAGTAGCATTTTCAATATATGATTTCAGGTAGTCAAGGGTAATAATTACAATAATACATGTGGATAAATAAATACTCTAAAAGCATAAACATTAAATCCACCCTTATCGTCATTTTTTTCTTTGTCATTTCTTACATATTAGTAGCCCCATTTCTTCTTCAACCAGATGTAATCATCACTCACGACTATAGAATTCACCTCACCATGATCGCTCAGTTTGCTCAAGCGCTTCAATCAGGAGATTTTCCTATCAGATGGGCGAGTGGTGTGACGTACTACGGGTCAGCCGTTCCTCTTGTCTCACATCAGTTGACTGCATACCTTGGTGCATTTATTTACTTTACAACAAACAATATTATCTTTTCGGGAAACATGCTTTTTTTTATTGGTGCTTTCTTCAGCAATGTGTTTTATTATCTATTTTTACGAAAACACTTCTCTTTGTTTCCAAGTCTCATTGGTGTTATTTTCATGAATTTTTCAAGTTATCGAATATTTAACATATATACACGAGGTGCACTTCCGGAATTCTTTTCTACAATATTCGTCCCTCTTGTTTTCATTGGAATATATCAGATAAATGTACAAAAAAATGCATTGAGAGGTTTTGTGCTCACATGGATCGCAACTCTATTGTTGTCATTGAATCACCCCATGATGCTTGTCATTTATGGCCCATTAATCTTAGGCTATATGATTTATGCGTATATTCATGGAAAATCACTGCAACACTTCTTTGTGACATGCTTAGCTATGTTTATTGGGGTTGGTAGCGCATCATATTATCTTGTGCCTTTACTTACTGAGATTAAATATTTTTATTATGGTGCTGGATCAACTACAAGTTACTTCAACTTCAATCAATTTGTGTCCTTAAAAAATTATGTTATTCATCAGACATTATCTCCAAAAGACCTTCAAATGAATTTCGATGCGCAAATGCAAAAAATGATTTATTTTGGATTCATAGAAACATTATTTTTTTTCTCAGCTTCCGGATTACTCCTATATAAACATTTCAAAAAAAACTCATTCAATCATAAAAGTATTCTGGCTACTTTGATGATTATTTTTGGGGTGTTTTATATATTGCTAACATTGCCTTTGTCCAAAATTATCTATCAATATGCACCTCTTCTTCCATCGATACAATTTCCTTGGCGTATGTGGTCAGCTCTCTTCATTATCACCTCAATTATCATCACTTATCTCATAGACTGCTGGGGGAGGAAGCTCATCTCACTGATCATAGTTGTCTGGTTCCTGGTGATAACACTACCTCAAATTCAGACAAATGGATTCATAAAAGTTTCTCAAGCAGATTTTTTTACTACTTCGAAAAACGTTTACACTGTAGTGATGCAAACAGTCTGGTCGGGTCCACCAGAAAATTACACCATGCATGATACTCAGTCTGAAATTCTTAATGGGGAAGGAAGAATCATAACTAATAATGTAAAAAACTCTTCGCGTAATTATTCAATAGTGGCCGAAGAACAATTACGCGTCATAGACCACACAACATATTTTCCTGGCTGGAGCGTCTACATTGACGGTCAAAAAACTGATATTCAATTTCAGGATCCATCATATAGAGGAACAATTACTTTTGAAGTTCCCAAAGGGGGTCATGAAGTTGAAGTCATTTTTGAAAATACTAAAGTAAGATTAATTGCCAATATTCTATCAATTATGTTTATTAGTATCGCATTTATCTCGATTACTTTAATCCACTCAAATTATGGCAAAATTATTCTAAAAAGAATACAGGCGATTTACTCTTCAACCACGACTCTCTTTAACAAATAGAGCGTATACAGATTATTTATTTGCCACGTGTCTACAATTTCATGAGGGCGAAATGAATTGATTTCATATGCAGGATCAATCGTAAAATCTTCATCTGATTTGTAAACAACGTATAAATATGGATTGTTGTAATAATCATTATAGTTTATCTGGATATTGTTTAGTTTTAGATAATATTTTTGAGTCGCTGCCGTTGCTGAATAAAACTCGAACACATTGAAGTTTTGAATCCCCTCTGATTCATAATTACTTTTTATAATCTGAAAGATTTTTCGATCGTCTCGATAGTACCAATTTTTCGGAAAATTTCTATCTGGTGCAGTTACTACGGCAAAATGATAAGCAAATCCAAAAAGTATAATAAAAGTAATGATATTTATTCTCAAGGAGATATACTTTTTTGTATACCAAAGTATTGGGATAATGCTCAAAAAGAGAATGCTCATTAAATAATAATCAGACATTGGTTGACTGACAATTTTTTGGTGATTTTGAAGAAAAAGGATAATAGTTTGAAACAAATAAAAATTGTTTCTTAGTTCAAAAATAATAAGATTTCCCACACCAATACTCAAACCAATTACTCCCGTCAATGCATACCACTTGTTTAACCTCCGAATGACAAAGTAATAAATGAGCAAGCCAATGAGAATAATAATAAATTGATAATGGAGCTGGAATAATATTCCCGCATATATACTTATTATTAAAAACAGAGTGTAATTCTTTTTTTCTTGAAATAACGCTATGAGATAGATGAAGATCGGCATGAGGGCAAGTTGAAAGTAAGGATTCCATAAATGAGTAGTTCCTTCAATATAAAATGGCATAAGAGAGTAGATTATCAGCATAAATATCGCAGCATTTTTATTGATCAATTTCTTTACCCCAAAATATAAAGGGATAACCATAAAGGAAGAAAAAATCATAAACGCATAGGTTGACCAAAACGGATCCCATCTTCCGATCAGTAAAAAGACCATTTGAATGTAGTAGCTGATACCACCAAAAAATACTTGTCTGTTCTCTATCATGAGAGACATGGGTGGACCAAGAAGAGACAGTTCTTTGTTTTGCCAAAGCTCGAGAACTATCGTAGATGAAGCAATTTGATCATAGATAAACCGGAATAGATTGCTGTAGTAAACTGTTCGCGTAAGAATAAAAAGAGAGATAAAACCAAAAATGATTATCGTGTCTTTTGAAATATATTTTTTCATATCTTGTTGGTTACTTCACTTTCGGATGAATATTTTCCAATAATTGTAGCTATTTTTGTAATCCATTTCGGATTGGCTTTATACACATAAATAATAAATCCAAAAAATAAAAAACTCATCAAACTTAATACTTTACTTGCAAGTCGAATCTTGGTATCTTCAAACATAAATCGAAGATGATGCTCTCCCTTTGGGATATTAACCGTTATGTACCCTCTATGTGCAGGATCTTGCCATTGTATAGGGATTTCTTGTTCATCCAGATATACATGCCATCCGGGGAAAAAAAACGTATAGTTTGCTACAATCATATCCTCTTCTCCAATGAGATTCAGTTCGTGTTTTATGGGTGAAATTGATACATTTTCAATTTCCCCGCTTCCTTGAATAATTTCAATTTTGTCATCTTTTACGGGGTAGTTTTTTGATTCATCCATCCAAATGGTGTTCATCATGACTGAATGAATATTATCGATATTGTGATAAAAACGTTCAAAAGTCGGATTGTATTCACTTTTGGTATATATCTGAGGAAGTCTGAAAATAGCGATAATCAATATACTCACAATAATAAACATCTTTTGATATTTTTTAATTGAATCAAGTATGATAGCGAGTATCACTGGCGGAGCAAGAAGCCATATGTTCAAGAATCGATAGGGAAACTGAACTGATCCAATAAGTGAAATTTTCTCGTATAAGAACTCGGCATTTCGAAGAATAAGAAATGACGTAATACTTCCAAGGAGTAAAAAATAACCCATTTTTTTCCGATTCTTATTTTGCCTATCATAGAGAAGGAAAATAAAACCAAATACAAATAATGCAATTTCTGGAAGACCTGTCTGAATTCTATTGCATCGTAATTCAGCAGAGTCCCCATCTGCACAGGTATATTCCCATTTTTCGATAAATAGTTGCGAAAGTGTCAAGCCACTCCCTTTTGCCAACATATTCCCCGCATTCCCCAGGTAAAAATACTTTAATTCAAGCTTCAATGGCATTAAATAAAAAGCATTGATACCAATTGCAAGGGCTATCGCTGCAGATATTGTCAACCACATGAGCATTGTTCGGTGAAAATAGAGAAGAAATATGAATGTCATAAGTCCTGCAAACAATAAGTACATTGGATGCGTGAATAATATGAGGGAAAACCATAATGTAATATTTACAAAAACACTAATCTTGCTTCTATTCTGAGTTGAATCAAACAAAGAATAAAGTAGGAATGGAAGAAATGCTGCCGCGGCAAATTCAGGCAATGCTCCTCGAATATACAAATTCAGTATCCGATATGCTGAAAATGCATATAAAATACTTCCTGCAATTGCGGGAGCAATCCCCACAAATCTTCGAATCAGACGATAAAAGCCAAATACCGAAATCAAGGAAAAGAGAGCCCATAAAATCTTATAGCTCAAGATGGGATTGTTGGAAAAAAGCGTCAAAAATCCTCCTATGTAGCTTGTCATCGGATGTGCTATCAAACCAAAGGGAAGACCATAGTTTGCTACCCCTTGCGTCCAAACAACGGGAAAATACGCATTCTTTAGTGCGTCATGAAACTGTGCAATCATGGTCACGTGGAATGGCGTATCAAATGATGCCCAAAGACCACTTATTTTGAATATTGGAACGACAAATAGAAGTGAAATAATGGAAATTAATACAATGATTGCATAATTTCTATATTGATACGGGCTCTGTATTTTTTGATTTATCGAATTCATTTCTTCTGATAAATTATTACTTCATCATTTTCAAATCCCTGTTCGAATTTTTGTATAAGATTGGTGTCGCATTCTTTTAAGATTGTATCGTCATGTCCCTTTACATAATAAATATAATCAACATTAGTAAAAACATCACATTCATTATTATTTATTGCTTCCCAACGTTTTTGGAACGGTACCCCAATAATATTCAAAGGTCCCATGTGTCCAAAATACACTTGTTTGTCAGTAAAGGCCGCTACGTACCCCGATGTTCTGTAATCAAGAAATGAATATCCATCTGTCGCCAAAAATGAATTAAATACTACTCCATCTGGTTTATTCTTCAGATACTTCATGGCCTGAAGTTCTTGTCGTGAAATATATATTGTGTCAGATTTTGTAAATGCATTGACTGTCTGGAGTGTGGCAGGAAATGCAAGAATAATAATAGATATGACAATTATCAAAGATTTTTTACCATATGTACGAAGCATATCATCAAGCAAAATGACAATCATGAAGTTTGAAATAAATATTCCATAATAGCCAAATTGTACGGTATTCCACCAGTCCCCCTTTTGAATTAATAAAACAGAAAGTGCAATAGAGGAAAAAACGAGTCCTAACAAATACATTTCAAATCTCGTTCGCTTAACCAATGCCTTAATGAATAGGTATATTATCCCGATAAAACGTACGCCAAAATTGAAAAACACATATAAAAATGTGCTCAGAAGCTCAATATATAGGAGCCGTGGACTCCACCCTTGCTCATATAAATAATATCTTGCATTTACCATATCACGAAGATATACCATGTTCGGAGCCTCAATCATCGAATGTACGATCGCAAATGGAGAAAAGATAAATATTGATCCTGTTTGTGACGCTTGAAATGGATTGTAAAAGAGAATGATACTTGCAAGTGTTAAAAGGACAAATATAATTGCAGGTTTTACAATATTGTGGAGCTTTCTTTTATCGATTATCCAATCGAGAAGATAGAATCCTAGAATGAGTAAACTAATGACTCCTCCATAAAACTTAAGTCCAAAAATAAAAAAGGTAAGAACTCCCATTGTAATCACACTTATTAATGACCTGCTCTTTGATTTGAGAAGAGCCAATTGAGCTAGAATCATGGGGAGAGTGAGAGCAAACTGAGTATTGAGTAATGTAGTCATTGATTGAAGTGAAAATGACTGCGATCCTTTAAATATTGACCCATCATGGTATAGCTGAAGAAAATACCCCAAGTGACCTGCAAAATATACAAAAAATAGACTCAACAGGATAAATTGTTTAGTGTCACGAATTTTTCTCGCAAAAGAAATGGTTAGAAGCGTATAAAAGAAAAACCATACAATAGGAACTATTTTGAACAATGTAACAATTGAAGGGATACCGATCAATGAAAAACCATAGAGAATGATATCCATCAGAATGTTATAACCTGAAAGAATTCCTCCAGAAAACGTCGGTACTTGAAACGGAAAAGTACGAAAGGCTACATTGGCAATCTCAAGATGCCACATGCTATCGTGACTATGCACTCCCCAAAAATGAATTCCACAATTTTCACCTAAGCAAAAATTAGTACCACTTGGCATCATCACAAGCATTTGAAGTAAAAATGCTGGAATAATAAGCCACAAGAGAATGCGGTGCTTTTTGATATAATCAAGAGAATGACCAAGCATATTGCCATTATAACGGTAGTTTATAA
>Ga0210057_1005255_pt1 | contig 16740 bp, 18 predicted proteins | sample CryGeyCG2114_010_2_FD_183968 | JGI IMG/M metagenome (GOLD analysis project Ga0210057, IMG submission 183968) | Groundwater microbial communities from aquifer - Crystal Geyser CG10_big_fil_rev_8/21/14_0.10 (SPAdes) (version 2) | ecosystem: Environmental > Aquatic > Deep subsurface > Groundwater ...
TCGGAGTAATCGCCATTGATTGCTTGCTCAAGAGCCCTCTTCAACTTGAAAATTGGACCTGCAATTCGATGCGAAACAAAAAGCGTCATAAAAAATATGATCAATGCAAACGCGACGTAAAGTATAGAGACGCTAATCAACAATTCCTGACGTCGAGCATTGATTAGGGCCATAACCTCGGGCGAAGAATCCAATAACGATTGGGTAAACTGATCGAATGCATAAAAAATAACCAATGGATATATTAACGCGAGTACAACTACCCAGGTGGAAAGGATGAAACTCATTTTAAGTTGAAATGGCCGGTTGATGAGGATCTTGGATCTTTTATACATACTTTTTTATTCTAAAGCCGGATCGCAGAATCGGAAAGGGGTTATTTTCCTGGAATTCGAAGGCGCTCTACTGGTTTGCCTTTGATTAAATGTGATTCGACAATTTCGGCGACATCTTTTTCGCGTACTTTTCCATACCAAACCCCTCCTGGATAAATCACGACACTCGGTCCAAACTCACAAACATCGAGGCAACCGGCCTTTTGAGCTCGAATTCTAACATTCAAACCCCTGTCCTTTAACGCCTCCTTGAACGCAGCAACCAAAGGCATGCTTCCTCGCGCGGTGCAACATCCTCGCGGGTGAGACGCCTCGCGCTCATTAGTGCAAACAAAGAGATGGTATTCGAGTTTTCGTACTTCGATTGGCATAAATCGTAGTTTAATTCTCATTCCAGAGGTGGGCAGTCAATATGAAGATTTTTTGCGACGCATTGGTATAGACAACGCCACCTCGATTGGATAATTATAATGATTCGATAACTAGGGTTCAGGAGTAGCTCAGCGGTAGAGCAATCGACTGTTAATCGATCGGTCCGGGGTTCGAATCCCTGCTCCTGAGCCATTCATTAGAGTAAACTAAATTTTGCTCCCCCATTTTGTTTAGCGATTCCCAGTCGAACCCTTGCTCCCGTTCAAACTTCAAATCAAAATCTGGATTTTTGATTCCTAATGTTAGCTGATCTTTAGATACCGTTACCCGATTCAATATCGACTTTATGAACCCCTGTCTTGACGCCACCGGCAGCTTATCGAAACCCTCATCCAACTCCTTCAACTTTTCCTTAATGCTATCCGCACTGAGCAGCACGTCCGTGTATCCCGCGCGTCTCTTCTCCAGGTCACGCAACACCTCTTCAACCGCTTCCTTCTCTAGCTGAACCCGACTTGATTTATCCATCCACATTCGTTTGTCCGATGGATCGTCCGTTTCGATAATTTGATCGGTGATACGATCTAGCTTCCGAACAACCGAATCCAACTTGTGTCTATTGGCCTTGATGATTTGATTGTAATCAGGCCTATTGGTTTTGAATTCCTCATTTGCTTTCATCGTCAATGCCTCGATGAAGCCCGGTTCTTTGAGTAAGCCTTTCAGCACTCTTAGCACCTTACGCTCAATAACTTTGGCTGGAATCTTCTTGAGACCACAGGAGCAGCCCGAAAACTTCTGTTGATGAGCATAATAGAGGTACTTCTTATTTTTATCTCTTCCCCAAGCGGACTCCCCCCTTAGCGGGTTCCCCTCAGAACAATTCAGAACTTCCGTCAAGATGTACTGATGGTATTTCCATTTCTCAACTTTCTTTCTGCGATAGTTGTCGTCGAGCATTTTGTTTGCAAGCTCCCATTTATCTCGATCAATTAATGGATCCCAAGATGCTGGAACAATTTCATATTTCTCAGAGGACTTAAGCTTAGCCTGATCCTTATTCTTATTCTTTAGGTTTACTTGTACTTCTCCTATCAGCGCCCTATTGCGCAGCCAATTCCGCAAGGCTTGAAGATTCCAAGGTCGATTATCCATTACGGTAGATCCCTTTTTCATTTAGCAGTCTTACGGTATTACGGAGAGCCCCCCCTTGACGCAAGAAGATGTCGAATATCTCCTCAGCAACCAACTTGTTTGCGAGATCTACTCTCAAGTGTCCTTTCCGCTCAGTTCTCTCTAGGCCGAAGGGAATTGGACCACCCGTCCAAAGACCTCGGTATTTTCTTTCCCTGCAGCTCGAAGTTACTCGCTCTGCAGTCTGTTCACGTTCCAATTGAGAAAATTCTATTGCAAATCCCAGCATGGCACGACCCATCGCACTCGAAGTATCAAAATGCTGACGAATTGTGATAAAACTAGCGTTGTGTTGATCAAAAAAGTTTCTTAAATCGATCCAATCTTTAACGCTCCTACTTAATCTAGAAATTTCAGATATTAGTACTGTATCAATTTTCCCTGATCGAATATCTATAAGGAGGCGTTTAAGGCTCGGGCGCTGAAGATTTTTTCCGCTGTAACCATCGTCTATGTATGTATCAACGATCTTTCCCCAACTTCCATCGCTCTTGTGATTTTCCCCTTCTACATAGCGACTTCCTCCGCAAGCCTGATTCCGTATTGAACCGTCCTCGCCTCCGCTTTTATCCTCAACACTAATTCGACAATATATCGCAATTTTGCGTACCCATGCTTTATCTTGGGTCACAATCTAGTCCTTTCTCTCTGATCAGATTCGGTAATGCCACCCCCTGCCTATTCAGGATTTCATTAATGTGCATGCTCTCACTCTCTCTATTTGGTGCTATTTGAGTTTTCATAATTCCAAACACCGTGTCGATTAAACTTGCCTTTTCTGCTTCTTCAATCGTTACTGTCTCTGAAATACTATCGTAATCGATTCGCTCACGGCTTTTAATGTATGCTCGGTCAATTTTTTTATAGGTGACCTTCGACGAAGAACCAAAGGGTTTTATTGATTCCATGGCACAAACCAAGGCATAGGAGCAGAATTGACTGTAGAAAGATCAAGGTTTTCTCTCAATTCTCTGGTTGATTTTTGAAAACATGAGGAATCCCACCCGTCGAAAAACCTATTTAAAGAAACTCCGAGTAACTTATTAAAATCTATGTCAGCATCTTCGAGCTTAACTATTGGTTTGAAGTCCCTTTTGAAATTGCCAGCTCTATTGCAGGATCGATATGCACGATGAATACCTAGTTCTCTAGCAATTCCTCTAAACTCCCCACGCAACTCTCTTTGATTAGAAGTCAACGTTTCTCGGTTGTAATATGTTGCCCTCTTGAGCTTGATATTTTTAAAATAACCGAGCTTTCCAAAATGTACCGGCAGCTTCGGCAGATCCTCAAACCCACTACAGGGTTTTTTTCTTTTTGTTACTCGAACCTCGAGCCTAGTCCATCCAAAGGACTCACCACCTAACTTCTTTTTCTCTTTTTCATATTTGTCATAAAGAAGTATTTCTTCCGGGGCCTTTCCCAATTGCAGACCTGTATTTTTATTGCCCTTGGCGGACCGCTCCCAATGATCACTTATTCCAAACAGTTTACTGCACTGTTTTCGCTCGACATATATTCCGGAGAATATTGAATCAAAGTTTTCCGGGATATCGATACAAAGATCATTTCTATAGAACCCTGCGCAGAGTAGATCTTCGGCCGAGAGAAGCTGTCTAAAAAAGGCCCAGTAATTTCGAAATTTTCCAAACCTACTCGGAATTGTCTTAAATACTCTCACGTATTTTGATTTATGGTTGAAAAGCTCAAAATTGATACCTCCTGTCGGGTAGAATCTTAAGTGCGGCTTCGACTTACCATTGAGTTTGGTTATTTCCGTAACCAAACCCGCCTCATCGGCCCTTCGGCGGATATCATCCACAGGCACTTGTAAATCCAGACATCCGTCAATCTTGTCAATCACGGCTTACTCGCCTTGTTAAGTTGACCCCTCTTTTACGGTTGATAAGACTTCCGTTGTGACGAGATAGGCTTGATGGAGCTGAACTCATTATATTTTGAACAGCCGAACTATTTTCTTTATGGGCTTCTCCTCGCCCTAAAACTATTCTTTCCGTAGCCACAAATCCTCCTTTGAATCCTGGAGGACATCCTTATCTGCTCTGCGGGTGAGCGTATTCTGTTATTAGGCCAGGGTACTATTTGCAATCATTGTTCAAATCAAATGGAATAAACGGCGCCAGTTTTATATATTTTTTGCCTGTTTCCAAAAGCGATTTGACCTGTGTGTGGTAGCTTGCCAAGGTTCGAGCCGACGAAATTGAAAAGACCTTTTGCGCGATGTTAGAAACTGTAGCTCCGTCGATGTGTAGTTCATAAGCTTTTAGAATCGAATCTAAGTCTGCTGTAGAGGTTTTAATTCTTTGCGGAAATGATTTTTCAAGCCCTAGCTGCTGGATTCTATTTTTCCGATATGCCTTAACAAGTTTCTCGATTCGGCTTATGTCATTATCAGAGAAACGACCTAAGTCTACAACGAGTGGGAGATACTTTTTATCTTTGCTATGGTAGTCGTCTCTGAGACGTAATTGCAAACTGTGGGGACCAATCGGAGACTCACCATCAAGTAATTCTTGTGCGGAAGATAATCCATTCTCAATAATTCCAGGATAAAAGTAGAATCCCTCGGGCAACGAAACTTCATTATAGTCAACCGGAGTAGACATAGACCATTTTCGTGCGAAGCTTTCAGCGTGCTGCTCTGGCTCTAAATCGCTTGCATCTAAGGCAGAATTAGAAGCCTTGTTGTATTCAGACCTATAAATTTCATTGAGTCTCAAAAATCGCCACTGGTAAACATCTTCAATGGACGGCGAACCAGTATTTTTCATTTCGTGCCTCCTTCGCACACCTATAAATATATTGTGGCAGACCAGTTAGGATGGCTGGCTCTTCGGGAGCTACCCTAGCCACAAGAGAATCGATTTACATCGTTTTTGCAATGACGTCTAATACTTGATGCTGATGATTTTTAGGGTACCCTAAACGCATTATCGTTGAACGTACCTGACTGGAAAAAATAATGAAATTCCTTAACAAAAGATACCCGGGAGTGACTACAGTATGGAATTCGCTCTTTCTTGGGTTTTTTTTGTAAAGTGTAGATAGATTGATGTGGTTTGAATTGATGAATGGCCTAACATCTTTTGAACTTCCGCCAGATTGAATCCACCGTTTAGGCAATAAGTTGCAAAATAGTGGCGCAGACTATGAAAAGAGAGCGTAGTTCGAATCCCAGCCCGAAGACACCAGTATTTGAATCGGTCGTTCACGCCATGCCGGCTGAAGGGCTTCCTAAGACGGTTCAAGAAAAGACAGTCAACCTCATCTACTGATTGTTTTAGATTGCGACTTTTGTAGTTGAGTAATTCCTTAATGGCCCTTTTGCCCTGTCTCCCTAGTGGTATCGATCGCTTACGTTTGCCCTTCCCAACAACCGAAAGAGAATTTTCGTGGATTTGAGCGATGGTCAATTCGGAGATTTCTGTAGCCCTTAACCCAGTTAGGGAAGCGATTTGGATCAAGTAATAGTCATTGATAAGGTGGCTGTTGATACCATTTGAAATTGAATGATCCCGATTCAGTTTAATTGTCTTTAGAAGCAACTTTAGTTCAGAATCGGTGATTATCTTTTCTTCAGTAAGTTCATAATTTATCGAAGCACCAATACCGACCATTTTACTTAAGCTTTATATGTAATGGGTGGTAGAAAGACCAATGAATAACTCGGTTCGTCGAATCGAATCAAATAAACAACTACATTTGACGAGTTACAGCGTTACCGCCCATTTTCTATATTTTGGGTGGTTGGGTTTATTTAGGAGGTGCGCTCCGCGAGCAAATTGGATTCAAAGGGGAAACCCTATCCACACGAGGCGCATCCGGGCCCCTCCCTATCCATCGAGAATCCATTCCACCAGCTACAAGAGCAGGTAAGCTCAACTCATCAAAATAATTGAGAATAGATAGCCAATACTTTTTATGAAGCCATGCCTGAAATCACTCTGGTCCTGCCGTTGAAAATCTGAAAGGTAAAATGGGGTATCATGGGGGCTAGTCCAGGTGACCGGGGGTAACCATATCTATACAAACAGGGTGATATGATGTCCCACCCCTGTGCTCATTTCGAAGCCTTGCTATCACCGGCAATCTCTCGACTAGCACATGGTGCTTCAAGGGTAACATTTACATTGCCCTGAATTAACTTGATTCGTCTCGCTCTGCGGCATTCGGACTCCGACGGTGGGTCCGCCATACTCCAAGCCTCAAAGAGCTTTCTATTCTTCCCCGAGATGATTCCACGCCCTGGATAGGTCTGATCCATATACATGTAGACCCGTGCAATATCTCCCCGAACCTCTGGTCTCGGATATATCTTTCGATCTTTAATTTTCAATTCGCAGGACCCGAACTCCCCGGCTTCCCCCGGAATCTCTGCCATTGAATAATTAGACCTTAACCCGTTTACTTCACCAATCACCGGATAAAGGTTGTAAAGATCCGCTTCTATTCTTGAAAACTCAGGACTTACTTTACTTGCGCATTCACGCCCCCTAAAGGACTTGCCCTTTCGTAAACACTTGGGGTGACCCTCCCGCCACTCTATAAAGGATTGGCCGAAGGCATGAGCTGGAACCACGTGCTCCCATTCAACTCTGGCTGCCCGCTTTGGATTAGATTTTGGTTTGTAACCACAGGACTGCCAATCAACTTTCTTGTTATGATATTTGCATCCGCAGTAAAGTGTAACCTGATCGTCCTGATAGACATTCTTGACGAGTTGTTTTGCTTTTGAAAATGAGGCAATTGATCTGTTTCCTGTTGGCCGATTACTTGTATCCGCCCCTGCGATAACGATCCCAAAGATGAAGACTAGTAATTGGATTTGTATTGACCTACCAAGTAATTGAAAGCGAGCCAGGAGCTTTCCCTCCCAATGCAAGGTCCTTCTGGTTTGGTGTAGCGACTGATATTATATAGTTATATCTAGTAACACCAATCTCCTTTTTCGGAGCATTTTCAATTCCATTTGAGTTGCTCATGATCATCCTAAGAAAATCTTCTCCTCTTTCTCGCCCTTTCGCAACACTCGTTCTTGGCTTGACAATAACAACTAAGCTGATCTGATTGCCGTCTTGGGCGACGTCTGCATCAACCACTTCGGGGTATTCCTTGATGCCGGCGATTGCGATATCTAAATAAGGTTTTGGAATAGCCTCGGCCGAAGGCTCTTCCAAAGAAACTTGTTCGGACTGGGCCGTATCCGTTGCGAGTTGTTCGGTTTTTACGACAGTTGGCTGTTTAGAAGGATTAAATATTCCGAATGCTAAAATAAATGCTAACCAACCTAGAGATACGATTCGAGCTGCTCTGGTATAACCTGGCCGCAAGGTGAGTAAACTAAATGGAACCGGCAGAAAGAAAACCCCCGCAGCAAACTTAAAACTAATTCTCCTTCTGTCCTGACTCCCAACCCCCAATGACCCTGGTGTATAAGATCTAACTGCTGGAATTTCACTGTCTAATCTCTGAGCTGGCTCACCCATACAAAACCTCCAAGGACAAAGTTGTATCAATTAACCCCTTCTCGGAGAGCTCCTTCTTTAACTTTACCTTCTTATAGGAAGAGATTAGATTCTTGGGTGGTCGATACTTGACTCAATGTCAGATAAGGACCGCTTCCTCAAAAGGCTAGGTGCGCACATTCAAAAAGTAAGAAAGCAAAGAGGATATAGCCAAGATCGCATATACCTTGAAGCCGGGTTTTCCAGAGGAACATTGAGCAAAATCGAAAACGGACTATCTAGCCCCGAGGTTTGGACTCTTGCAAGAATTGCGGACACTATTGGCGTTCCTCTAAAGAAACTAATTGATTTCGAGTAGATTACTTTTTGCCGAGCCGCACCATATTCGCCCAACTTCTTGAATACACTGCAATTAATATTCGCAAGTTTCGCTCTCGGGCAACCGAAACGAGATTATACCTATGAGCGATACGAAGTATTTCACTAAGAGTATTTACAAGAAAGCCTGTGAGTGCCCCACAAAAACTTACTACTACCAAAATAAACGATATGGAGACAAGGCACTGGATGATCCGTTCCTTAAGGCGCTAGCAAGGGGCGGCTATCAGGTTGGGGCATTGGCGCAGCTCTATTATCCAGAAGGTCAATTAGTTGAGACTCTTGATACTCACGCAGCAATTGAACAAACAAATGAACTACTCAAGAATGACAACGTCATTTTATTTGAGGCTGCTATTGCGTATGAGGATCTTCTGATTCGAGTCGATATCCTCAAGAAGACAAAGGGCTCTATAGAGTTGATAGAAGTAAAATCAAAGAGCATTGATCCTAGCGACAAGGAGCAATTTTATGACAAGCGTGAGTTAAAAAAGGGCAAGACTAGAATTGTCTCCAAATGGCAACCTTATCTCTATGATATTGCCTTTCAAAAGACCGTTGCCCAAAAACGTTTTTCAGACGCATCGATATCCTGCAGTTTAATGTTGGCCGACAAGACCTCTGTTGCCACTGTCGAGGGCCTCAATCAAAAATTCCTCATTAAGAAGTCACACGGACGCCAGGTCGTGACCTTAAGAGAGGGAACTTCAAGAGACGCTCTGGGAGAGGAGGTTCTGGTAAAGATAAATGTGGATGAGGAGATAAAGCTGATTCAAGCTGGCGAGGATTTCGGAAAACTCAATAGAGAACAGTTGGGCAGACCTGAATATCACACAGAAATAGCCGACTGGGCTTCCGCATACTTAGAGAACAAAAAGCTAAAACCTGATCTAGGCACTCATTGCAAATCGTGTGAATTTCGCATTACACAAGAAATGATAGGGGCCGGAAAAAAGAGCGGCTTCCGTGAGTGCTGGAATGTGGACGAGTCGGTACCGCTCGTAATTGATTTATGGAACTATCGAAAAAGCAAAGACCTTATTGATCAAGGCATAAAACTCATGGCTGAAATTCAGGAAGACGACGTTGAACCAACAGAAGATTCAAAGCCGGGCATGTCCCAATCAGAAAGACAATGGATTCAAGTTTCAAAAACCATTGATAAAGATGAATCACCATATGTTGACTTCGATAATCTCAATGAAGAATTAGAGGCTTGGGATTATCCGCTTAATTTTATCGATTTTGAAACCACCATGGTTGCTATTCCTTTTAATGCTGGAAGAAGACCATACGAACAAATTGCTTTTCAGTTTTCTCATCATACCCTCAGGGAAGACGGAACTGTCGAGCATGCTAATCAATATATAAATACAAAGCGTGGCGAGTTTCCAAACTTCGATTTTGTTCGCCAGTTAAAAAAGGCCCTCTCAAAAAATGAGGGCTCAATCTTCCGATACTCGAATCACGAAAACACGGTTTTGCTTCAAATTCATAGTCAACTACAAGAAAGTGAAGAAAAGGATAAGAACGATCTTTGTGATTGGATCGAAACAATTACTCGGAAGAAACAAGGTAAAATTATTGTCTGGCAAGGCGACCGAAATATGATTGACCTTTGGGAAATCGTCAAACGCACATATTATCATCCGTTTACAAATGGATCTAATTCAATAAAGTATGTTTTGCCAGCGATCTTGCGAGAATCTGATCTACTACAAGACCTATATTCAAAACCTGTTTACGGTAAGAAGAGCGGCATTAAAAGTTTTAACTTTAAGGATTGGCAATGGTTGAAAAAAGATACAACTGGAAATCTCATAGATCCTTATCGATTACTGGGGCCAATAATAAGGGACCATGACAACGATGAATTCGACTCGATCCTCTTAGATGAAGATGAAATTGCCGACGGTGGAGCTGCAATGGTGGCATACGCAATGATGCAATTCTCTGAAATGAAGGAAATTGAAACCAAGAGAATTCAAGAGGCATTGCTCCGGTACTGTGAACTAGACACTTTAGCGATGGTCATGATTTCTCAGTATTGGATAGACATTGTAAAAAAGTGGAAATCAGAAGCAGCCTAGATGCTTGCTTCGGGAGATGGATCTGGTCTAATTTTTCGGGCTACCGGGACCACCTCAAGAGACTTGGCAAACGGTCCGCGGTCTGTGGACTCGACCGAAACTCGGACCTTATCGTTAATTTTAAGCCGCTCGAATCCTATTTCAAGATAGTCAGTTTTGTCGGAGAAGAAAACGTCCTCCCCCTCCTTCACTTTAACAAATCCGTATCGTAACTCTTCGTTAATTTTGGTGATTACGCCTGAAGTTGCCAATCTAGTTTCCCTCGTAGAGGTCTTTTATATTAATATCCACGACAAATCTATGAGTATTCCAGAGGTGGTTTAATGCAATCACTGGACCGCAAAGATTCCGAGTCCTTAACGCATGGCGGAATTCCTGGTAATACCAAATCTGGGTCACCGCTCGCCAGCATTAAATTAAGAGCAAGAAGACTTTCAAGAATTTGAGATTCGTTGTCAATTCCGTAAGCACTCAAAACTGCTCTATCCAGTTCTTCGTGAGCGTCCCGTAACTCGCTCTTTCCATCGAGTTCTATACTCTTGTACATATCTCGAAGAGTTACCTTATAGTTGTTCTTCAGATTATTTCTAATTTTTCTAAGATTAGAAGCAATCTTTGCTATTTTCTTTACCTGTACTTCTGAAACATTTTGCGGCCAAGGGAATGTATTAAATACTGTCTTCGAGGTGTATCTATAATCACCTTTAATAGTAGAACCTCTTTCCATAAACCAATACCAGTGACAACTTGATTGTAGAATGCCGTAAGAATAGTCATCTTCGAAAGCAAAAACCTGAATGGAATCATTCGGACGAATCAAAGGAGATACGAATTCAAAAATGGGTCTTTTCGTATGCCTCGAACACACGATATATCTTTGCAATCGATTTATTGCTTCAACCATCCGAGTATTCTTTCGTCTTAACTGCCACCAGTGCGAGTAAGAGGAAGCGTACTGACGATCAACTCGAGCTTTAGGATTTGATTTTTTGATATCTTCATTCTTATTTTTTTCTTCTTCTGCTTTAGCTTTCCTCCACACATACACTGTGTCTTGCACCCTTGAAAACGGTACCTTATAGGAGCTTGCAGCAGTCAAATCCATTTCCCCAAAATCGATTACATACCTCTGGGGAAGGCTGTCTAAGCGACCAATCAGTTCGTCGCCTATATAAAAGGGAAAGATCACCTCCTTGAAGCGGGTTTCCTTTTTCTTGATTTCAACAAAATCCTCTTTTTTTAGCAGGAAGCCCTCATGCCCATGCTGCTGTCCGGGAAAACATAAATCAAGTCTTTGGTAGGGACCAATAACTTTAGCGTCAGAGACGTCAGTGTTCTTAGACAGTGAGGAATTAATTTCATCAAGTTCACTGACCTCCCAAGGGCTATTCTGATTGTCTCCAAGCTGGCGAAATAGTTTTTTTCTCCCTTCGTCCGTTCCTTTTATCCAGTTAACTATTGAGACATGAACTACTGCGTCGCCTGACCATACCTGACTGCTAACCGCTTCGGTTATAGTGCCATTGTTTCTTAATATATATCCAAGTCCACTTCCCCTGGATTCATTTTGCCGAATCGTATTTGTTCCAACCAAACCTGCTCGGCCACCTACCTTCAGCGAATCGTGAGCTTTTCTAAACCAATAAACACAGTAGTCAGCATAACCCGATACTTCGGGCATTTTTTCACGGATAGCATCCAGGTACTGTTGACCGAATTCGTTTAACATCTTATTTTTTGCTAAATAAGGCGGATTCCCGATGATAACGTCGGCCTCAGGCCAATCATTCAATATAGCGTCTTTATCTGAAAAATTAGTCTCAAGATTTTCAAATGGTAGAACTTGATCTACGATATTAAACTCGTCAGCAGACAGTTTTCTTCCTAAAGAAAGTGCAATTTTGGCGAGCTCCAAACCAAATCCATTTGTATCTATCCCATAAAAGTTTTTAGTCTGAATCAAATTTATACGAGCTTGATTTGGATTAAAGTTCTTTTCAACCTTTCTTACTACTTCCATCTCTAATCGCCGAAGCTCTCTAAAAGCCAGGTAAAGAAAATTGCCGCTTCCGCAAGCAGGATCCAATACCCTAAAATTTCTAATTTCCTCTAAAATTGAACTCAGCTGTTTCTTGTTGGTGGCACTATCTATTCTTTTCCTAAACGGCTTAACAATTGTTGGCCCAATAATTTTCTGAATATCAAGCTCGCTTGTATAATGAATACCGTGACCATGTCTCTTCTTTGGATCCATACTTCCTTCAAATATCGAACCAAAAATTGAGGGCCGCACCTTTTCCCAGTTTTGCTTTGAGGCCTCACAAAGAAGGTCAAGCTCCTTAAATGTCAGTTCAACGGAGTCAACAAGATCAAACAACCCCCCATTAAAGAAATGAATTTCGGCGTATTTTTTTGGCTTTTTGCCTCTCTCTCGAGTGGACATGGCGATAAACAGATCATTTAGTTCCTTCTGAATTACAGGGTTTTTTACCGCATCGGTAAGTATTTTCTGTAAAATATATTTAGGAAGAAGCCCCACGTCTTCTGAAAAGAGCGCAACTACTATTTGAAGAACAAAACGTTGGGCCTTACTAGATGAAACACCCCTACTAACAAGTGACAAGTAAAGTGATCCAACTATTTTTGCGGCTTCTTCCGTAACCGCGATATTGTGATTGTCAAACAAGGGGGATTCCGCTTTTGGAAACAAGAAAGCGAGTGCTCCCCATGAGCTCGGAAGATCTTTGATGTTCATCTTGTGAACAGGATCGTTCATTTGCTGATTAAGATCATAGATCCAAAATTCATCAAAATTGCACAACACCATATATTCTGGCCGATTAGGGACCAGTGTTAACCAATCTTCAAAAGCCTGTTCGTAGTGCCTTTCAAGTTTCTCTCCTCGCTTTTTTAGTTCGATGTTAACTCTTGGCTTCCAAACAAAATCTGGAAACCCGATGGTCCCTTTTCTCTTCCTTGTTCGATATTCCAAAGAAGCGCCCGCTTCAAGGACCCCAGCATTTCCAAAAGCTTGCATTAGTCGGTCAAAGAAAATTTGACCCTGCCCCTTTTCATCGCCAGTAATGTGTTCGTCGAACCAATCCAGAAATTGTTCGAATCTTGTCTTTCGTTCAGTCGACATTAAAAATCCGTCTCTCCTTTTATTGGGCTGCTACTTGGATAGTGATATTTTCTTCCCTCTGTACTCGGACCAAAGACCACATCTTTTTATCCTATATTCAACTAATTCTTTTGAGACGCCGTACTGACCAGCAATCTTCTCAACGGGTGTTTTCGATTTGATTTTCTTTACTAGTGATTGTCTCGGAACTAGGGTGGCTGCTGCGAGATAATATGCATCGTGCTCATCATTTTCTTCAAAGCTTCGACCGAAGTGTCCGGCAACTTTTACTACCTCGGTCAACTTATGCCCCTGAACAATATGCCAGAACTCCTCTAAGAGAGAGACCCTCTGTCTCCCGATGTCATTCGCTTCATTCACTAATATCACCCACGACTCTTGGTCTTTATCTAATGGCACACTCATAGCAGACCAAGAAGTTGATTCATTGAGCCGTGCTAAAGTCTTGTTTGGTATTTCAGAAACTTTACTCGGAAAGAGAATAGTAACGTCAGACAACGATATCTTGAATGGATCCAATGGATCTTCATCCGATATTGAGAGCTTCGACCGAAGGTCTTTGGCCATGTTCTCCATATCAGAATTAGTTAGACTCATTCCTTATTCTCCCCCTGAGGAGATTTTGTTTTTCAGAATTAAGGCAGCTTCCATTAACGCTTCAATAGTTTTTGAGTCCACGTTTTTTGAAGCCCTAAAGTGCACGGAGGCTATTCGCTCAGACTTCAAACCCAAACGAGCGGCTTGGTCTGCTCCCAGCCAATTAACCAAACGCACCTTTGTATTGTTATCTGGACTTCCCTCAAATCTTTGAAGACGAGATAAAGTAGAAAAACTGACTTGAGTAATATCGGCGAGCTTTCTGAGACTAAGTCCTTCCGCCTCTCGTTTTGCAATAACTGCTTCTATAAACTTTTTTGTTTCTTTATCCATTTTGTCCGATCGGCACACTTGACACAAAGGCGTCCTAATGAAACACTTAGCACATGGCTTAACTTAAGTCATCGTAATTTTTGTCTAAATACCTGAGGGGAGGTGGGTTGGTAAGAAATGAAGTGGCTTAAAACAAAAAAACCTGGAGAAAGTTGCCCCAGGTTCCTCTGAACTCGGAGTTTACGCCGAGCATTCCAATGTGACAATTAGAGTGTAGCGAATTCCCTCCTGAGATCAAGGCCGTTTTTTGCCTTATTTGGCGACATCAATATCAAGCCTACAAGGAGGGAATCTTCGATGGGCTATTATTTTCAAAATACGGATGAAAAATCCATAACAGCAGTATGGAACAAGGGAAGGATCATAGATGGCTATGACCCCAACCAGTGGCGTAGAGACATTTGTGGGAATGTCTTACGTTATGAGGACCACGGAAAAACAACTAAGTATGGTTGGGAGATCGATCATATCGTACCGGCGTCCAAAGGGGGGACCAACTACCTCTCAAACCTGCAACCACTTTATTGGTCGACCAACAGATCCAAAGGGGACCGCTACCCTTGGCGTTGTGAACTGAATATCTGATGAGAGTCGATACTATCAGTTCGTTTTAAGATCTTGAAAACGGTTGGCCTGTCCCAAGTGGGCCGACCGTTTTTTGTAGGTATTCCAGCTTTATTTAGGTGAGCTGCCAGTTGACCGTAACTCGCGCCCGCTTGACGCAGTTTCTTTAGACGCTCAATCACTAATTTTTCGCCGATGTGCGCCACAACTTTGCCCTTCACAATACGCTGTCCGAAGGCAACTTGCCCCTTTCGAGTACCGATTGGATTTTGCCTTCGACCAATCCTATGGGACGCCAGGTGCTCACCTACTGTCGATCGAGCGCACCCAATCTCTCTTGCTATCTGACCGATAGACTTGCCTTTTTGGACGTATTCCTCAAAAAGAAAATCTTTGTCTCGAAATCGATCATATGCGACAAAGGTAGTGGTTACGACCAGTTCCAAGTGGAAGCTATTATTTAGTTTACTGCCGGGATTGGGGAGCCATTTTTGGTTTTTACAGCTTTTTTTTCCGCCCGATTCCGCTTCGATAGGTAAATTCTATGAGCACAATTCAACCATTTATTGCACTTCGAAAATCGTTGAATTCTTACAATTTGGAGTCATTCTGGTGCGACCTTCGAGCAGGAGCTGTCGTAGCGCTCATCGCTTTACCGCTGGGGCTCGCATTGGCCGTGGCCATTGGAGTACCACCCGTTCACGGTCTGTTTACGATCGTAACAGCCGGAGCGATAGTGGGGCTTCTGGGTGGTTCACGCCACCAAGTTACTGGTCCAACCGCAGCATTTGTTGTTGTCCTATTACCAATCGTCCAAAAACTTGGCCTTCCCGGATTGCTCTACGCTGGCTTTCTAGCTGGCCTAATAATGATGGTCCTGAGCACTCTCGGAGTAGGGCGAATAATCAAAATGATGCCATTTCCAGTCGTAACAGGCTTTACGACCGGAATTGCTATTGTGATTTTCACTCTTCAACTAAAAGATTTTCTTGGGTTAACGATCGCAGCAATGCCAAATGAATTCATTTTGAAAATTCCCACCATGATACACGCAATTCCTTCTTTTAATTTTCAAGAATTTTTAGTGGGCATTTTCACAATCACGGTTATTATCGGTATTCAACGCGTGTACAAAAAAACACCCGGTCCAATTATAGGAATAGTTTCCGCAAGTATTGCGGTATTTATCATTCAAAAATACCTGCCGTCATTTAACGTATCTACAATCGGGACCCGATATCCGGGAGGAATTCCATCTGGATTTCCCAAATTATTTCCATTCTGGAGCCAATTTAGCGGCTTCACCGGTTTTTGGTCCGTTACGATCGATATTCTACCCACTGCCTTCACGATCGCAGCCCTCGGCGCTATTGAGTCATTACTCTCTGCAGTTGTTGCCGATTCAATGGCACGCACTCATCATGATCCGGACACGGAACTATTCGCCCAAGGAGTCGGAAACATCGTTGCTCCGTTTTTTGGCGGAATCGCGGCCACCGGAGCCATCGCTAGAACCGCCACCAATATTCGATTCGGAGCCATTTCACCGATATCCTCATTCATTCACGCGCTAGCGGTCTTAGCTTGCTTAATTTTCGGATCTTCATTGGCGTCATATTTTCCAATTGCAGCCCTTGCCGCACTTTTAATGGTTGTCGCCTACAATATGGCTGACATTAAACATGTAAAAACAATTTTAAAAATTGGCCAACGTGAAGATAGACTCGTTTTTATCATTACACTTTTTGCAACGGTTGTATTTGACATGACTACTGGAGTAGCAAGCGGTCTACTCTTAGCGATGGTATTATTCGTTAATCGCCTAATAAACCAAAGTGCAGGATATTGGTTACCTCGATCTGAAGTTGAGTTAGAAATCAAAGAATCAATTCCAAAAAATATTCAGCTCTATATCCTTGAGGGCCAATTATTTTTTGGCGCTATTCAAAAAGCGATTGCATCTCTGCTCTCGATATCAAGAGACGTCAATTTCGTAATACTCGACTTTTCTAGGGTTCACGATATCGATTTAACGGCCCTAACCGCACTGTATAGCGCTGTTTTAGATATCCAATTTCACAAAAAAAATGTCTGTTCTCAGCGCTGAGCCCAAACGTAACAGAAAAAATAACTAATTATTTCGAGCATGTTGATATCGCTCCGGTACCAATTTTCAAAAACCAAGCGGACGCAATTAAATCCACAATAGACGCTACTCTATCCAATGAAAAATTAAATTAATTTTACCG
>Ga0210057_1005256_pt1 | contig 16735 bp, 17 predicted proteins | sample CryGeyCG2114_010_2_FD_183968 | JGI IMG/M metagenome (GOLD analysis project Ga0210057, IMG submission 183968) | Groundwater microbial communities from aquifer - Crystal Geyser CG10_big_fil_rev_8/21/14_0.10 (SPAdes) (version 2) | ecosystem: Environmental > Aquatic > Deep subsurface > Groundwater ...
TTTTCTCTTTTCTGGGAAGCCTATCACAAACTTCAGGAAAAATTTGTCAGTCCGGAAAAATTTGATGTCCAAAAAATTATTTATGGCGCAATTTCCGGTATGGTCAAATCGTTGGATGATCCTTATACCGTGTTTTTCCCACCCGAAGAAACAGAAAGATTTATTCAAGACGTTAAAGGCGCTTTTGAGGGTGTGGGCATGGAAATAGGCATCAGAAAGGGCAATCTTCAAGTAATTTCTCCTTTGGAAGGGACGCCGGCCAAAAACGCGGGTTTGCGTGCCGGCGATAAAATTTTAGAAATAAACGGCACCTCAATGGCCGAGCTGACCGTTGACGAAGCGGTTAATATGATAAGAGGACCCAAAGGCACGGAAGTGACTTTGACAATTTTCCGTGAAGGCTGGGAAGAAGCAAAAGAATTTAAATTAACGAGAGATATAATTTCGGTTCCTTCTCTAAAATGGGAATTAGTCGATGAACTTCGTTCATCTTCACCCTTCGCTAACGCTCGGGTAAAAGAAGGAGATATTGCTTACATTGAACTTTATCAATTTTCGGAAAAGGCAAGTTATGACTTTCAAATGGCGGCGATTGAAATTTTGAACACTCCTGCCAAGAAAATAATTTTGGATTTACGTAACAATCCCGGCGGTTATTTGGAAGTGGCACAGGACATCGCCGGCTGGTTTTTAGAAAGAGACAAATTAGTGGTGATTGAAGATTTTGGCGAAGGCAAAGAGAAAATTGAGTATAAAGCAAAGGGTAATGCCAGGTTTTCGCAGTATCCCATGGTGATTTTAATTAATCAAGGGTCAGCTTCGGGATCGGAAATTTTAGCTGGCGCGCTTCGTGATGATCGTGGTATATTAATGATTGGAGAGAAGTCTTTCGGCAAAGGTTCCGTGCAAGAATTGGAGAATCTAAGAGGCGGTTCTTCTTTGAAAATTACGGTCGCTAAATGGTTAACTCCAAAAGGTAAATTGATTACTGATGTCGGTCTGGAACCGGATATAAAAGTAGAAATGACAGATAAAGATTATGAGGAAGGTCGCGACCCCCAACTTGATAAAGCTATTGAAGTTGTTAAAGGTTTATAATAAAATTTAATTATATATCAAGCTTCCGTAGGGTCAAAGAGGTAAACCTCTTTTCCACCTCAGCTGACGCTTCGGTAAGCGAAGATGAAGAAGAGAACGTAGTTCTCTTCGCCTAACTATGCGGGTAATACTTTTGCAGGATGTAGAAAATGTGGGCAAGAAATATGATGTAAAAGAGGTTAAAAATGGCTATGCCAGGAATTTTTTGATTCCCAAAGGTTTAGTAAAACCTGCCAAAAAATCTGCTCTCAAATGGTTAGAAACCCAGAAAGAAATTGAAACAAAACGAGAAGAAGAAGAATTAAAAAAATTTCAAGATTTAGCTTCAACCATTGATGACCAGGAAGTAATAATTTTAGTTAAAATCGGCCCTGAAGGCCAACTTTTTGAAGGAATTTCAGCCCAAAAGATTATTGAAAAATTAAAAGAGCTTGGTTTTGAAATCAAAAAAACGCAGATTGACTTGCCAAAACCAATTAAAGAATTGGGCGAATACCCGATAAAGATTAAGTTTGAACACAATCTGGAAGCTGAAATAAAAGTAATAATCACCGAAGAAAAATAATTTTTTCGGTAAATCCAAGCGTTTTGAATTTTAATTTATATGGCGCGTTATATTTTTGTTGCCGGAGGTGTAATGTCAGGCATTGGAAAGGGAGTAGCCACCGCCTCAATTGGCAAGATTTTACAGTCAAAAGGTTTCAAAGTAACAGCGATTAAAATTGACCCTTATGTCAACGTGGATGCCGGCACCATGAATCCTGTTGAACACGGAGAGATTTTTGTCACCGATGACGGAACCGAATGCGACCAGGATGTTGGGAACTACGAAAGATTTTTGGATACTAATCTAACCACGGATAATTATATTACCACGGGCAGAGTTTACCAGTCAGTCATCAACCGAGAAAGGAATTTGGAATATAACGGCAAATGCGTTGAAGTGGTGCCTCATATTCCGGAAGAAGTAATTTCCAGAATTAATCGGCTTGATAGAAAAACAAAAGCCGATTTTATTTTAATTGAAATTGGGGGGACGGTAGGAGAGTACCAGAATCTTTTGTTTTTGGAAGCAGCCAGGATGATGAAATTAAAGAAGCCTAAAGACGTGCTTTTTATTTTGGTAAGTTATTTGCCGGTTCCCAAAAAAATAGGGGAGATGAAGACCAAGCCTACACAGCACGCGGTACGTTCTTTAAATATGGCCGGTATCCAACCCGATATTATTTTGGGCCGCTCTTCCTTTCCGCTTGACGAGCCGCGGAAGAAAAAGATTGCTATTTTTTGCAATGTCAGAGAAGAAGACGTTATTTCTGCTCCCGACATTGACTCAATTTATGAAATCCCGATTAATTTTGAAAAAGACAATTTAGGAAATCTGATTTTGAAGAAATTTAAAATGAAACCCAGAAAAAGAAAAAACCTGAAAGATTGGATTGAATTGGTGAAAACATCAAAAACGTCCAAATTCCCGGTAAAGATTGCCGTGGTGGGGAAATATTTTGAAACAGGTTTTTTTACCTTAATGGATTCTTATATTTCAATAATTGAAGCAATAAAACATGCCGCTTGGTTTTACAAAAGAAAACCGGAAATTTATTGGCTATCGGCAGAAAAATACGAAAGAGAATCAAAATCGGTCAAAGAACTTAAAAATTATCATGGCATAATTGTACCGGGAGGATTTGGAAACAGGGGAGTGGAGGGAAAGATAAAAGCCATTGAGTACTGCAGAAAAAATAAAATCCCTTATTTGGGACTTTGTTTGGGAATGCAGTTGGCGGTTATTGAATTTGCCAGAAATGTTTGCGGTCTAAAGAAAGCAAACTCTACTGAATTTTCGGCGGATTGCAAGACCCCTGTGATTGATATAATGCCTGATCAAAAAACCTTGTTACACGAAAAAAAATACGGCGGAACCATGAGATTAGGCGCTTATTTGTGCGAAATTAAGCCTAAAACCCGCACTTTTCAGGCTTATTTTGGTTCTAAAGCCCCTTTCCCTGCCAAAAAGCCCCTTTATACCTCCGAACGTCATCGGCACCGTTACGAGCTAAATAATGAGTTTAAACAGGCTTTAGAGAGTAAGGGAATGGTTATTTCCGGTATTAACCCTGAAAAGGGCCTGGTTGAGCTCATTGAGCTGAAAAATCATCCCTTTTTTGTGGCGAGCCAATTTCATCCCGAATACAAATCACGGCCGATAAGACCGCATCCTTTATTCAGAGAATTTGTTAAAGCAGCGATTCACCCTGTTAAATAATTTGCGAAGCAAATTAAAATCCTTTGGATTTTATTTAACAGGGTAAACATTAACGATATTGACGATTCTTTGCGAATTGTTAAAACCTTTTTTTCTTTTCTTAGAGAAACGAACGATACCTTCTTTCAATGCGTACAAACTGTCGTCGCCAGCTCTTTTCACATTTTTACCGGCCATAAATTTTGTGCCTCTTTGGCGAACCAAAATCTGGCCTACTTTCGCAATTTGACCTGCAAAAAGTTTAATCCCTAAATATTTTGGAAGAGAGTCTCTTCCTAATTTTGTTACCCCCGTTGCTTTAGTTGTTGCCATAGTGGTAATACCAAGTGAGGTCGCGGTACGCGCGAATATTATATGTTAACAAAAATTAAAGAGTTTGTCAAAAGTCATCAAAGTGACATAATTTTACTAATTGGCGTTATTTTGATTTCCTTGCTTTCTTTTGCGATGGGATATATTGTGGCTAAATACCAGGAAAAAGAACCAATAAGAATAGAATTATGAGAGTGGCAATAATTGGAGCAGGTATCACAGGGCTTTATCTTGCCTGGAAGCTTTCAGAGAAAGGCGAGGAGGTGACTGTTTTTGAAAAAAAAGATATAATTGGAAAGCAAGTTTGTTCGGGCTTGATTAGCGAAAGAATTTTATATTTCATTCCCGAAAGCAAAAAATTAATTCAGAACCAAGTCGATTCTTGTTTGATTCATTTTCCGAAACGAACTTTGAAAATCCATTTTTCCAAAAAATTCTTTGTGATGAATCATTTTGAGCTGGATAATTTGGTTTTAAGTCTGGCGAGAAAAGCAGGGGCGAAAATAAATTTAAATACTGCCATTAATTCTTTACCAACTGAATTTGACTGTATTATAGGTTGTGACGGAGCGATGTCTCAAGTGAGAAAAAGTTTACTTTTGCCTGATCCTGAATTTAAATTGGCTATTCAAGGATTTATTTCAGGGCATGACAATTCAAACTTCGTTGAAACCTGGCCTACCAAATCCGGGTTTTTATGGAAAATTAGCCGAGTAAAAGAAACCGAATATGGCATAATTGAAGACCCAAAAGAAGTCAAAAAAATCTTTGACAAATTTATAACAGAAAAAAAACTTCATTTAGAAAGAATAAACTCAGCTGTGGTTTCTCAGGGTCTGGTGATCCCGTTTAATTCAAAAGTTACTCTTTGCGGAGAAGCGGCTGGCTTGACCAAACCCTGGTCGGGTGGGGGAGTGATTTGGTCTTTAATGGCGGCTGAAATTCTATTGAAAAATTTTCCAGATTTTTTAAAATATAAAAAAGAATTAAAAAAATTCTTTTTGCCGAATATTATTTTTTCAAAAATGGCAAAAAAAATGGTTTATTTCCTGGGTTTTAAATTCCCCTGGGTTTTACCCAAAAATTATCAGATAGAAGGGGATTTTTTAATGTAAATTTTATGTCAGATAAAATAAAAAACATTCCCAAACACGTAGCCGTTATTCCAGACGGCAACCGTCGCTGGGCAAGAAAAAAAGGATTTAAACCCTGGATTGGTCATCAAGAAGGAGTGAATTATTTTGAAAAGGTTTTAGATAAAGCCATAGAATTAAAAATTCCTTATCTTACTTTTTGGGGCGGCTCATTTGATAATTTGACAAAAAGGCCTAAAATTGAGCTGAGTTTTTTATTTAAAGTGTATACAGCGCAATTTAAAAGAATAATTACCGATGAAAGAATTCGCAAAAATCAAGTAAAAGTAGATGTTCTTGGCAGATGGCGCGAAATTTTGCCAAAAGAGACACAACAGGCGATAGGGGAGGCAATAAAAACCACAAAAGACTACAACAAATATTTTCTGACATTTCTTTTAGCTTATAATGGAACAGATGAAATGATGCATTGCGTTCAGAAAATTGCCAATCTTGACGGGGTCAAAATAACCGAAAAACTAATTAAAGAAAATCTCTGGACAAAAGATTTACCGCCTGTTGACCTTATGATCAGAACCGGGTGTGAGGACGACCCTCATCTTTCAGCCGGCTTTATGATGTGGGATACGGCTTACTCCCAGCTTCATTTTACAAAAACTCTTTTTCCGGATTTCAGTCCTAAAGAATTTGAGGAAATAATCAAAAATTATTCTAAAAGAGAAAGACGCCACGGCGCCTGAACGCCTTTTCTAAATTTGACAGAAATAATTTAATATGGTTAAAAAAAGATAGCAATTTGTAATTCATAAATAGGGAATAATTCAGAAAGGGGGTGAAAAAGATGTCAGGCACATACAGCATTCTTTATCGTAGTCAGGAGACAGGACATGACGCGCATGCCGAATTCGCAGTAGACTGGGATTGGCTCAGAAAAGGTGAATGGACTCAATCAGTAAAAGAAGGTTTGGGAGCACGGTGGGAATCTTTTCCGGGGCTGGACGAACAAGCATGCCGAGCTTTGCTGGAACACTTTGGGTTAATGGATTTTGAATCGGGTTTCCCCAAGCAAACAATTGTAAGAATGAGTCCGAGACAACTGGCAAAGGCAAGGAGGGAAAAAGAAGTCCGGTTAAATCTCCCGGAAAAAGAGATGATAAGCGATACGATTGGTAATCATGTCCCAGCCGAAAGCTATCTTTGAAAAACAAACACCAACTCCTTTTATTTACAAAACCCACCTGCAATTAAGATTAGGTGGGTTTTTATTTGGCTTGAAATTTTCATAAACAGGGGAGGGGGAGGTTTACCACTTTGGAATAAAAACCGCGTAAAAGGGCTTCCGGGGGCTAAAAATGGCTAAAAATAAGGCCAGATTTAAGGTATTTAGCCTTAAAAGAATAGAGGAAGATAAACAGCTTCAACTACAAGTGAATTCTATTAATTTATCGTCATTTGGGACTATTAGATAGGTAAAATTTCTACGCTGTTTTAGATTTATCCAAAGTTTAAATAAAGATGTTGTTCCTATTTCTATTAAAAGATCTCTTTCGCCTTTTTTATATACTCCCAGATCGGCACGACCTTGATGCAGATTTGGTTCTCGAAACACCTTATAACCTAAGTGTCGAAAATGATTCTCAATTTTGTTCATTGTCTCTATGTGCCAATCACTGCCATGACGTTTTTTTGACATACCCTTTCTTTTAACTTTTTTATTGATCCAAAAGCTTTTTAATGGGGGAGATTTTGTGATTTCTGTAGCCTTAACTTCTCCTGAAACAATTAAAATAGTAATTCTTCGCAGGAAACATTCGCGGCAACCCTTTGGAGCGGCTTTTTCTTCCTTCGAAAAAGTATCTATGCTGTTTTCTAACCAGTTTATTTCTTTCTCAATCTTTTTTTCTACTATATACCAATGTTTCCACAGAGTTTTTGGTTTAGGTAAAGACATATTTTTATTCTTTTAATGGGTGGTATTTCCGAAATATTTTTTCGGCGTAACGGTCAGAGGCCTGGACGTAACGGGTGGTGGTGTCCAACGATTCGTGACCTAATAAGATTTGAATAGCCACTGGGCTGGCTCCGCTTTCTGCCAAATAAGTTGCAAAAGCATGGCGGATACCGTGAGCTGAGATAGGTATATTTAACCCTATTAACTCACGATATCTCTTAACTCTTTCTTCTAAATAATTAGTAGATATCTTTTTATCTTTTTGGTGTACGTTTTTCCCCCGATAAGGTAAAAACAAGTGGGGAGAATCGCTTTGACCTCGAACTTCTAAATATTTTTTAATATGTTTCTGAGCCCGATTGGTTAAATAAACAAACCTTTCTTTTTTGCCTTTTCCTTTGATAAAAATTCGGCCACTCTTATCAATATCGCTTATTTTGATGTTTAGAAGTTCTGAAATTCTCACTCCGGTTGAAAATAACGTTTCAAGCATTGCACGATTACGTATAGCGACAATTTCATTTTTCTCCAATCGGGTTGGAGATTCAATTAACTTTATAATTTCTTCAAATTCTCCCACTCGCGGATGTTTTTTCTCGGTTTTTACCAAATCAATAGCATTGAGTGGAATCGGTACAGGATAGTCCATCTTATTCAAGAACTTCAAATAGGAACGGAGAGCGGAAAGCATCCGATTAATAGAAAAACTGGCTAACCTCTTTTTGGAACCAGAGAGATTTGGTGTTTTGCGGTCCCGAGAGGTTAAATAGGCTTTGTAGTTAAGTATTGTTCTTTTATCGATTTCTTCAAAACCAATACTTGTTTCATTGAGAAAATTTTCAAAAACCTTCAAATCTCTTTCATAATTATAAATAGTTTCCTCTGAACGATTATCTGACTGGAGGTTTAAAAGAAAATCATCTAAATGGGGGAGTTGTAGTTTGGTCATATTATTATGAGTGTAAGAGTTATTATACTCACTTTCCTATACTTATAATAAGGGGGTAAAAAACCTCTGTCAAGTACTTCCCCAACTGATAGATAGGTAATTTTATTTGTTTGCTGAAATTTCTAAAAGATTATTTAAAACAACTGGTAATTCTAAAATATTATCGTCTCCGGAAAAATGTTTCATATTGTGTTCAATAATTAGTTTCGCTTCTAACTTATCTTTAAATTCTTTTCCGTAAGAAACAGACACATAAGGATCGTTATCTGTCTGAATGAATGGCTATGAATTTTTCGCAATGGGATTTAATTTTGTTAAAATCAACCGGTTTTTGGAAAAAACTGGAAATTTCCTTATACCCTAAATTATAGGTAAATCCGGCAACTAGTATTACTCCGCCTACCTTCTCATTTTCTGCAAGACCCTCTAATAACTTTAAAATGGTAATACACCCTAAACTATGGCCCACAAAATAATCATTTTCTGAAGGTTTGCCTACCGTCTCAATAAGATGTGGTAACCATTTATCAATATGAGGATTTTTGGTATCGGGCATGGCTGGAACAAATACTTTGAATCCCCTTTTCTCAAGCTCTTTTTTGAGCCAAGGTCGCCATCCTTCTTCAGGAGAACCTTCCCAGCCGTGAATTAAAAATACGCGTTTTGACATGTACCAATTATTAAAATTTGAAAAATCCTTTTATTTTTTCCCATACGGATTTGCCGACCTGCGGGATGTCTTGTTTCATTTCCTGCGTTTCTTTTTTAAATTCTTCTTTAATGATAGGTTTTCTTTGTTCAATTTCCTTTCCGAACAAAGAGTCAATTTTTTGCCAAATCTTATGTAAAAAAGGATAAATATAAGACTGCCAGATTTTTTTTAGCCAGCCAGTTGTCTCTTGCCATATTTTTTTCAAGATGTCTGGGAAAAATTTTAGAGCTTTTAATCCCATTGTTTTTATCTCGCCGAAAGTTTGGGGCGGTCCAGCTGTTTCAGAAACTTGCGCCAAACCAAAATTGGGCAGCAAAAAACCAATGAGTATTAAAAATAATATTGACTTCTTAATTTTTAGTCGAAGAACATTCGTTCTTCTCCACCCTTCGCTACGCTCGGGTGTTTGATAAATCATAAGCCTCCTTTATTCTTTTTAGAGTTTTCTCCTTTCCCAATAATTCTGCTATTTCAAAAGGGCCGGCTGAACTTTCTTTTCCCGTTAAAGCCGCTCGCAATGGCCATAAAAGCTTTCCTCTATCCCCCGCTTCTGCCTCCGACATTATTATTTTTTCTAAATTTTCTTTTACCCAGTTTCTAATTTCTATTTCAGACAATATTTTTTCTAATCTGTCAAGAGAATCTGTCAGCTCATCATTGCTCATCTCCTTCCATTTTAATAAATTTTTATCATATCCCAAGCTACCTTTAAAGAAAAAATCGGTTAATTCTGTAATTTCTGATATTTTCTTCATTCTTTCTTGGTAAATGGAAACAATCTTTTTAAGGTAATCTAAAGTTATTTCTTCACCGGTCTCTTTAATTTTATATGTTTGGGTAATTTCCATTGCTCCGTAAGCCGGCGGGTATTGTGTGCTTTTGAATTGCGGCTCAATCAGTCCCTTCTCAATCAAATAAGGCAGGCAGAGTTCAATCAGTTTTTCAGCGGATTTTTGGCGAATATAAAAACCATTGAGAAAATCCAACCTTTTTATGTTAAAAACGGCTCCTCCTTTTTGAACTCTGTCCAGCGAGAATTCTTTAATCAAAGAAGGCATTGAATAAATTTCTCGATCCCCGCCCGGATTCCAGCCCAAAAAAGCCATAAAATTGACCAAAGTTTCCGGTAAATACCCTAATTCCCTGTATTCAGCAATCGCCACAGCTCCATGCCTTTTGCTTAATTTGGTCCGGTCAGGACCCAAAATCAGAGGCAAGTGAATGTATTCCGGCCGCGGAAAACCCAAGGCCTCCTGAATTAGAATTTGTTTCGGAGTATTGGAAATGTGGTCTTCTCCCCTGATAACGTGCGATATTCGCATTTCAAAATCATCAATCACTACCGCAAAATTATACAAAGGAGTTGAAATACTTTTGGCAATAGCAATATCTCCGATTAAAAAGCTGTCAAATTTCAATTTACCCCTGATTAAATCGTTAAATTCCACTGATTTCTGCGGCGTCCTGAATCTGAGAATAGATGGTTTTCCTTCGGCTAAATATTTATTCACTTCTTTTGGAGAAAGCTGGCCGCATTTTCCACTATAAAGCCATGGCTTGCCGAGACTGATGGCGTATTGTCTTTGAGCTTCCAGTTCTTCTTCTGAACAAAAACAATGATAAGCCTTGCCTTCTTGCAACAGTTTTTCAAGATATTTAGCATAAATATTTAATCTTTCGCTCTGACGATAAGGCCCGTAGTCTCCACCATTTTCTGGTCCTTCTGACCATTCAATTCCCAGCCATTTTAAACTCTCTAAAATGTCTTTTTCAAATTTTTGGTTTGACCTTTCAAGGTCGGTATCTTCAATTCTTAAAATAAAACTGCCTTGATTTTTTTTGGCGAAAAGATAATTAAAAAGAGCGGTTCTGGCGGTTCCAATATGTAAAAATCCGGTTGGTGAAGGAGCTAACCTGGTTCTTACCTCGCCTGGTTTTCTAAATTTGAATTCTTCAGGAATCATTTACCCGAGTTGCAACGAAGTCAAAGAACGCCTTGCGTTCTTTTCCACCTTCGCTTTCGCTGTGCGAAAACTTGGTGGGTGGAGAAGGTCGCAGAAACAAGTTTCTTCTCCCGTCTCGCCTTCGGCTCGACGAACGAATGTTCTTCGAGTCTTCGTTTTTTTATTGGTTTAGATATTCAACAAGATATCTGGCGATTATTTTTCCGGCTTGAGGTCTAGAAAAAACTCCGGCAGATTCTGCCATTTCTTTTAATTTGTCCGATTCAGAAAATAGATATTTTAATCTCTCCAAGAAAAAGTGAGGCTTTAAATTAACTTCTTCAATTACCAAACAAGAACCGGACTCGGCATAAACATAAGCATTTTTAACCTGGTGGTTTTGGGCTGCTTTGGGCAACGGAATCAAAATACTGGGTTTGCCAACAGCTGAAATTTCAAAAATGCTTCCGGAACCCGCCCGGCTGACAATTAAATCAGCTGCCGCATAAGCTTCTTTTAATTCTTCCTCTGTCAAAAAAGAAAAGAGATGGTAATATTTTTGAAGGTTTATTTGTATTATCGCCTTTACTTCAGCCTCTATTTCTTTTAAATTTTTAAAACCTACTTGATGAATCACTTCAAAATTCTGTAAAATTTCCGGCAAGATTGTCAGTAAAACATCGTTGATTTTTTTAGAGCCTTGCGACCCGCCTAAAATTAAAATTACAGGTTTTTCGCCGGTTAACTTAAAGAGTGTTTTTGCTTTTTCTTTATTTCCCTCCAAAATCTCAGTTCGGATAGGATTTCCAACTGAAATCATCTTTTTAAACGGAAAATATTGAGTTTTTTCAATGGGAAAAGAAACAAAAATTTCCAAAGAAAGCTTGCTCAATAATCTGTTGGTAAAACCTGGAATAATATCTGATTCATGCAGAAAAATCGGTACCAGTAACATCCAGCCGCAGAAAACCACCGATAAAGAACCATAACCCCCTTTGCTGAAGATTAAATCCGGGGAAATCAAATAAACATGAAAAAATCCTTGAAAAAATCCAGCCGGAATTTTAAAAAAGATATCAAAGATATTTTGAAAAAATGCTTTAAAACCGAAATATCTTCTGATTTTTCCGGCCAGAATTGTTTTAACTACAAACCCTTCTTGAGAAAGCAAACCTTCTGAAAATTCATCTCTGGGTCCCACGTAAAAAAATTGAAGATCATCTGTTCGAAGAACATTCGTTCGTCGAGCCGAAGGCGAGACGGGAGAAGAAACTTGTTTCTGCGACCTTCTCCACCCTTCGCTGTGCTCGGGTGTCTGATATATTTTTCTTATCTCGCGCGCCACAGCGATTATCGGAAAAATGTGACCGGCAGTACCGCCGCCAGTAAATAAAATTTTCATATAATAATTCTTGATTTAGATATGTTAAGCAGGATTCCTACGCCTATCAATTCGGTCACTAAAGCAGAGCCGCCGTAACTGATAAAAGGCAAAGGAATTCCGCTTAAGGGTAAAATGGAAATCATTGCTCCGATATTAATGAAAGCTTGCAAAATTATCCAGGAAGTTATCCCCAAAGCCAACAACTGCGAAAATATATTTTTTGAGTCTTTGGCAATTTTAAATCCCCGCCACAAAAATATCAAAAAAAGAAAAATTAAAATTAAACACCCCAAAAAACCAGTTTCTTCTGAAAATATGGCGAAAATTGAATCTGACATTGATTGCGGCAAAAAGCCAAATTTTTGGCGAGACATTCCTAAACCTAAGCCAAAGATGCCTCCAGAGCCCACGGCAATTAACGCTTGTTTTATTTGATAACCTATTCCTAAAGGGTCTGTTTCCGGATTTAGAAAAACTGTCCATCTTCTCATTCTGTAAGGAGCCAGCTTGATTAAAGAAAGAATTCCTCCTGCTCCGATTAAAATTATTAGGATGCTGTGCCAAAGAGGAGTGCCGGACAGGAAATACATTATACCGGCTACCAAAATAATTATTGCCAAAGTACTGATATGCGGCTGGAAAATTAATAATAGACTGACAACGCCGATTATAAATAAAAAAACAATTAAGGTTTGGCCAATTTTTTTTTCAGCTATTCCCCTGCCATATTTTTGCTGACAGGTACGGTTCGCCAGCCAACTCGCTAAATAAAGTATAAAAGTTAATTTCAAAAACTCGGATGGCTGGAAAATAACAGGTCCTATGGCGAGCCAGCGGGTGGCTCCGCCAAAAGTTGCTCCAATTTTCGGCAAAAAAACCATCGCTGATAAGGTTAAATTTATCAAAAGTAAAAGCGGGGCCCATTTTTTCACCAAATCCAAACGAATTTTATAAGCCAGAAAACCTAGAACCAATCCCGGAATCACGCCGAATAAAATTTGGTGTCTTAAAAAATAAAAAGCATTGCCAAATTTCTCATGGGAAAGAAAGGCGGAAACGCTGGCAATTATCAAAATTCCTAAAATCAATAAAATAGACGTTATGCCAATCAAAATATAATCAGGATGACTTTTGTTCTTTTCCATATAAAAGAGCGAATTTTTTAACGTATTAGTCGATGAAACTATTGTTTCATCTCCACCTTCGTTTTCGCTGCGCAAAAACTTGCTTTTTAAATAAATTGCCTTTTTCTTTATAATCACGGAAAATGCTGAAACTTGGCGAGGCAGTGGATAATAGGCAGATTTTTCCTTTTTGAGTATGCAGATACGCTAATTTCACGGCGTCCATCATATTATCCACAAAAAACGGTTTCAACGAGGTCACACCTCGTTGCTGCTTTATAGTCTGCCAAATCCGCCTTCCAGTAGTCGGGAACAAAATTACTACCTTTATTTTAGTTTTTAAAACCTTTTTTGCCAAATTTTTAAAATCAATGTTTCTTTCATATCCACCAAGCATAATCGTCTCTACTCTATCCCCTAAAACTTCTAAAGCTCCGATGGTGGCTTCGGGAATGGTTGCCAAGGCATCGTTGTAAAAAGTAATTCCCTGAAATTTGCCGACTAATTCCAAACGGTGCGGCAGGGGTTTGAAGCCTTTAATTACTTTTTCAATAATTTTTGAAGGAACTTTAAATATTTTCCCCACTGCCTTGGCCGCTGCTTTGTCTAATGAATAATACTCCCCTTTTATTGGAATTCTTTTGGCCTTCGATTTTTTAGCAATTTCTCTAACATTTTTGTCTCCAGAATTGTAAACCAGATAATCATTTTTTGTCTGATATTTAGTGATATTGGCTTTGGCGTTGGCGTATTCTTTAAAATTTCGGTAATAATCCAAATGTTCGGGATAGATATTTAAAAGAACGGCGATATGGGGCGATTTTTTAAGGTTATACAATTGATGGCTGGATAATTCATAGACATAAACATCATTTACCGTAGCTTTTAGCAAAAAAGATAAAACCGGCTTTTCGATATTTCCGATCAAATGCGCTTTCTTTCCCCCGCTTTTTAAGATTTCGTATATCAAAGAACTGGTTGTGCTTTTTCCCTTGGTACCGGTAATCCCAACGATTTCCCCCGGACAATTATTGAAGAAAATCTCTGTCTGGGTGGTAATTTTGGGTAGTGCGGATTTCGGCAAGATTTTAAAAGGAATCCCCGGGGATTTAACAATAATATCGTAATTTTTAATCGCTTTTAAATAATTCTTGCCAAGATAACATTTGGCATTTGAGCTTTTGTATTTGATATTTTGTCTATCCGCTATTCCTATTACCTTTTCTGGAAATAATTTCCTTAAAAACCTAAAAGTATCCTTTCCTTCCCTGCCAAAACCGAGAATTAATATGCGTTTTTTTTCCAAATCACTTAATTTCATTCTATCTTTAAAATAACATAAACCCCGTTAAAAACAAAGCATTTTAACGGGGAGAAAGAATATCTTTTTGTCTAGCTTATAATTTTGTCAACAGATAAGGGATTTTTCTTGATTTTTTGGCTTTTTTAAAACTCAAGGAAAAAGCCAACTTGCTCTCTTTTTTTGTGCCCACGCACTCAAAGGGTTTAGGTCTTCCCTGCCCCAATAACCCTTTCATTACTGGCAATAACTTTTTGTTTTCAAAAATATCTTTGCCGAAAATTTTCAAAAGCTCTTTTCTTTCCAAAAAAGGATAAAAAGTGGCGTAAACAAAAAGGCATTTGGGGCATTGACCGCACCACCTCTTTCCAGTCTTTTGGCCGACGTTGCAACTGGAGAAAACTGAAAAGTATTTAGGATATTTCAGAAACATTTTTGAGATTTCCAATTCGGTATAGGGCCTGAGTAAACTAAAATAATTTATGTTTTTTACCAAATATTTTTTACAATAATTTTTAAATTTTCTTTCAAATTCCGAACTTTTTGACCACTGATGATTGATAAATTTCCTTAAATATTTTACATTTCCTTCGTTGGCACTGATTTCTAAGGAAAAAACAATATTTTTGTAATCAAATAAAATTGCGCCAAAAACAGACAGAAAAGATAAAACCGCCGTAAACGGTGTATGACCGTTAAGATAACCTTTTTGATTCAATTTTAGCAAGGTCGGGTCAATTTTTCTCTCAATCACGATTGGGTTCTTGATTTTAGCCACTTTCAAAACCTCTTTGGCGGCTTTGGTGGGATTTACCAGAAAAGCGTTGATTTCTTTATTTTTTCTTTTCAATAATTCTAAAGTAACAATGGAATCCTTTCCTCCTCCAACCGGCACCAAATATCTATTTTTCAGTTTACAGAGAGCGGGTCTCTGCGAATCTGTTTTACTCAAAGAACATTCGTTCTTCTCCACCCTTCGCTGCGGCTCGGGTTTTGAAGTTATTTTTAGAAAATTTGGCTGGGTAAAATTAATTTTATTTTCGTAAAAAAACTGGCCCATTCCATTGATTATTAAATCTTTCCAAAAGCTGATTTGTTCTGAATTTAAAAAACCGGTTTTGATTTCTATTTCCGGCGAGCAGGTCACCTTCCAATAACTGGGGATTTCCATTAGTCCCAGATGAAATATCAGATTGTTCAATTCCCTATCCCCTATTTTCACCAACCTCTTTTTATCAATATTTTCTATTATAATTTTGGGACTAAAAAAGATGTCGGGTAATACTCTGAAATCAAAAAATATCTCTAAATTCTCGCCCCGTACCGTGCTTGCTCTGGTGCGGGGATTTTTAGAGATTCGCCAGGTATATTTTTCGTAAATAAATTTCGGATATTTTCTCCTTAAATCGTTAAGATTCATTGTCCTAAAAGTTTTATCGCCGTGCCTAAAATGCCAAAAACCATGCTGACAATCCAAAACCTCATTGTTACTTTATAAGACGGCCAGCCCTTAGCTTCAAAATGATGGTGGATAGGCGTGGATAGCCAGATTTTTTTGCGCCGGAATTTCTTGGAAAGTAACTGCAAAATTACTGAACCTGCTTCAATCACCAAGGGTCCGGCAATAATCGGCAAAACCGCGACAGAATCGGTTAAAAAAGCGACCACGGCCATGGTTGAGGTCAATCCTAAAATTCCGGTTTCTCCCATGTAAAATCTGGCTGGCGGGATATTCCACCACAAAAAAGCAAAAAGTGCGCCCAAAATGACTCCACAGAAAGTGGCTAATTCTATTTTCCCTTGAGCAAAAGCGATTATTAAAAAAGCGCCGAAAATCGAACTGAAAACACCGCCAGACAAACCATCCAAGCCGTCAATCACTCCGCCTGACCACGAAGCTATCATGACGATAATAAAAAGCGGGATAATCCAGAGACCGATTGTCCAATCAATTCCGAATGGAAAATTAAAAACTATGGGAATATGAATTGAATTCCAGCCCAGTTTGTAATAAAACCAAAGACCGCCGGCCAATCCAATCAGAGCAACAATTAGCAATCTTCTTTTGAAGGTCATGCCTTTGGCTACATAATGGCCGCGGCCAAAAACCACCAAAATGTCATCAAGCAAGCCGACGATTGAAGCTGAAATTAAAGTAAAAAGAGGCAGCCATGTTTCTCCACGAGATAAGAAATTAAATTTTTTCAGCCACCATGGGTTCTGGACAAAAGATAAAGCAAAAAACAAAGATATTAAAATTAAAACCGTGAGCCAGATTAAGAGCCCGCCGGCCCGAGGAACGGTTACCTCCCTTTCTTTATGTAAAGAATAAAAAATGTCAGCTGTTTCCCCTGTAATGGTTTTATCCCTCGCCTCCTTTTTCCAAAATTTAATTTTATTTAAAAACCTTATCAAAACCGGGGCGAAAATAAAAGCGAGCAGAGCCGCCAAAGCCGAAAAAAGGAGTATTTTTATCACATTGAAAGTAAACAAGGTTAAAATAGGCATAATTTAGTTTATTTTAAAAAGTTGCTGCCCAAACATCGTTTTTCCAAAGCCAGTAGTCTTTATTATCGGCCATACCGCCCATGAGCCAAATTTTATC
>Ga0210057_1005257_pt1 | contig 16734 bp, 18 predicted proteins | sample CryGeyCG2114_010_2_FD_183968 | JGI IMG/M metagenome (GOLD analysis project Ga0210057, IMG submission 183968) | Groundwater microbial communities from aquifer - Crystal Geyser CG10_big_fil_rev_8/21/14_0.10 (SPAdes) (version 2) | ecosystem: Environmental > Aquatic > Deep subsurface > Groundwater ...
CCTGACCATGTCCACCGCTCTTGCCCTGACCCTCGGCAGACGAGGATTTATATCATATGACATACACTTAAAGATTCTTTAATTACTCATCTTAAGAATACCCTAAGTGTTTCCAAGGTAGTGGCACAGTACGAGGTGCTTGACAGAAGGGGATTTATGTGATAAAATTTATTTTTAGTAATAGCTTGGAAAAAAATTCAAGCGACTCGAATCTTTATGTGTCATAGCGTGACTCCCAAAGAATATCGGGTCACGTATTTTATATTCACCTCCATTGTCATCCCGACTGAAACGGAGGGATCCCTTGTCTAAGGATTATTATAGATTTGCCTGCCGGCAGGCTCGGCGCCGCTCGGAATGACAAGAGGGTAGAGGTTACGTGGAACAACAAAAAGCATTTTAATTTTATGACACATTCGAGACAAATTCCACCAAAGATGGGTTCGCTTTCGGCGGATATCGGACACTTTAGCGACCTTGGTATAGCCGAGAAGTTTTTGGCTATTATCAACAAAAAAGGGTTCGATGTACCAACCCCAATTCAACACCAGGTTATCCCGGGGGCTTTGGAAGGAAAAGACATTGTGGGGATTGCCCAAACCGGAACCGGGAAAACTCTGGCGTTTGGTATTCCTATGATTCAACGGCTTGCTCAACATAAAGGACAAGGTTTGATTTTGGTCCCGACCCGCGAATTAGCCCTACAAATAGAGGAAGCTTTGCGACAAATTGGCGTTCCGCTGGGACTTCGTTGCGCGGTGGTTATTGGTGGGGCCTCACAACGTATGCAGGTTGCCACCCTAAGACGAAATCCTCATATAGTGGTTGCGACTCCTGGCCGATTGGCGGATTTGATGAAGCAGGGATTGTTTAAGCTTGACCATGTAAACAGTATTACACTTGATGAGGCCGACCGCATGTTGGACGTTGGTTTTTTGCCACAAATTAGAGAAATTTTACGAACCGCGCCGAAAAACCGACAAACCATGTTATTTTCCGCAACCATGCCGCAGGCCATTTCAGCTATTGCGTCTGCTTTTATGAAAATGCCGCTTCGGATTGAAGTTGCCCCGCAAGGTACCGCCGCTAAAAATGTAGAACACGAAATATTTGTCGTTACAAAAAATGATAAAATGCGACTGCTTGATTCTTTACTGCAACAGTATAAAGAGGAAAAAGTTTTGATTTTTTCCCGAACCAAACATAACGCGAAACGGATCGCGCGGGATATTCGCCATATGGACCACACCGCAACCGAGATCCATTCCAACCGCTCTCAATCGCAACGTCAGGCGGCACTGCAAGGTTTTTCTACCGGAAAGTTTCGGGTTATGGTGGCGACTGATATTGCTGCTCGCGGGATAGATGTCAAAGATATTTCGTTGGTTATCAACTTCGACCTTCCTGACAATTTAGGGGACTATGTTCACCGGATTGGCAGAACCGGAAGAGCGGACCGTTTTGGAAAAGCGATTTCTTTTGTCGCGCCTAATCAGAAAGCCGACGTTAGAGCTATTGAACGACTGATTCGGAAGTCTTTACCGCTTTTGTCACTGCCTCCTCTTCCCCCGGAAAGAGCGCGAGCTCCTCGCGAGCATTTTCAGGATAGGAGTCGAGGCCGTTTCAATCCTCGAAGCCGTGGAAGAAATTTTCAAGGATCTTCAAGACGCGGGCCTTTTCGCGGATATACCGGCAATAGAGACCACCGCCGAAGATAATTGATAATTTTTTAAAATTCTCCTCCCCTTGAATATGAGTTACGAAACTCTCTGAAAACCCCCTAGTGTCATTGCGACCACGGATTGGATTTGGGCGCAATCTGAATATTATTGTTCGAGCGATTTGTCCGCCTTGGGAGGAAGTCGAGAACTACTGTTTCGTAATTCAAGGTTTTTGAGAGGGGAGGACCTCTAGATCCCGGATCGTAGTCCGGGATGACATAGGAGGATGACAGAAAAGGAAGAAGAGAGAGGTAATGAAGGTAATATTTTCGGAATAACAGATAAAATTTTATGGAAATTCGAAACATCGCAATTATCGCTCACGTTGACCATGGTAAAACCGCAATTACCGATGCTTTAATGCGTCAAACCGGCGCTTCCAAAAATAAATCGGTCAGTATGGACAGCAATGTGTTAGAAAAAGAACGGGGGATTACAATATATGCCAAAAATGCGTCGATGTTTTATCCGTCGAAGAGCTTGGGACGTAAAATGACAAAGATCAACATTGTCGATACTCCGGGACACGCCGATTTTGGGAGTGAAGTAGAACGAGTTTTACGATCTATTGATTCTGTTATTTTGGTAGTGGACGCGCAAGAGGGCCCGATGCCACAGACAAAATTTGTTTTGAAAAAATCTTTGGAGATAGGTTTGAAGCCTTTGGTGGTTTTAAACAAAATCGACAAACCCGCCGCCCGGCCGCAAGAAGCTATTGAAGAAGTTATTGGTTTGTTTATGGATTTGGGCGCCACTAACGATCAGTTGGATTTTAAAGTTGTTTATACTATTGGAAAAGAGGGGATCGCAAAAAAGCATTTGGAAGATGAGTCAAAAGACATGACTCCGCTTTTAGATATGATATTGGAACATGTTCATCCTTCTCCGCAAAAAATAAATAAACCGTTAAAAATGCAGTCTTTTAACCTGGACTATGACAACTATCTGGGCAGGTTGGCGATTGCCCGTATATATGAAGGGACGGTGAAATTAAAGGATCAGTTATTTATCAAACGAGTTGACGGGACTGTTCAAAAAGGGGTGGTTACAAAACTTTTTACCTTTGAAGGGTTCGCGCGGATTGAAGTGGAAAGTGCCGGAGCGGGAGATATTGTCGTGGTTGCCGGGTTCCCGGATATTTATATTGGGGATACCATGTCGACTGATGAGACAATGGAGATGATGCCACACATCGCGGTTGACGAGCCAACTGTTTCTTTGGGCTTCATGGTTAACAATTCTCCGTTTTCAGGGCGCGAAGGAAAGTTTGTAACCAATTCACAAATAAAGGAACGGTTAGAAAAGGAATTGGAGGTAAATGTTGGAATCAAAATTGATTTTTCTCGGGCGGATCAGTTTACGGTTTTTGGACGAGGCGAGATGCATATCGCAATACTGCTTGAAAATATGCGTCGGGAAGGATACGAGGTTCAAGTCTCTCAACCGCATGTAATTTTGAAAGAAGAAAACGGGCAAACCCTAGAGCCTTTTGAAGAATTAATCATCGATGTGCCGGGAGCAATGTCGGGTGTGGTTATTGAAAAAATATCTAACCGAAAAGGGATAATGACGGAGCTAAAAACAGTCCATGGGAATGCTCGGCTGACTTTTGAGATTCCAACCCGTGGTTTGTTGGGGCTACGTTCAGAATTTTTAATCGACACTCGAGGCGAGGGGATTATGTCTTCGCGAGTGGTTGGTTTCCGTCCGCATGTTGGTGACATCAAACGTAGTGAAGTTGGGTCTATGGTTTCGATGATGACCGGTAAAGCCCTGGGGTATTCACTTTACAACCTACAAGATCGTGGTGTTTTATACATTGGCCCAAATGTCGAAGTCTATGAAGGAATGGTTGTTGGAAATGTCAGTAAAGGGATGGACATGGCGGTGAATCCGACCAAAGGAAAACAACTAACCAACATGCGAGCGTCGGGTTCCGATGAAGCGCTTGACCTGACAACCCCGATGAAATTGACGCTGGAACGGGGCTTGGAGATTATGGCAGACGACGAGTTTTTGGAGATTACGCCAAAGTCAGTTCGGTTGCGAAAAAAAATCCTGAAGCAATGACATGCCAGATGTCATCGCGACTCCCCAAGGGGGAGGATCAAGCTTGTCATTTAACCTCATTTGACTATCTGCTTTCAAACAGGTATTATTTTATTTCACTGAAGGAGGAAGGCATGCCTGAAGAAAGATGGCATTTTATCGATTGTGTAGATTTGGACACAGGGACAGAAATTGTGTCAGGGCCGTATCCTGCCAAGGACTGTCCAATTTGTCGGGTTACGGGCGGAAGCTCAAAAATTTTCCCCCAACGATCGCGGGGATCGACACGGCCGATGTTCGTGACCGAAAAGCAGTTCGAGGAAAACTGGAATCTCGTGTTTTCTAAATCAGCGACTATCCACTAACCGAAGCCGCGCTTTCCGCCCAAGCGCCTTGCGTTCATTTCCCTGTGAACCTCGGCGTTTTTTTATTTATAGGTTTTTAGGAGTATAATAAACTAAAGACATGAACAGCAAATTTCAATTGGCTGGATGCGTGATCTTGGATACGAAGGGTCGGATTTTGTTGTTACATCGCGAAACCGCGAAACGTGTCCAGTGGGAAACGCCGGGAGGAAAGGTTGAACCGGGAGAGAGCGAAAAGCAAGCGGCTGTAAGAGAAGTTAAAGAGAAATTGGGAGTTGACGTGAAGATTTCGAAAGTGTTAGGACGGAAACGTTTTTTAGAAGAAGAGACGACCATGGAGTATGTTTGGATGAAAGCAAAGATTGTGAAAGGGGATCCGCAGATTTTGGAACCGGACAAATTTGACGAGTTTAAATATTTTGATTGGGAAGAACTAAAAGGAATGCAGGGAGAGCTTTCGTTAAATACAATGAATCTGGTAGGAGAGTATTTTAAAGGTAAGATAAAAATAAAATAGATGATTGTAAAAAAAATAAGTAGTGCCGGAAAACTGCTTGATTTGAATGAAACCCGAAAAATTAAATTTCACAACATAATATTAGAACCCGGACAAGAGGTCGGTATACATACCACAAAAAATCGCGAGGAGGTTATCGTTGTTCTAAAAGGCGTGGCTACTATAGAGTTGGAAGGCGAGGATGATATTAATGTGGAAAAGGATTATCTTATTTATATTCCTTCAGGTAAAAAACACAATGTAAAGAACACTGGAAATCAGACCCTGCATTATTTTGTTTTTGTGTGTTTTGATTAATCTTTAAGTTTTTAATTTTGTGATATGGGACTATTCTCAAGTGAGAAAAAAATTTCAAAACAAAAACTCGACGAACTTTTGCGGAAAATCGCAATTTTGGAATTATCCGAGAGGGAATACATAAAAGGGTTGTTTTCGCGGTATTCATCAGGAGATATTAGTAAATTGGAGATCGAAAAGGTGGTAAGAGATCTCAAATTAGATACTTCCGATAAAATAGAGCGCGAGGAAGCGGAGACGGTAAAACAGCAGTTGTTGGATTATTTAGAGAAATAATTTTTTTATGTCATCCAGGAATACGCCGTAGGCGGATGTCCGGGATCCAGAGTTCTAGATTCCAGATTTCCCTTCGTCCTCCTACGGCGGACTTCGTAGAATCCGGAATGACAAAGGAAGTGCTATAAAAAAAACGGCCGGCCGGAAGGCAGGTTGTTGGGATCACAGACTATCCGCAATAGCCCGACTGGTTGGCGGATTGGCAAGGTTATAAGTTTTGCCGTTATAATCGAAGCAGGCCACGTTATCCGCGGTTACTTCATCGCCGGCTTTGAGAGGATGGAGAACGATATCTCCCATCTTCGCAAAAGTGCGGTATGGTATCCTGGCTCCGTCGAACAGGTTCATCCAAACCCCGGGAAGATCCTTGACTGATATTGCCATACCAGTATTTGTGGCCCCTCCCATTGTGACCGATGTAATGGTAGTTTTCATATAGCCCTCTTTTTTATGTTGATGTATTATTAAATCAAATAATTGCAGTATTGTCAAGCATTTTTTAGTATCCCTCTTTGGGAGCAACTCCCAGGCTTCAGCCGATCCTTTCAAGAGTGATTCTTTCTTTGACATAACAAAGAGACAATTCACCCGGATGGAAATCTTTTTCCTAGAATTACTCTTAGAAAACTACATTGTCATTCCGACCGGACTCCGAGCGGAGGCGAGGAGGTAACGGAGGAATCGTTTATTTTTAGTAATTAGTGCGACAAAGGATCCCTCGGTTTCGCTCGGGATGACAGGGCGAGAAGGACGCTTCAGCGTTTAACGCGATTTTTCGTTTTCAAACGGAAGTAGTTGAATTGAATGAGCATACAAAGGAGTCCATTTTCGTGAGTATCCCCAAAAACCGCCTATTCTAGCCATCGAAGAAAGGCAATGTTGACATTTAGCCTAGAATCAATTAAGATAAATGTTGATTTTAAAAGATAAATTTCTAATATTTTAGAAAATATGATATCAAAAGACCCAATCAAAGAAATAAGCGAAGCGGAGAGGCTTGCAAAGGGAACAATCGAGTCTGCCCGACGTTCGGTTGACAAAACAGTTGTGGATGCGCAGAAAAAAGGACAGAAGGATTTGGACAATATCTACCACCAAATAATTGGCCAACAAGACAAGATTATGGAAGCGGCGGAGCAGGAGATAAAGGGAGTAGTCAAGGAAGAACGACAAAATTTGAAAAAAGAAATGCAAAAGTTGGAGGTAATAGATTCTAATAAGATTAACCAAGCGGCGGAGATGGTATTAAAAAAGATAGTTGGGTAATTTAATGTTTACAAATCCAAAACCCAAATTACAAATGTCAAATCAAATCCAAATAACAAAAGAATTAATTTTTAGATTTTGAGCTTTATTCATTGATTTGAAATTTGGACTTTGATATTTGGATTTACGCGCACAGTTTAAAGTCAAAGATTTGTAATGCGTACTGTTCGAAATTTATAGTTAGGAATCCGAAATTAATTTATTTATGGCATTAGCAAAAATCGTCAAAATTAATTTAATCGCTCACAAAAAATTCCAGGATAAAATTTGGAAAACGTTACAAGACAGCGGACTGATGGAAGTGGCCGGAGTAAACCAAAATTCTGACTTGGTTGTAGAGATTGGCGACCAAATATCAAAGCTTGACTACCAATTGGCGGGAGTCAAGTTTTCTTTGACGTTTTTGTCGGATTTTGACAAGAGTAAAAAGAGTTTTAACGAAAAGATTAACTCATCGATAGAAATATCAGATACTGATATTGTAAAAACCGCACAAACATTCGGTTTTGAATTAGTAGTAAAACAAGTACAGGAAGCAGAGTCGCAAATCAACGAAGCAAAAAACCATATTGATAAAAACCGGGCGGAACGCAACCTGCTTGTTCCTTGGAAAAAGTTGTCGTTTGCTCCAAACAACGATCGTCTCTCGGAAAATTACGGGATCAAGTATTTGAGCATGTCGCAGGATGGGTTTAAAGAAGCAGAAGTCGGTCTTGCCAAAGCCTCTTCTTGTGTAGAAGTAAAAAAAGTAGATAGTTCTGGCAAAGATGTGTGGGTATATGTCGTTTACCGCAAAGTAGACGAGTCCGCGTTGCAGGAAGTTTTAAACTTGGTGAAAGCCAAACCTTACGAACTTCCAAACCTTAACGTAACCGTTGAAGAGCAGATTGTTAGATTGGAACAGGGGATCAAAGCAAACGAGGGTCAGATTGAAAAATTACACAAGCTTACCGGAGAAATGGCTAAACATATCGATAACTTGAAAATTGTATATGATTATTTGAACTGGCAAAAGATTCGACTGCAGACTTCACTCCGGGCCGGGCAGTCTTGGCAGACATTTTCGGCGGTTGGATGGATAGACGAGCGAGCGATAAAACCGCTGGAAGAGCAGATTGAAAAAATTACTAAAGATTTCAGCATAGAAAAGATAGCCTTGGATCCGGAAGAAGTCCCGCCGGTAAAGTTTAAAAATACTTGGGCACGTAGTTTCGAGTCGGTAACCGAAATTTATGGTTCACCACAGTCTCACGAGCCTGACCCGACTCCGTTTTTAGCGCCATTCTTTACAATATTTTTTGGCCTCGCTTTAACCGACGCCGGTTATGGTTTAGTTATGGCTTTGGGGATTCCATTGGCCATGAAATTGTTGCGGATTCCGAAAGGCAGTCGCAAACTTTTGTGGGTGTTATTTTGGGGTGGCGTGTCTTCCTTTATATTAGGAGCGTTTACCGGTGGCTGGTTTTCTATCGACTTGACAATTTTACCTTCATTTATCGGCGGTCCGCTACAAACTTTGCAGGTTATCAATCCGTTAGAAAACGCTTTATCGATATTCTACATATCACTTGGCTTAGGTGTTATTCAGGTTTTATTTGGATTGGGGATTAACACTTGGTGGAAGATAAAATCCGGGGAAGCGCGCGAGGCAATCCTTGGGAGCGGAATGTGGATTTTGGCGATTGTTTCGTTGTTGGTTTTCGTCGGTTCTTCCGCTGGCCTGTTGCCAGTCGCCCTAAAAACCGGAGCGCTTTGGGTAGTATACGCGACTATTGCGACACTGGTTGTTGGAAAAGCGTTGCAGGCAAAGAACTTTTTCGTCGGGTTACCGTCCGGCGTGTTAGGGCTTTATGATATCGTTGGTTACTTTTCAGATGTTTTATCTTATTCTCGTTTGTTGGCGCTTGGTTTAACTACCGGAATTATTGGAATGGTTGTTAACCTGATAGCCGCTTTGGTAATGGGAATCCCGTTTGTCGGGTGGTTGTTTGGACTGGTGATTTTGATCGGCGGACATATATTTAACCTTGGGATTAACGCGTTGGGCGCGTTTATTCACTCCGGACGTTTACAGTATATCGAATTTTTCCCGAAATTTATGGAAGGTGGCGGAAAACCTTTTACCCCACTGGCGCGCGAGAGCGCCTATGTCAGATCGGAAAGCTAGAAGATAATTTTCAATTTCCAGTATTCAATATTATTAAATTTTCATTGAATCATTGTAAGATTCTAAATTCATTGGAAATTGTAAATTGATAACTGAAAATTAAATAATTAACCATTAAAATAATTAATAAGTAACAAATACTATGGATTTAGGAATAGGACTTGCAATACTTGGTTCAGCGCTCGCCGTTATTTTTGCGGGAACCGGATCCGTGATCGGGGTATCACTCGCCGGTCAAGCTGGTGCCGGAGTCGTATCCGAGGAACCAGAAAAATTCGGTAAAGTTTTGGTGTTGGAGGCATTGCCTGCGACCCAAGGTATTTACGGTTTCTTGGCCGCTTTCTTGATTTTGCAAAAAATTGGAATTTTGGGTGGAGAAGTCGCGTCACTTTCCGTCGCAACAGGACTCGCGTTTTTGTTTGCCTCATTGCCGATTGCTTTCACCGGACTAACTTCAGGTTGGATGCAAGGGAAAGTATCCGCCGCCGGCGCCGGGATTGTCGCCAAACAACCAAAAGCCTCCGGTAAGGCGATTATCTTGTCCGCAATGGTAGAAACTTACGCAGTATTGGGACTACTGATCAGTTTGCTGTTCATCTTCGGGATCCCGGTTGCCTAGGGGATATTTTTGTCATTCCCGTCCGCCTAGGCGGAGGAATCTAGGTTTTCGACTTCCTCCTTAGGAGGCGGACAAGTCGCTCGAACAATAACCCCGGATTCCGGATCGCCCGCAGTGGCGGATTAAAACCTCTCTGTCCAGCTCTTTTTGCAAAAAAAGCTGGACGTCTCTCCTCATCAGGAGAGAGGGGAAGAACTTTTAGATTCCTGATCGGAGTCCTGGATGACAGAGGAGGAAGGAGAGAAAGATAATGAAGGGAACTTTCGCGGAATGACATAGGGGTCAGAATGACAGAGAGAAAAGGAAAAAGTTAATTTGTAATTTAATACATGGCATTATCAGATATCAAAAAAACAATAATGAAGGAAGCAGATAGCCAGGCTAAAGCTATCCTAAAAGAAGGGAAAGTCTCAGTTTTGGTTATTGAAAAGGAGTGGAGCAAAAAGATCGCCGAAAAAAAGGCGTTACTTTTGGATCGCGCAAACAAGAAGGCGCGGCAAAAGGTGCGCCAAGAAAGATTCGCGGTAAAAGCTCAATCCCATTCCGATTTGTTGTCGAAAAAGCGAGAGGTGATTGGAAAGGTTTATGAAGCTGCCGCAAACAAGCTTTCACATCTCACCCCAACAGAGATCGCAATCCTTATGAAGAAATTGGTGGCCGATTTGCCTTTGGAGTCAGGTGAATTGACGGTTTCAAAAAAACATGTCGGCGCTTTGAAAAAAGCGTTAGGCGCAAAAGCCCGAAAGTTTAAAGTTTTAACGGAAGACTTGTCGGGCGGGTTTATCGTTTCATCTGGCGGGTTGCAGCTGAATTATTCTTTTGAGGCGTTAGTCGCGAATTCAAAAGAACAAACTGAAATCGAGGTTGCTGAATATTTATTTGGTACCAATTAAAGCGAAGTAATTATGCCGGATTCAAATTACGCATATATCAGCGGAAAAATTCGAGCGTTGGAGCCATTGGTGTTGGCTGAAACTGACATCGAGCGAATGGTTGACGCGCCGGATTTTGATTCGGCATTTAAAGTCTTAAACGATACCGATTACGCCAACAATTTGTTGGATGTTGATCCGTTTAATTATCGAGACGCCCTACGAAACGATTTCAAGGGGTTGTACAAATTACTTTCCGGGGTTCCTGATAAATTGTTGACCAAGATTTTGTATTTGGATCGGGATTTTTTGAACATTCGATATTTATTCAAAGCAAAATATTTCGGTTTGACTTTGGAAGGTCGAGTTGTAACCGAGACCAATTATAACTTTGAAGATCTCAAGCGGTTTATTATGGAGGGAAAAGGTTTGGGATTGGACCCGGAAATACAAACGGTGCTAAAAAATGTTGATAAAAAGTTTTCAAAAACCCCAAAAGATCCGTCGGCTTTGGATAGCTATTTGACAAATCAGTATTTTCAGATGATGTTAAATTTAGGAAAAGAATTTAACAATTCCTTCGTGCTAGGATGGATTCAAAAACAGATTAACAACGCAAATGTGTTAACTTTTTTAAGAGGAAAACGTTTGGGGTTAACCGCTGACAGGATTTCAAAGAAGTTTGTCGCCGGTGGGAAGATTTCAGAAAAAGATTTGCGCAAACATTATCTCGACGATGGGGGAGATATCAAATCCCTAATTAGTAAACACTACGACAACGCGGTAAAAGAAAGTTATGCTAATTATTTGGAATCTGGGATTTTGTTTCAGTTTGAAAAAGCTTTGGAAGACCACATCACTCGGTTTATGCGGTCTGCCAAATATATAACTTTTGGACCGGAAGTTATCGTTTCCTATTTTGTGAGTAAAACCGTTGCTGTAAAAAATGTCCGTTTGATTATGACCGGGAAACTAAACGGCGTTCCGGCAGAAGCTATAAAAAATACATTGAGAGAAGTTTATTAAGATGAATCAGGGAAGAGAATACAAAATAGCAATCATCGGAAGCAGAGACGCAATATTTGGGTTTAAAACCTTGGGTATTGATGCTATTGACGTCGATAGTGAAGAAAAAGCCAAAGAAGAAGTGAAAAGAATATATGACAGTGGAAGTTATGCCTCGATTTTTATAACAGAGAATTGGGTAGACAAAATTAAAACGTTTCTAGACGAACTGCCGCCGCGGGCGCTGCCCGCAATCGTTGCGGTTCCATCCCAGCATGGGTCTACGGGCGCGGGGTTAAGAGGAATTAGAAAAATTGTAGAACAAGCAGTGGGGTCGGATATATTGGGGGAGAAGTAATTTTTTTCACCCGACTTATAGGGTTTATAAGACTTACGCGAGTTAACGTCATTCTGAGTGAAGTGAAGCCTCTTTACAAACACATAATAAAGATCCTTCACTGCGTTCAGGATGACATCTATATTAAGTAAAATTTTAAATTAAAAAACTATCATGTCTCAACAAGGAATTATTACAAAAGTCTCCGGACCGTTAGTAGTCGCTTCCGGCCTCCCAAACGCCCGGATGTTCGACGTCGTCCAGGTGTCGAATGAAAAACTGGTGGGAGAGATTATCGAATTAAAAGGCGACACCGCGTCTATTCAGGTGTATGAAGATACTTCCGGATTGGGTCCCGGCGAGCCGGTTTTCGTTTTAGGAAAACCGCTTTCTGTGGATTTGGGTCCGGGGTTGCTTACCTCTATATATGATGGTATTCAAAGGCCGTTGCCAATTATTGAGAAAATCGCAAAATCCGCCTACATTACTCGAGGGGTGCAGGCCGATGCGTTAGACCGTTCCAAGAAATGGGATTTTGTGCCGGTTGTCTCGGTGGGGGATGAAGTTGAAGCGGGCGATATTTTGGGAACAGTGCAGGAAACTAAATTGATTAAACATAAAATACTTGTGCCGGTTGGGGTCTCGGGTAAAGTCGAATCGATTGAAAAAGGAAAGTTTTCTATTGAAGAGCCAATCGCAAAGGTTGGAAAAATCGCAGTTCCTATGATGCAAGTATGGCCAATTCGAAAACCTCGACCGATCAAAAAAAAATTGGTGCCGACAGAGCCTCTGATTTCCGGACAGCGTATTATTGACGCTTTTTTCCCGGTCGTCAAAGGCGGTACCGCTGCCGTCCCGGGGCCGTTTGGCGCCGGTAAAACCGTTATTCAACACCAGTTTGCAAAATGGGCTGATGCCGATGTAATTATTTTTATCGGTTGTGGAGAACGTGGGAACGAAATGACTGACGTATTGATGGAATTTCCGGAATTAAAAGATCCAAAATCGGGCCGGCCACTGATGGAACGAACGGTGCTTATTGCCAATACTTCCAACATGCCGGTAGCTGCCCGCGAAGCGTCTGTATACACCGGAATAACAATCGCCGAATATTTCCGAGACATGGGTTATAAAGTCGCGTTGATGGCTGACTCGACTTCCCGCTGGGCGGAAGCGATGCGTGAAATGTCAGGACGATTGGAAGAAATGCCTGGCGAAGAAGGGTACCCGGCATATTTGGGTTCTCGGACTGCTGGATTTTATGAACGGTCCGGGCTGGTTAAGTGTTTAGGAAAAGAGGATAGAGAAGGATCATTAACCGTGGTTGGAGCAGTTTCTCCTCCGGGCGGAGATTTGTCCGAGCCGGTTACCCAAAATACTTTGCGCGTGGCAAAAGTTTTCTGGGGGCTGGACGCGCAGCTCGCTTATTCTCGACACTTTCCCTCGATTAACTGGTTGACGAGTTATTCATTGTATTTGGATAAAATTGACGACTATATGCGAGAGCATGCGGGAAAGGATTGGCCAGAGTTGCGGGAACAAGCAATGAGCCTGTTGCAACAAGAAGCGAAACTGCATGAAATTGTCAGATTGGTTGGGATTGAAGCGTTGTCACAAAAAGAACAATTGGTTTTAGACACCGCCAAATCAATCCGAGAAGACTTTTTACAACAGAACGCTTTTGACGATGTTGACACCTATACCTCGGAAAAGAAAATGTATTTAATGTTGAAAGCGATTATTACCCTACACGAAGTGGGGCTTTCCGCAATGGAAAAAGGAAAGACTGTTAAAGAACTGTCCGCGTTACCTGTAAAAGAAAAGATCGCTCGAGTGAAATTTATTCCTGAATCGAAAATGAGTGAGATTGAATCTTTATTAGAAGAGATTAAAAAAATTAATTAATATCTATTTCTCCTTTTTTAATAAGGGAGGTGAAGCGGAATTGTGAGTCATGTCGTTTGAGACAACTTCACAGTTCCACTCCACCTCCACTTGTCGGAGATAGGAAAAGGTGGGTAGAGTAGCAACTAATATAAATTAATATGTTGAAGCAGTATAAAACAATCACGGAAGTCTCGGGCCCGTTGGTTATTGTCGAAGGGATCAAAGACGTGAAGTATGAAGAGATGGTGGAGGTAGAGCTACAAGATGGATCTCGCAGACGAGGCCGAGTTTTGGAAATTTCTGATAAAAAAGCGGTCGTTCAGATGTTTGAGGACTCCCAAGGTTTGGAAGTTAAAAATTCCAAAGCGACATTTCTCGGTAAAACCATGGAGATTGGAGTTTCGAAAGATATGTTGGGACGAGTGTTTGACGGTGGTGGAAAAGCCAAAGACTCTTTACCGGAGATTATTGCCGAGAAGAAACTCAACATCAACGGCGCGCCGCTAAACCCATATTCGCGCGATTTTCCTAACGACTTTATACAAACCGGGATATCGACGATTGACGGATTGAACACTTTGGTACGGGGTCAGAAGTTGCCGATCTTTTCCGGCTCTGGGCTGCCTCACTCCGAATTCGTTGCGCAAATCGCAAGACAAGCAAAAGTTGTAAAACCGGACGGAATGGAAGAGGGGAACTTCGCGGTAGTGTTTGCCGCGATGGGAATTACTTTTGAAGAGTCTGAATTTTTCATTAACCAATTCCGTGAGACTGGTGCTATTGAGCGAGCGGTAATGTATATTAACTTGGCAGACGATCCGGTAGTAGAACGTATTACGCTGCCTCGGATCGCGCTGACCACCGCAGAGTTTTTGGCCTATGAAAAAGGTATGCACGTGTTGGTTATTTTAACAGACCTTACTAACTACTGCGAAGCTTTGCGGGAAGTGTCGGCTGCCCGAAAAGAAATTCCCGGTCGTCGTGGTTACCCCGGATATCTATACACCGACTTGTCTACTATTTACGAGCGAGCGGGACGGATTAAAGGTAAACCCGGGTCGATTACACAGATTCCTGTGTTGACCATGCCCGAAGATGACAAGACCCATCCGATTCCGGATTTGACCGGTTATATTACCGAAGGACAATTAATGTTGTCTCGTGATTTGCATCGCCGTGGAATTTATCCGCCAGCGGATGTTTTGCCTTCACTATCGCGTTTGGCTCAAAAAGTGATGAGCAAAAAAACTCGAGAAGATCATTCTGGGATATTTAACCAATTATACGCGGCATATGCCCGTGGTAAAGAAGTAAAAGAGTTGGCGGTAATTTTAGGGGAAGCGTCTTTGTCCGATACTGATAAAAGTTATATGTTGTTCGCCGATCGGTTTGAAGATCAATTTATTAGGCAGTCGCCGGATGACGATCGGGGGATCAACGAGACTTTGGATCTTGGTTGGAAACTACTTTCGGTTTTGCCAAAATCAGAGTTAAAACGATTGAAACCGGAACATATTGAAAAGTATTGGCCGAAAAAATAATTCTCATTTATTACTTCTCGACTCCTTCGTCCACCTTGGCGGACGGATATGTTCGAAGAATAAATTATCGTTCGAGCGACTTGCCCGCCTAGGGAGGAAGTCGAGAACCCAACTAGAACAGAAAGCTGTACCTATGGCTAACAAATTAAATCTAAATCCTACCAGGCAAGAATTACTTAAGCTAAAAGTAAAGCTTAAGACTGCTAAACGTGGACACAAATTATTAAAAGACAAACGCGATGGGTTGATGAAGCATTTCATGAGCATAATTCGGGAAGCGAAAGATTTGCGAGAAAAGGTTGAACAATTGTTGGGACAAGGATTTTTTTCTTTTGTATTTTTTTCCGCAAAAATGCGCCGAAGCGTTATTGAAGAGGCTTTGCTTGTTCCTAGCCAAAAAGTTTCGCTTGTGGCGACGACTAAAAATGTGATGGGCACAGAGGTTCCGCAGTTTTCTTACCGGCAAGAAGGGAATTTTCTTTGCTATGATCTGGCAACAACCAGCACGAGTTTGGACCGTTCATTGCAAGTATTTTCAAAAACCCTGCAAGATATGGTAAAACTGGCCGAAGTCGAGCATTCCGCAAAATTACTCGCTTCCGAGATTGAAAAGACTCGGCGACGAGTAAATGCTTTGGAATATGTATTTATTCCAAACATCGAGGAAACGATCAAATACATCACCGCCAAGCTAAACGAGCAGGAAAGGGGAGCATTGGTGACTCTAATGAAAGTAAAAGATATAATCGCTCAGGAATAAAATTGATTTTATTTAGTTCTCGACAGGTTCGAACAATAATTTATTCTTCGAGCGGATCCATCCGCCTCGGCGGATGGAGGAGTCGAGAAGTCAGAAATTTGACATTTTACTCCTTGTGTATAACTTCGTCGGAAAGGGCGATTTTTTGTTATAATAAAATAAAGATATAAAATAAGTAGTATAAAGATTAGTGTTGAAGGATACGTGATATATGCTACGTGAATAAAGGGGGTGAAATAAATGCACAAAGTAACATTTATATTGTTAGTTATCGGCGGCCTTAACTGGTTGCTGCTTGGTCTTTTTGGTTGGGATGTTGGCGAGATTTTTGGCGGTCAAGGAGAAATTATTTCCAGAATTATTTATATCCTTGTCGGGCTATCCGCTGTTTTGGAAATTGTAACGCATAAAAAGAATTGTCGGCATTGTTCCGTTGGAACCGCCACGACCCCAATGGCATAAAATTTTCATACAAACTTCCTCTCTTTCCTCCCCTTTATAAGGGGAAGTTAAGAGGGGTCGTTTTGTATTATTTTTTATTATAACTGCCCATTCGTATGTGGGTAGTTTTTTTGTTTATAGAATATTGTTATAATTTCAATAAACCCAAAGGAGGGTTTAGAGTATGAGTTGGTTATTGACTACGGTTGGGATTTTTTTTCTTATCGGCGCTTTGGTTTTTAACAGTGAGAGTAATCAACCGGGTAAGACCTGGGAGCAAGTCAGGAATTTGTCTTGGGCGTTTATCGCTTGTTTGGCGGTGGGAGTAGTCGTGTGTATACTCGGGATCGTTAGTTTCTGGTATCCATTTTTTTAGTTGTAGGCCAGACTGTGACGTCGCGGATTTATCCCCGGCATTTTTTTATTTTTGTAAGAGTCTTTTTTACCGTTGATCCGGCGGTTGCACTTCAGATCAAAATTTTGCGTCGCTGGATTCAACCCTCTAACGTAAATCCTGATTAGCTAATACCCGCGCAAAAAACTCGTCTGGCTTGTAGAAATTCAGAGTCTTTCTCGGTCGGTCATTGAGAAGGTTTTGTACCCTTCTGATTTCT
>Ga0210057_1005258_pt1 | contig 16734 bp, 12 predicted proteins | sample CryGeyCG2114_010_2_FD_183968 | JGI IMG/M metagenome (GOLD analysis project Ga0210057, IMG submission 183968) | Groundwater microbial communities from aquifer - Crystal Geyser CG10_big_fil_rev_8/21/14_0.10 (SPAdes) (version 2) | ecosystem: Environmental > Aquatic > Deep subsurface > Groundwater ...
TTATAATTTTGCGCATTTTTTGGGTCAAGAAATCCTACCGGATTTCTTTCTTCAAGCTCTGCGACATCGTGAACAGATAGTTTTAGCTCAAGGGCTGAAGAAGTGTTATTTGTGTAATAAATTATTGCTTCTGGCGCGTCATTTGCCAAGTCAATTTGCGTAAGTTGGGGAGTAACTTGTATGTTTTGTTCTGCAAAAGACACGGAGGCAAAAGCCATAAATCCAATAAAAAGTAAAAGCCCAAGGAATAACTTTTTCATAAAAAAGAAATTAGCGAAGATTTTTTTGACGCTTAAGTTCACGACGTATGTAACCCTTCAGAACAAATTTGACTATAATAAAGAGCGCGATAAGAGAAATACCGATGAGAATAAGAGGACCATATGGAATAATCCAGAATTTAGTACTTCCTTCAAGCGTAACATCCCGTTTTCCGTCATCAAAAACCATTAAAAGAGAAGCAGTATATGGCCCAAACCGAAAACTCGTGAACTTATTCCAGTTGACGACAATATGAGTTATGGGATTTCCTTTTGCGTCAACCTTTACTTTATTGTCTTCCATAACAGGCTCTTTTACCAAAAATCCATCATTCCAGCTTGCGCTAAAAGAACGCGTTCCATCAGGTAAAACACTAATTTGAGTTGGGTTGATTTCAAGAATTCCTATCTCTTTTTGATTTGTGCCGCGTATAAATATATTACCTCTCGGTCTTATGTGAACATTCCCCTTGTTGGCTATTCTAGCTGTGAATTCAACCGGAAGATATTCGCTTATGAAAGAATTTGTCTTAAATTCAAGAACTTGTGCTTCAGTCTTGACCCCCTCCTTTTTCACATTAAGAAGTGTCGGGATAAGAATTTCACCTTTAACCTCCGCGCCGACACCCTTAAATTGCTGGTCTGATTTTTCTGCAATCCGGAATACATAATAATAACCGAATGCCGCACTTTGAGGAATTTCAATTGTGAATGAAACATCTATCCATTCTTTTGGCAGAGCGTTAAAATTGGGTGAATCAAAAGTAACCCAGGAGATAAATTCGTCATCCGGACCCGGATTAGCAGGTACCGGTTCACCATTTGTTGAATTGGCAACCAGCTTCAAAGTAGAAACAGAAAGATTTACTGACTGGGAAAGGTTATTTCTGATTCTGAATTTCTCCTTTATTTTATCTCCCGGCTTTACATTAAGCTCAATAACAGGAGGACTAACGGTAATATCAAGACCTCCTGCGCTTTGAGCATTTGTTTTGATGGAAAAGATTACAATGGCTGCTAGAAGAGTAAGAAGAGTTATGCTTGCGATAAATATTTTTTTCATTTTTTGTATTTAGAGGGCAGAAAAGAGCAGGGCAAAAATAAAAGAAAGCTGTAAATACTAGCTAAAATTAAAACATTCCATGATAAATTCATATTTCCATTATACCATTTTATGGATTTTAGAAATTCCCTGCTGCCGAAACAACAAGTGTGTCTGCATAATCTGTTGCCGCAGCTTGCGTAGAAGAAATTTTTGCGCGGACATTAAGAACGACAGTTGTTGCTGCTTGTCCGCCTGTTAAAGATGAAACCTCATGGAAAACTCCTCCTTCAAAATTTCCTCCCGAACTTGTTCCGTTTCCGTCAAACCCTGCGTTAATAGTTGGTGAATTTGTTCCGGGTACAGCGTCTAAGACTACGCCTGTTGTGCCTGATAAGTCAGAAACAGTAGGAAAAGAGCCCGGAGTTGCAATTGTTGCGCCGGCGACTGTTGAACGAAGTCCTGACCCCCCTGTTGTATTTGTTCCTTTAATCCACGATACATATCCGTTACGGGCGTTTGTTGAAACCTCTTGTGTAACACTTCCGGAGGTAACAGCGCTTGTTGATAAGGTACCAAGCGCAATGGAATTTGCGGTAAGTGAAAACGACATGGTTGCCGAAACAGATGCTGTTACAGAAATTTGATCTGCTCCCGATGAAACAACGGAAGTTGCGTAAAAAATCGTATCAAGGAGAACAGCGTCTGCCGCCCTTGTTTTTAAAGATCCTGTTTGGTTATTTGCCGCGCTTCCTACTGTTGAACTTGCTCCTGTGAAATTAAAACAATAAAAAGTACCGGTTGAAAGGTTTGACGTAGGGAAAACAACAGATAATCCTGTTACGTCTGTTGCTGTTCCGATACCAGCCCATGCGCTTGCCGCTCCGCCACCGGAAGGATCTGTTGGCAAATTTGTTGTAGTAACAGTCCAGTCACCTGGAGTCTGGGAAATTGTCCACCCTGTAGGAAAGACAATAACAGTACTGGTTTCTGTTCCTATATCATCTGATCCTGTTTTCTGACATGCCGTTCCGGAAATTGCAGCGCCGGTTGCAAGTCTGTCAAAACGTACAAAACCTTCTTGCGCATAAGTCGCGGCCTGCGCATTTTTTGGAACAAGAAGAGGGTAGAAAATGCTGACAAGAAGAATTATATGAAGAAAAATACTTATTTTTGCCTTGCGATTATGAATATTAATTCCCAAAACAATCTTTTTGGCTTTTTTTACACGTAAATTCATATTTATAATATATAGCAAATCATTTTTTTAATACCTTGTCAATACCCTAATTTTTAGAAATTTCCTGTCGCAATAACTGTAAGTGTGTCTGCGTAATCTGTTGCGCTCGGAGTGGTATTTGAAGCTTTTGCTTTAAGAGTGAATGAAACCCGCCCGCCTGTAACCGGCGCTAGGGTCGAGTCAAACATCGTCCTTTTTGCAGTATCAAGCACTCCTACGGTTGTTCCCGTTCCGTCATAAGGATTTACGACTTCCATATTTCCGCTTGTGGCAAAAAGAGTATTATACTGTGCGCCATATCCCTCCAAAGCATCACCCAGATCATTTTTTGCGGGGACGGTGTTAATAGTATGTAGGGCGGTCTGACTCTCAAGTCCTGTATTTGTTCCCTGAACATAAATAACTCCTCCGCTATTGGCATTAGTTGTAAGGTCAACCCAGACTTTATCGTTTGCTGCAGTTACCGTCGCAGGAGATAGGTTTCCTATATTAACAGTATAGGGGCCGGCTGTTTCACTATCCGTTGGTGAAACATCTATGTCAAAGATTAATGTCGGATTTTCCGTTGTTGCTTGAGCTGTTGGGCCCCACATAAGATTCGTATAAAAATCTCCTTGTTTTGCGGCAACTTTTGCAGTGTAGATTGTGCCGGGATAAAGCCCGATAATTGTTGTTCCAGACGCACCACCCCAAGAGGAATATGTCTGCCAATCCTCAAGTCCAAGCGCGTCACCAACCGTATTGTCATTTTGTACATACTGAAATTGTCCCGAACCGCTTGCTATTGCAATTGCGTATTTGTAATCTGCTGGGTCATTTCCCCCACGGTTTATGGTAAGTTTTAGCTTGTTGTACCAGTTTGAGGAATTTACGAATGTCGGTGTAGCAGGAACGCTTGCTTGCAAAGTAAATTCAAGGCCTGCGCCAATAAAATAATTTGCCGAAGACGGACTTCCCTGATCTACTTGTCCAAGTGTTCCAAAAAGGGAATAATTGGTGGATGAAGAAGACGCAATACCGCCACCGCCAAAACCATAATTGACAATCTTATAGTTAGTACTTGACGGAGGGTTTTGCGCGAAAGCAACACTGGTAAAATGTATTAATAAAGACAGTATCAGACTATTAATTAGTATGTATTTATGTTTCATAACGTATCAAGATTTATGATTTATGATTTCTGATTAATGAATGTCTTACTTTTTCTTATAAAGCCCTGTAATAGTCGATCAACAATGTCTGTTTGTTCCGTTAAAATTTTAAGATCCATTTCTGATAGACAATCAACATCTTTTGCGATTAATATAAAATTTTTAAGCTCTGAAAGCGACCCTTTTGACATATAGTAGAATTGAACTTTTTCTCTGTAGCCTTGTCTTCCAAAGCCTTCCGTAATGTTCCCTGTTATCGAAGCTGCAGCTCGTCTCATTTGGTCTATTAGAGAGTATGTTTCTTCTCGAGGGAAACTCTTGGTGATTTTATAAGTCATAATTACAAGCTTATGTCCTTCCCTCCATACACTCAAATCCGTAAATGATTCTATTTTCCCGTTTTTCATATTCTTTAATCATTAATCATTAATCTTTAATCAAGTATCTAAATTTTCGTATAATACACCGAGCGACCTTTTCCTGCCGAAAAAATTAGACCTAGAGTAGCAAGTTTTACAAGGTCGCGACTTGCTGTAATTTGAGAAACTTTAAAATATTGCTGTACTGTTTTATTGGTTATTTTTAGACCCGGCCGATTAAGGAGTGAAAGTATAGATTTCTGTCTTTCAGAAATCTGATAAAAATGATTCGGCATGCTTGATTGGATGGGCCCTTTTTCTATCTTTTTCAGTATTCTTTCTGCTTGAAGCGCAATGTTTTGGGAAAAATATTCAAGGTAAGATGATAGATTTTTGTCACGGAGCGCTCCTGATAAAAGTTCTTGAAAACGGCTCAAATCTTCTATTATGAATTCTGCGATATTTACATTATCCCTAAAATCAAAACCGCTTTTGTATAAAAAAACGGTCGAAAAAAGTATTGAAATAGGCAGATTTTCTTGGTTTTGAGGCGTGATGCTTGAAAAAAGAATAAGAGCAAGAGCAGCCTGGACCACGGGGTGTTCAGGATTAACTTGGATAAATTCAACAACATGGGCAACACCTTTTGTGTCTGCTTTAAAAGCAGGAACGGTTTTGAAAAGCGCTTCTATGTCTTTTGCCTGAAGTTTCTGCGGGTTAAGTTTCCAATTTTGACGGATTAAATCATATACATTTTTGTAAGAAAGGACTGTTTGGAATTGTCTGGGATCTTTTTTCTTTTGTGAAAAGGTGAGCGAGTCTACGATTTGACTCTTTTTTAAATTCTCACCGCTTAATTTAAGAAGATCATGTATTCGTAAAAGGGTTTCTTCCCATTGAATTTCTAATTCCGCTTTGGGAGGAATAAGTTCTACCAGAATTTTATTTCTTGTTCTCTGAATATTTTCTAGTTCCTGTTTGAGAGAGGGGGTTAGCGTGTAAGAAAAATTCATCATATGATTTAAAATAGTTTTAAGCAATTTAACATCCAACTATCTAACTATTTGGCATAAACGTATCATAATCTTATCACGATGTCAACAGACCTTTTAAACGAGGCTAAATAAGCAATTAATTGACAAAAACGATAAGATTATGATTAGATTAAATTTCGTGAAAAATAATGTTTTCACCCCTTGACAAATGCTTTTAAAAATGGATATGATTATGAATAGATTATTTCTCGGCCAGCGAGCCGAAAAAATAGAAATTAGTAAAAATTAGAAATAGAATTTGCGCAGAATGCGTAAACTGCCCATCAGCTTAAGATATATATATACTACTATTATAATAATAGTATTAGCGCTCGCATGGACAGCAGTTCCCCAAAAAACTTCAGCCGCGCAAGGAATTCCTGACTTAATAAATTTCCAAGGAAAGATTGTAAATAGCGACGGTACAAACGTTGCGGATGGAAATTATAATATAACATTCAAAATATGGGATGCGGCAACAGACGGAAGTACGATATGGACAGAAACAAGAACAGGCGGAAATCAAGTTGAGGTCTCGGGCGGAATTTTCCGCGTTCAGTTGGGTTCTGTTCAGGCACTTCCGGGTTCGGTAGATTTCAACACGGACAATCTATATCTTGGGATCGCATTTAACGGCGATTCCGAGATGACGCCGCGTGTCCAATTTACATCCGTCCCGTACGCTTTTAACGCGGAAAAAGTCAATGGTTTGACAGTTACAAATACTTCGGACTTACCGTTTTCTACAACTACCACGCTTAAAATTGCTGACGGAAAGACAGTTGCTGTAAATGCCGGACTTACTTTTTCAGGAACCGATTCGACAACCTTTACGTTTCCGGCAAGCGGCGGAAATATCGTGACCGAGGATTTCACGCAAAGTTTGACTAATAAAACGATTGGTTCAACAGGACTTACGTTTTCAGGAGCTCCAACAGATATTGCTACAGTAACAAATGAAGACTTCTCAATTGTTCCGAATGGTACCGGGAAAGTGAATATTAATACAACTAGCGGCCTTGCGTCTTTTGATGTTCGGGCAAATTCTGAAGTTGGCGGAACTCTTGCTGTTGCTTCAGTTTCCGGAGCAACATCTTTTGCAAGTTTGGTAGTTGATAATACTGGATTAGGCGACATCTTCACAGCATCAACGGGAGGTGTTCCCAAATTTACAATTAATAACTCTGGGAGTATTAAATTTTCAAATTACACACTTAACGGTGGAGTTTTCTATGCTGATACAACCGGAAATTTGTTGCAAACCGCAGTCGGAGACGGCGGTCAATGTCTTCAGTCTGTAGGCGGCGGGGCTCCAACATGGGGTTCATGCGGCGGGGCTCCTGCAGGCGGCGGTTCCAACTGGACACTTTCAACTGTCAACGGAACACTATCTCCCAACAACAATACGCTTGACTTCCTCTGGGGCGGAATTTCCACCGATTCTGCAAAATTTGCTATTTTGGGAATTGCGGATACCGGCGCAACAAACAATCCTTCAGCGTCAGTTTCGGCAATAACCGGGAATAATGCAGGGAACGGCGTTGCGCTTTTTGGGAACGGATCAATTCAGTCCTTGAGAAACAACACTCTTACTCTCGGCGGAGCAACAACAGGAGACATTGCATTCAAACCGGGAAATGTTTCAGCGCCATCCCTTACCCTTGCATCAAATGGATTTGTCGGTATAGGAACGACAAGCCCCGCGCAAAAACTTAATTTATATGACACGACAGCGATTAATTCAGGAACAAAGTCAACGCAAAGAATTTTTACGACCTTTACCCCGTCATCCACTAACTATACTTCAAGTATTGAAGGGTTAAATATTTACACGGAACTTAATTCTTCAACTGCAGTAGATTCAACCGATGGGAGTGCTTATATCCGTGGATTTTTCTCCGAGGCGCCAAATTTTTCAAGCAAGACAATTAACGCGACCTACGGTGGAACATCGGCATCAGGTATCGGTGGCGGGGCAAGCGGGGGCATAACAAACGCGTACGGTTGGCATGGGTATGTTTATCAAAATGGCACAGGAACTATTACTAATGCGTTTCCGTTCTTCTCGGAAATCCGTTCTACGGGCAACGGAACGATTGACACGGGAGTAAATTTTTACGCTGACGTTTCAAACTCGCTTGGAACAATAAATACTGTTATAGGCTTTAAGAATAATGACGCATCAAGTCTTGTAGGTAATCAATACGGAATTCTGGCATACGGCAAATCCCGTTTCGGCGATACTAGTTATCCGACAGCAATGGTGGAAGTAGCCGGAGACCTTAATGTTGTCGGTAGAAGAACGGGAAAAGCATTGGTTGTTTTTGATGAGACGGGTGATCAGGCAATCCTTACCGCTTCCGCAGCAGGAGTTACCAAGTTTATTCTTACAAATACCGGTAATATAGGGATTGGAACTTCAACGCCAACAACAAATCTTGATATTTCGGGTTCGGCTTCCGTTTCTGCCAATCTTGGGCTGTACGGTGCGGGCGATGCACATACTTTCAATATTTTTGACAACGGAAGTTTGAATATCCAAAGATCTGCCGGTGGAGATGCAGGACTTGCTACCGCGTTATTTGTTCAAAACAACGGAAATGTTGGAATCGGAACGTCATTACCCGGAGCGCCTTTGGAAATTTATAAGAACGGATCAGGTTCGGACAATACAGGCGGAGGCATAATATTAGCAAGATATGACGGAAGTGGAGTCAATTATCGAGGCGGAGCAATTTATTCCCGTTATATTAGCGCAGTGAGTGCTGACGCTATGGTTTTTGGTGTGACACTTGTTGATGGCAAAAACCCATATTCAGACTTTGATCAAGCAAGAATGGCTCTTCTATATGACGGTAGATTGGGTGTCGGAAACACTGCTCCGACAGTAAATTTGGATGTCGGTCCTATTACTCTGGGAGCATCGGAAGTCGTGCAGATTCGGGTAGGAGATTTTTTGATGCAAAGTCAGCAAGGAGCAGCAAACGGTATTACTGCATTAACTACCCGCGGTTCAAATGGCAATTTAACTCTTGACGGAGCTGCAGGATCCGGTTTTTACACAAGTCCTTTCAGCACAAATAATAACTTTTTGGTATCAGGAGGAGGTAAGGTAATCGTAGGATCAACTGCTGATCCAACAGCAACTTTTGATATAAGAGCTACAAGCGGAACTCTCCCTGTCGCATCAGTTTCAGGAGTAACAGCATTTGCAGGTTTGGTAGTAGATAACTCAGGATCAGGAGACATTTTCACAGCTTCCTCTTCAGGTCTCAACCGTTTTGTCATTACAAATCAAGGAAATGTGGGTATTGGAAAAGTAAATCCCGGAGTAACTCTAGACGTAGTTGGCGCAGGACAATTTTCAACTTCTGTTACGTCTCCTACTTATACCGGAACAGATGCAGTTACTCTTTCTTCCGGCGGGACATCAGGATTGACTTTTGATAGTGCATCCGGAGATATTACAGTTTCCGCCAATGACGGCCTAACTTTTGCAGCTACCACCGCTGGCAATAACGGCTCGGTAAACTTAACCATTAATGCGGGTTCAACCGGGACTACAGCAACGTTACTTATAAAACTGGATACATCAGGAACCGTAGTAACCACCAATACTACGACACTTAATGAAGCAGTAGGTGTCGCCTTGGATACAAAATCAAGCGGTCAGGCAGTACGAGTTGCAACCCAAGGTGTTGTAACCGTAACTGCAGATAATACAGTAGCAGCAGGAGACTATATAGGAGTAGGAACAACAACTGCAGGACGGGCAAAAAGTTTGGGAACAACATATCCAACCACAACAGGCGTCCAGGTTATCGGACGCGCTTTAAGCGGAGCATCCGCAGGAAGCACATTTTTACTTATGCTAAATGGTTTGGATAATAATGCAGGCGGAGGCGGAGGAGGAGCAAATGAGGCTCAAGTTATATTTTTCTCAAATGCAGAGGCGGTAGCTTTTTAAATTATGCATATTTTAAATAAAAAATTAAATCTAAAATCTAAAATCTTAAAAAAAGGATTAGGATGGAGTAAAAAATCCTTAGCAATAGTACTCATTCTTTTGCTTCAGGCGTCATATTTCTATTTGCCGCTTTCCCGGTATTTTAATCAAAAATCCCCAATCCCGAAGGTTGAAGCTGCGAATGCCAATGGTATGGTGGTATATCCGGTAACCGGAAGTAATATTCCAAGATACAGAGCATGGGACGGCAGTGCTTTTGGTACGGAAAATAATGCTGCGGCTGCTGTCTCGGTTATCCAATATTCTGTCCTCCAAGAGTCGCCAACCAGAAGCGAGCATATACTGGGAACACTGGCAAATACCGGCGTAATTACTTTTCAAGTGGAAAACGGATCTTGGGGAAACGAAGTCAGCAGCACTCCTGGCGTTGGTACTACAAACGATGCATACCGGGGTTTTGATGTTGCATACGAGCAGCTAAGCGGTGACGGACTTGTTGTTTACGAGGATAATTCATCTGCAAACACAGATATTAAATACAATACATGGAACGGATCTGCTTGGGGCGGAGAACAATCTTTAACAGTAAACAGCGCAAATGTGCTTTGGGTAAGAATGGAAACTAAGCCTCTTACTAACGAAATAATGCTTGTAACACTTGATAGCAATTCTGATATTTATGCTTATGTATGGGATGGAACCCAATGGGGTAGCGGACAGTTACTTACAGATGCGGCTTCCTTTACAACCTCTCCAATACTTGATGTTGCTTATGAAAACACTTCCGGAGACGCTATGGTAGCTTATGGAACCGGAACTACCTGGGATTACTGGACATACGTTGGAACTACATGGACAGATGGTACAAATGGTTCAACTTGCGCAGGAGACGGAACAACAAATGCCTGCGCTAATGTAGCAGGTACAGTCGCAAATCTTAACTTATCGGGAAGCAGTGAAAATAACTCTATTGCAGTTGCAATTGAAGAAACTACGGGAGACGACTTTATTGCGCAAGTGTGGGATGGAACCCAGTGGCTCGCTATGCCTCAAGCCGTAACGCTGTGGGATGAGGCTGGTGCTGTTGAAAATGCAGCCTCTGAGATGGCGCAAAATGTGGTTTATGAAGCAGCCGGAAACCGCTTTATGTTTTTGTATGCACTAAATGGTACATTTGCCGCTACTTATTTCTTCTATGACTTAGACGATTCCACTTGGTATAACGGAGACGGAACTACCTCAATTACCGATATAGACAGTGTTAATACAACTACCGGTAATATTACCACCGATGATTTGGCATGGATAAACGTTAAGGCAAATCCCGATGATGCTTCTCAAATAATGCTAACCGCAAACGATATTGATAAAGTAAGCAGGTCCAGATTATGGGACGGTTCTTCTTGGTCGACTCCAACAAACGGCGACCATGGAATAAATACCAGCTCCTTGATTGGAGGACAAGCTTATTTTGCCTGGGACAGGACATTAAATGTTACAACAGTAGGTACTAGCGGAAGCCAAAATTCCACTCTTGCAATTACCGCTACAGATAAGCATGTGGGTGGAGCATTTACACTTATAAACAGCTTGTCTTCGGCAAATGTTACTTCTATTAAAATAAGCGAGAAAGGAAACGTTAACGCAAACAGCAATTTAACCAATGTAAAGCTTTTATATAAACAGGAAGCAACTTGCTCTTCAACAGTTCCGGCAGGCACTACTCAATTTGGTACAACAGGTACTTTTAACGCGTCTGACGAATCCACATTTACAGGCACAATGAGCGTTGGAACATCGCAAATATGCGTATATGTAACTTTAGATATTGGATCGGGCGCAAGCGCCGGCCAAACTGTAGAAATAGAAATAACCGCTCCTCAAAGCGATGTAACATCTGCTGCAAACGCAATTGCGCCGTCTACTGCGCTTGCTATTTCCGGAACTTCTACCCTTGAAGCAGCCGCACTAACTGTTGCAGCTTCCGGAACTCAAAAAACCGAAATGGGAATTCCATCAGATGATAACTTTATCGGAGCCTCATTTACATTTGTTAGAAATGTAGGATCAACCAATGTTACTTCTATTAAATTTACGGAAACAAACACAGTTGATGCAGACGTTGAGCTTTCAAACGTAGACGTTTATTATAAAGAAGAAGCAAGCTGTTCGGAAACAGTCCCAGGAGATGCTACTCTTTTTAATGTGAGCACCGGAAGCTTTGTGGCAGCTGACACGGTTACCGTTACGGGTACTATGCCGGTTGATACCGATCAGACGTGCGTTTATTTTACTCTTAATGTTACAAGCGCAGCAGACGATGCCGATTTATTTGATATAGAAATTACAAATCCTTCAACCGATGTTGCCGTTTCATCAAATACCGTTACGCCGGCAACCGTAATAGCCTTAAGCGGATCTACTCCCCTTGTAGCGCCCAGTTATGTATCTTACGGATCACCTTTCCTTTATACACAGGCAAACTGGAATTCAGGGTCTGGGTCAAGTTTTACATTTGAAGTCTATTGGAAGAAAACTATTGGCAACGTTTTTGCAAGAGTATGGGATGAAACATCAAGCGCCGAAGTAACAGGATCAGTAGTTTATATTTCCGATTCAACTTTTGTAAGAACCCGAACAGGCGATTTGACCCTAACTGATGGACATATTTATAGAGCGCAACTTGGCCACGTTACAGGAGCAAGCGGGGAAGTTTATAGCGCAAAACTTCTTTCAGACGGTTCAGGCGGAGGCGCTGATTTGGCAGAGTATTATCATTCTAATGAGCCTTTGCAGCTGGGCGAGGTTGTTTCAATTGATTCCTCTAAAGTCGCATTTGTAAAAGGGTCAAGTAAGCCGTATCAAGGGGATGTTTTAGGAGCAGTCTCAACTCAACCCGGAATTATACTGGGTGCAAACATAGGACAGTCCTATCCGGTTGCCTTGTCCGGAAGAGTTCCGGTTAAAGTAACTACCGAAAACGGAGAAATAAAGGTTGGAGATTTTGTAACATCTTCTTCTACCAAAGGCTTCGGAATGAAAGCAACAAGCGCAGGTAGAGTTTTAGGACAGGCTTTGGAATCATTTGATTCTGTAACTACATATGTATGCCCTGCGGGAACCAAAGAAAATATAAAGTGCGCATCAGTAATGGTTTTTGTAAACCTGACCAATTATTTTGGACAGTCAATTGATATAGCTATGGTACAAAGTCCAAGCGCCAACCTGAAAGTTTCAGGCCTTAATATTGCACCCAATTCTCAAACTTCAACGCAAGGTCTAACAAGCGCAGATTCAGATATATTTATACCATCGGCCCAAGCGCCGGATAAAGAGTCACAAATATTAGCATTTCTTGAAAAATCCCAACAGCAAGCAAGCGTATCTGCCCAGCTTTCTGAAATTTTCACGGGAAGAGTGAGTGCAACAAGTGCCGTAGTTGCGCCTTTAATTGTGACGGATACCTTGTATGCTAAAAAAATTAAAGCTGATTCGATAGAAGGTTTGGAGTTTCTTATTAATAATGGAATTAAAAACTTCGGAGCAACCGATTCGGCAAATCTTGTAAGTTCCGAATCTGCCCAGACAAAACTTACGGGGAAAGTTGCGGCGGGCGACATTGAAGGACTTCCTGATTTAATCGCAAGTCTTATTCAGCGCGATGTCAAGGGAATTGCGACTTCAAGCGGTCAGACAACGGTTGTTCCCGACGGACTTATTGCTCTTGGTCCGACAACTTTTGGCGAGGCAAGCATTCTTGACAGACTTACTGTAGGGACAGGATTTATTCTGGAACACAATTCTGTCAATGTACTTGGTACTGATTTTGAAATACAATCGCTTCGCCAGGGCGGCGTATCATTCCTCGGGGGACTTGTTAGTATTTCAACAGACGGCGTATTCAAAGTCGCAGGACAGTCTGTTTTTGAAGGAGATACGGTATTTAAAAACATTACGATTTTCTTTGCAAAGGCGATATTTAAGAGTGACGTTGAATTTGAGAAGCCGCCTGTTTTTGCGCGAGACACTGCAGGAACAGTTGTTGTCAAAAAAAGTGAAGACAGGGCTGAAGTAAAATTTGATACAGAATATCCAAATGTGCCAAGAGTTAATACAACTCTTGAAATTGCAGAAGTAAAATTGCTTGATGGAACCGCCGAGGAAAGCCTTGTTACGGAGCAGAGAATTTTGCAAGCGGGATATAGTTATGTGGTTTCCAAAAAGAACGTTGGGGGATTTGCGATTGTTTTGAATAAGAAAGCCGCAGAAGACCTTACATTTTCATGGACGGCGATTGGTGCAAAAGAATCTTTGCAAACAAACGGTTCAACAAGTATTTCGGCGACAAGTCCTACGGGTTCGGCAAGCTCACCGCAAGCTCCAACGCCTACGATTTCTGAAACGATTTTGTTACCAGGGTTGCAGATGGTGGGAGAGATAGCGGGCGTGGCGACGGAAAGCGCACAGTAAGTTTAATTTTAAATTTTCAATTTTAAATTTTAAATCAAATCAAAATACAAATCAAAATGACAAGCAATAATAAAACATATGATCTTGAGGAAAGAACTGCAAAGTTTGGAGAGGCAATAATTGACGTTTGTAAAAAAGTATCAAAAGATACGGTTTCAGCTCCAATTATTACCCAGTTGGTAAAAGCAGGGACGAGCATCGGAGCAAATTATTATGAAGCAAATGGTGCTTCAAGTAAAAAAGATTTTCTGAACAAGATATTTATTGCAAAAAAAGAAGCAAGAGAAACAAAATATTGGTTACGAATGGTTGTAAAATTGCAGACAGATTTGAGGGATTCGTGTTCGGTGCTCTGGAAGGAAGCACAAGAACTGACGCTTATTTTTTCAAAAATAGCCATTACGACAAAAAAATGAAATTTAATATTTATTATTCATTTAAAATTGTAAATTTAAAATTTAAAATTTATAAGCGGATGTCTATGCACAATTTAATTAAAAAAGTTGTGTTGAGGTGGAAGGCTTTTTTTAAGCGCTTCCCGATAGCACAACTTTATACATATAAAATTTAGTAAGGGCGAGGTTAATTTTTTCTTCTCTTGACATTTGACGACACTTGACGATCCCGTATCGTTAGAGTCCTTTTCCTTTGCGTCTTTTCAAAAAGACGCCCAAAACTTCTTGCGAATGAAGCCGGACTATTTTTGTTCGTTCACTTGTCGGGTGATTTCACCCCTTCCTCGATCCTTCGGACGAGGAATCCCCCTGACGCGTTCACTCACAAAAACTTTACGTCCTAATGCTTCAATCGCAAAGGAAAAGCAGACGGGGAAGCGGGGGAGTTTAATTTTCTACCTATATATAATGTAGGTCGGAACTTCATCAGCGAAACGGAGCTGTCTTTACTGGGATTTTGCTAAATATGTCTGATCTTAAAAGAGTATAATAGAGGTATGTATAATTGGAATACTGATACGACGCAGTTAAAAAAGCATCCGGAACAATACGCCATTTGGAAACTAGAGCAATTAATAAACTTCGGTCTTGATGGAGAAAAATTGAGCGATAAACTTGTTAAAAAATATTGGTCTAAGCTACAGATTGATGTCAAGAAACGTGAAGCACTGTCATTTTTATTATGGAAAAAACGATCCTAACCAAGAAACAACATCTTCTTCTTGAATTACTTGCGACTCAACCCTACATACAACAACACTTTTATCTTTCCGGCGGTACCGCACTATCCGAGTATTATTTACACCATCGTTTGTCAGAAGATTTAGATTTTTTTTCACTTGAAGAAGTGAGTCCAAAGACTATTCAGATTATTTTTAGGAAAATAAAGCAAAAGATAAATCTTCAAAAAGTTGTATACCAACAATCATTTAATAGAAACTTATTTTATTTGCATTTTTCCGGTGAAGTAATAAAAACAGAATTTACCTACTATCCATTTGAGCAAATAGAACAACCTAAAAAAATAGATAAGTTGAAAATAGATAGCCTTATTGATATAGCAGTGAACAAAGCAGACACTATTGTTACCAGACCCCGAAGTCGTGATTTTATTGATTTATACTTAATACTTAAAAAAAAACAGTGGGAATTTAATGATCTTCTTAAGGCCGCGCGAATAAAATTTGACATATACTCTGATCCGCTCCATATGGTCCAACAACTTATAGAAGTTACAAAGGTAAGAGATTTTCCTCGAATGATCATTCCGTTTGAATATAAAGAGTGCGAGGATTTTTGGCTACAGGAAGCAGCAAAACTAAAAAAAGACATTCTACAGTAATGTCGGAGCTTAGTTTGGGTTAAAGCGAAGGTCGGATCTTAGATTGCCTCGTTCGCATAGAAGTTTCCTCTTGCATTTTTTTCATTTATCTGTAGATTCTATGTATACTGTTTAAGTACAGTTTTTTTGGACTATGGAATTTGTAAAAAAGATTCTTTTTAATAAAAATTTTCTTTTGTCACTTACCGTTTTATTTATAGGAATTTTTGCGGGCGTTTTGTTTGGTGAAATATACGACCCGAATAACATTATTCTCGGAAGAAACGTAAATTATACTGAGCAGCGCGTGGGAGGTTACAAATTCATAAATCCGCTTCTTGAATGTGATCAAACTGCTGTCTCGTCCCAAATAAACGGTCTGAACCCGCTCAACGATAAAATAGAGAATAAAATATCAGATTGGAAGCAAAACAGTACAGTTACGGACGCCGCCGCTTACTTCCGAGATTTAAATAGCGGTCCGTGGTTTGGAGTAGATGAGCATGCGAATTTTGCCCCGGCAAGCCTTCTAAAACTTCCGGTTCTTATTGCATATTTTAAGAAAGCAGACAGCGACCCTGCAATTTTACAAAAAACGCTTGAGTTTAAAGGTTTGCAATATCCGCTAACACAAAACTTTGAAAAATCAAAGCTGATAAAAGGGTAGAAGTATACAGTTGAAGATCTTTTGGAAAGAATGATAATTAATTCTGACAACGATGCGCTTGCGATGCTTGATGATAGCTTTTGGGACAATGAAAGTAATAAAGTACAAAAAGACTTGGGGGTTGAAGTGTCAGACGGAAATTCTACGGATGATTTCATAACAGTCAAAGGGTACGCATCTCTTTTTAGAATTCTTTTTAACGCGTCTTATCTTTCTCGTGATAATTCTGAAAAAGCACTTAAAATGCTTTCAGGTGTTGAATTCAAAAAAGGAATTGTTGCCGGTGTACCGCCCGAAATTGTTGTTTCTCATAAGTACGGAGAGCGACAGCTTTGCGATATTAGTCAATTGCATGATTGCGGAATAGTATATTACCCAAATCACCCGTATCTTTTATGTATTATGACGCGGGGAAGCGACTATAATAAACTTGCAAGCGTAATCAAAGATATTTCAAAAACGATATATACCGATTTAAATATTAGATATAAGGGGAAATAAATAGGACAAATTAAAAAAGTTTTGAAAAATTACTTACGATTTTGTTCCCGCGAAAAATATTCAGAAATAGAGGTTCTATTCTTTCTTCTCTTGTGCCGACAATAGAAGCAGAAACTTCCGCCGTGTCGCACTCACACATTACGACACTTGACGATCCCGTATCGTTATGAGATGCTGTAATTATGAGAAAAGTGTCGCTTACAACAAACAATATTTACCATATATTTAATAGAGGAGTGAATAAGGCCCCAGTTTTTTTCGGCGATG
>Ga0210057_1005260_pt1 | contig 16725 bp, 19 predicted proteins | sample CryGeyCG2114_010_2_FD_183968 | JGI IMG/M metagenome (GOLD analysis project Ga0210057, IMG submission 183968) | Groundwater microbial communities from aquifer - Crystal Geyser CG10_big_fil_rev_8/21/14_0.10 (SPAdes) (version 2) | ecosystem: Environmental > Aquatic > Deep subsurface > Groundwater ...
GAACAAACGACCTGCAGCAATTTCTCCAGCATGTTTATCGACAACAATTTTAATAGGAACGAAAACGGTTTCACCTTTTGCATCGCAATTTATCAATGATTTACCAAGAGCAGAATCCAAATCCCCATGCCAAATTTTAGGAATTCTGTACTTCTGTGCATCAACAGGATTCGGATGGTGTCTAATAGACATATTCAAAACAACTTCATGAAGTGGTGCTTTCTTCGCAAGTTCTTTGATATTTTTTGCAATTTGTTCATCACTTCCTTGATAGGCATCTATAATCTCCTTAAAAGTCATACCCTTCGCTTTCATGTAGGGGAAACTCAAAGCCCAATTGTGGAATGCACTTCCAAACGCGACACTTCCGTCGGCAACATTAACTTTCCATTTTTCTTTGTAACCTTCATGAGCAATATTTTCGATAAGTTGGTTAACATGATTAATAATCTTCATGAACTTTGCCTGCATTTCTTCGGGCGTCAATTTTACTTCTTTGATAAGTCTGTCAACTTTGTTTATGAAAAGAACTGGTTTAACAAGTTCTTTCAATGCCTGCCTCACAACAGTCTCTGTTTGGGGCATAACACCCTCAACAGCACAAGAAAGGATAACACAACCGTCAACAGCGCGCATAGCACGAGTAACGTCTCCACCGAAGTCTACATGCCCTGGCGTGTCAATAAGATTAATCAAGTGGTCTTCTCCGTTAAGTTTGTGAATCATACTAACAGAGGCAGAATCGATAGTAATTCCTCTCGCCGCTTCGTCCTCGTGGAAGTCAAGTGCTCTTTGTTTTCCTGCAAGTTCTTCGGACATCATTCCTGCGCCCGCCAAAAGATTATCCGAGAAAGTCGTTTTACCATGGTCGATGTGCGCGGCGATTGCTATGTTTCTAATTCTATCTTGATGATGCATCAATTCCTGAATTTTTTTTGCTTTGTCGTCTGCCATGTTTTTTCTACTTAAGAATATTCAATCAAGAAAAAATTTGTTTTTAAATTTGTTGGTGGGACAAGGATGAGATTAACAACCAACAAAACTCTTAGTCGATTCTTCTAATTGACTTACTTTTCTTGCACATAATCCTCTTACTTCCTTAATAACTTCTGGGCCATCAGAAAAAACTTCTAGGAGAGCATGATAAAAATTTAACTTTTCACCCAAAGATCTCTCACCTAACTTCCTATCCAACAATATTATATATCTTTCAGAAATCTTTTTAAAATCATATTTAACCATCAAAAAATTAGGTTGTTTGAATTTATAAGAATTATCTCAGTCAAGAATATAATTAATTACTTCTTTATGCAGAAATAACTGAACTTTCCGGTTCTTCCTCGCAGTTTGGGCAATATCTTACTTCTCTAGTATTGACTTCGGTAACTGCACATGGTCCCAAAGAATCATCCCCCCAGACATTGACTATTTGTAACTTGGCTAAAATATTTTCTCCGCAACCATAACAGGTAGTCATAGAATCCATATCTCTTGTTTGTCTATAAACAACATCTGTACCTCTTCTATTAAAATACCATGCTTCTTCGGTTTCAAGATAAGGCATTTCGGGACCGAGCCTTGGAGAAATTCTCCAATCTAAATCTTCTCCTTCAAAGACTTCTTCTCTGAGCTTGTCAAGATTGGATAGTGCTTCAACCATATTTTTTTATCTTTAACAGCTTTTTAAGAATTGTTATACTTTAGAGGATATTTATCGAGAGCTATCAACCTGCTTTGATTCGACCAAGCTTGGGCGGAGCCTTGAAATCCGACAAGCCTTACCTTGCGGAATCCGCTTGCTTTTCAGATTCGTTCTTTTTTCTCACAGCAAAACTATCCCCATTATTTTCATACGCAAGAACTATTTCATCAGCAAGTGCCTGTGCAATATTTTTCTTTTTTCCAAATGCTTTGTCAGAAGCACCGTGGACAATATGCTTTAATGCAAGACTAACTCTTCTCAACGGCGCAACGTCAACAGCCTGAGGATACCTTGCTCCACCATATTCAATCACTGTTGTCTCATCTCTTGGTGCAGAATTTTCTACTGCCTTAACAAGAACTTCAAAAGGATTCTTTCCGGTTTTCTTCTCGATTATCTTAAACGATTCAAGAACAGTGTTTGCATTCTTAGTGTATTTTCCAGTTGCGTGTCCAAGGATAATTCTATGTTTCCTTCCTCGGTGTCCTGCAACAGCAAGTTTGTTAATCAACCTCTCAACAACATTAACTTTTGCTTGCCCGAATTTTTGAACGTTTCTTCCGTAACTTTTCAAAGCAAGTTTCGGTTGGAGATTTATAACATTTTTCAAACCCATATCTTCAATATGAATATCATCAACACTGTACAATCCAAAAAGCTTGAAAGTTGAAACCCGAAGTTCGTTTTGTGCTGTCATTTTAATTTCTTGCCTCCGCAGTTAGTTCTAATCCTGATGTGTCTTGTAGTTCTGAAGGCATCTCAATAGACGTTCTATGTTCTACTAGCCTCTCTAATAGTTGCTTTTTAATACTATCAGCCCTGAATAATCTTGAAGAAAAAACGCCGACTTTTACAACATCCAATGTAGGAGGTTCTCCTAGTTCTTTTTTGACGATTACAAAGCAATCACTTTCTTTTTTGGAACGGTATACTCCCCCAATATTTATTGAAATTCCCTCTTCTGTTTGAAACTCGTAAGATGCTATAGGAATTAAGCCCACATCCGAAAAAACTCTATCAAAGTTATAGTCGTTCTGTGGGTCAAAAAATAATGCAAAGCCAGATTTATACTTCGTCATCTTCTACCCTTCTCAATCTTTCCACTCACGAGCAAGTGAAGAGGCTGATCGTTTACATGAATAACTTTGAATCTAACACCAGGAATATCTCCTTTTGTTCGTCCCTGTTTTCCACCAATTCTTTCAATCATAACTTCATCGTGTTCATCAATATACTTTTGTGCAAGATTTCCGGGAATAAAAGCTGTCACAGTTTTTCCATTCTTTGTAAGTTGAACTTTGCAACACTTTCTCATCGCTGAGTTTGGCTGCTTTGCCTCTTTCTGAACTTTCTGAAGAACAATTCCCTTTGCCTGATTAGCACCTTCAAGAGGGTCAGATTTAGCATACAAGTCGAGAGTTCTTACTTTAAATTGTCTGTCTTTCCATCTGAATTTCCTTCTCAGTTTTTGCAATTTAGATGCACTTTTTAATCCCATGTAATAATTAATTGAGAAATTGGTTTAAAAACTTTACCTAGTAAAATTATGTAGAAATTTTAGAACTAATTAAGGCCAAACGCCTGAATCGATATGCAATTCCACTTTGTAAGTCGTTCCTTTAAATTCAAATTCGATACCTTCGTAAATATTTTGATTGGGTAAAGATTCCGAACCTTCCGGAACATTTACTCTAACTTCTTTTTTATCCTCTGGATAATGCGTTACTCTTAAAGTGACTAAATTATCTCTTAATTGATGGCTGTATGCCTCAATTTCATGACCTCCTTGAATTGTTTCAAGAGGGAGTTTTTCAAGAGCTTCAATAAGACCTTTAGCCCTCTCCGCACGACAATTAATTGTTATTCTAGCCAAATCCATTTTGTCTCAAAAAATCTACTATTTATAAGGATTTTGGTGATTACTTATTAATTCAAGCAATTCTAAACTCTTTTCCAAAAAAATCTTTGACAATTTTTTGCATTTCCAACAAACGCCTTTTGTTCCTTCCAATCAAGGCTGCCTTATTGTCCCCGCCACTAACCACAATTTCATTATCTTTTATTTCTAAACTTTTGAAAGTCGTAGGGCTGATGACTCCTCTTAAAAAACGTTCCACATCCCTCAAGCCTTCGGGTGCAGCAACAACTTTAATCCTCTTCCCAAGCGTCTCACTCATTTTTCTAATGTTCCTGCCATTCTCTCCAATCGCTTTTGATACTAGTTGTTTTGGAACGCAGAAAACTATTGCTTCATTATATTTAAAACAAAATCGCGTTCTAATTTTCATAATTCTTTCGAACAAATTCAGATAACGCATATCTTGCATGTCAATTGTGTTCACCATGTTATAAGTTTTTTAGAAGTGTTTGTTTTATAAACTTTCTGTTGAATTAAATTAATGACAATTCCAAAATCCCCAACCACAAGAAAAAATGAATTGCTTAATTCTTCAGATAACTATCTGAAATGAGTTTCATAAGAAAAACTTCTCTTAACCAACCAAGGGAAAATTCAAAAAATGCTTCGCACTTCAAGCAATAAGTGTTAAGAGGTTCGTAAATTCATGCAAATTTTTCTATATTATTTTTTGGACACTTTCTACTTGATATTTTTATCAGAAATTATAAAATTGTCAAAATAAATATACTCGTCTTTTTTAGGCGCCCAGCTCGCATCATTTCCGCCAAAAATTGTTGAAAAATTAAAATTTTCAATTCCATACTTTTCTTCTTTTTCTTTTAATTCAATTGCCTGAAAAAGTGCTAGTTTCCCATCAAACCAAGAAGTTATATATCCCTCTTGTTTCCATGAAAACTCATTCTTCATTTTAATCTTAGTTTTTAGGGTATGCCATTTTCCTGGAATAAATCTTAACAGTTCCATTTGTTTAGATAACAGATTATGCCAAAATAAATCTCGTCCCCATTGCCCCTCTCTTCCAGGATGATAAACATATTGCTCTACTTGCCCCTTTTCTCTCCACATTAATCTGGCTGAGAATCCTTTTGATGAATCTGTTCCTCCTGCAGGATTTGAACCTCCTGAAAGTCCTGGAAGTTTACCACCCTTAACAAAATTAAATCCCTTTTGAAATTTAACTTTATACTGAACAAAAAGTTCATCAAAAGACTTATTAAAATTAAATCTCCATTGTGCTCCGCCTTCTAAGCCATAAATCCTCTTTGGATACTTTATTCGCAATACCTTTTTACCACCTTCTTTAACTATTTCGCATCGCTCTTCTCCAATGTAACGTGGAGGATTATTCCATTGCCTATTTACTTGTTCTAAAGTATATTTTCCTATTGGCTCTTTTTGAAAGTCAATTTTTATATTCATGACTAGGATAAAGAGCTTGAATGATTTAAATAACTAATGAAAGTGCCTTCTCCTTTTTAAAAAAAGAAACAAAAAGGGGTGATTTCTCAAATACCTTTGGTTTTAGACAAAAACCTACCATCCACTTGTCTGTGACTCCAAAGGATTTTTTGGAAGTTAACTCGTGTTCTTCTCTTCAAGAAAAATTCCTGAACAACAAATTAAGAGATAATTACTTCATTCTTGCCAGAATTATTTATTCTTTCACAAATTATTATTCCGACTTTTAACTTAGGATATTTTCCAAAAATTTTCTTATTTATTCTAAATTTCATTTTAGACAAAAGATATTTTTTACTTAGTAGTTCCTTCAACGATTTCTTTCTTTGCTGTTTTTTTCTCAGATTCCTTTTTGACAAGAGGACCAACAACTTCGACGAGAAGTCCTGGCAATCCTGTACCAACTGGGACTGGCTGGTTAAGAATTACATTTTCAACAACACTTGTAAGTTTGTCTTTATTCCCTTTAATTGTCGCGTTCACAAATTGGTTTACGGGTGTTTCGAAAGTTGCTCTTGCGAGTATGGAAGATTTTTGTGCAATGATTCCAATTCTTGTAACACCTTTAACCTCTCCAGTGTTAGTCATAGCGTCGGAGATAAGTTTCAAGTGCCTCTTGTCGATATTCAATCCCTGTGTATTAAGAACTTGCTGAATCTCATCCATGATAAGTTGTCTTGCTGCTTCCACTCCGAAAACTCCTGCAACCTCATGCAAATCGTTTGAAAGTAGTTTTTCAGAGTTAACTTCCTTCATCTCCAACATTTTTTTCAAGTTAGTTCCAAGAGTCATAACAACATAATCTCTATCTTTCTTAACAATTAAAACCTGCCTAACTCCTTTAACACCAGAGACAATTGTTTTCTTCAACTTCTCTTTCAATTGATAAATTTCCCTGAATTCTTTTTCAGAAGCATTCAATACTATCGAGTCAGATTTTTCATTTACTGCAAATCCCAAATCATGAAGTCTTTCAACAACTTTCTTTGTTGTAATGTGACTCTGTTTCAAACCCTCTTTATCTATTTTAATTTCTATTTTCTTATTAGTGAAATCCAAATCGATTTCTGAAGCAATGTCCTTGATTGTGACTTCTTTTATTCTTTCCGCGAAAACCCTCGCGTCTTTTTCGTTGTTGTATTCTTTCTTCAAATAAATCTCCATCTTAGGGGAACTAGGTTTCTTTCTCGCGTCGAAGATTTCGATAAGTCTTGGAAGACCCTGAGTAACCTGCATTTCAGAAACTCCAGCGAAGTGGAAAGTTCTCAGAACCATCTGTGTTGAAGGTTCTCCAAAACTTTGTGAAGTTATAACTCCTATGGCTTCACCAGGTTCAAGTTGTCCTCCAGTATGTAGAGCAGAAACATCAATCCCATCATCCCCGTAGATAAATTGGACTATGTTGTTATTGCTATCTCTAATCGTGCCGTCATATTCTTTTCTCAAATCCTGTAATGCGTTTGCAAGTCTTCTGTACAAGTAACCTGATCTTGGTGTTCTAAGAGCAGTATCCATAAGAGTTGCACGTCCAGTCATTGCACCGAAAAAAAACTCATCCGGTTTCAATCCTTTTATGAATGGACTCCGAATGAATCCTCTTGCTTTTGGCGACCAATCTCCTTCCTTGAAAAGTGAAAGTGTTCTTCCAGAATAACCCAAATCAATTCTTCTTCCTTCCAAATCCTGCTGTCCAACACAGCATGCCATTTGAGTAATGTTAAGAATATTTCCTCCTCCTCCAGAACGAATCATGTGTGTAACAGGATTTTCTTCAGGGAATTCTTTCTTAACAATTTCTCCAATCCTTGTTCTAACTTCATTAAGAACTTTAAGAATTCTAATCTCTCTTGATTCTTCTCTACTCTTTCCCTGAATAATTTCAAGAGTTCCGTCGTGATAGGAACCGATTATCTCTTTTGTCTTTTCTTCTGCTTTCTTAACGATATCTTCACTAGTGTCAACAACCTTTTGATCAACATCCAAATCTTCTAGCGAAATTGTAATCCCTCTCTCCGTAAGATAGGTTTTTCCAAGATTAAAAGCTTTTTTTATTGTCTCGAACGCAACATTTCTTCCGAAATCTCTGTCAATCACTTTTATAAGTTCACCATCTTCATCGCCGAAAAGAGTTTTATCAATTATTCCTGAAATAATCTCTCCATCCTTAATCTTTACAGCCTCATTTGAGAAGTTAACTTTTGGAAGTATCTTTGAGAAAAGTTCAGAGCCTCCAACAGTTTTCTTAGAAAATTTGTAATCAATCCCTGACTTGTAAAGAATCTGGTTTGCATCGTTTCCAGAAAATTCTTTCAATCCAAGAAGGTAATCTCCAGTCACAGCGTCCCCAATACATCCAATCCAGTTTGTGTTGTTTTTTGGAGAGATTAAATTCTTTTTAACTTCAAGAAGAACTTTCGCTTCTGCCCTAGCCTCTTCTGTTTGAGGGCTGTGAATATTCATTTCATCACCGTCGAAGTCAGCATTATAAGGTGTTGCAACAGCAGGGTGCAATCTGAAGGTTCTATTCGGAAGAACTTTGACATAATGGGCCATGAGACTTCCTTTGTGCAGGGAGGGGTGTCGGTTAAACAAGACAATATCTCCGTTTTCAAGGTGCCTCTCCACTTGATAGCCAGGGGAAAGTTCATTGATTATTTCTTCCTTTAAATCTTCTGTTATTTTCTTTCTCTTTCCGTCGGGCCTTATAACATAATTTGCACCAGGGTATTCTCCTGCTTTCCCAACAAGTTTTTTGAGTTTCTCAATATTCAAATCATTGACCGTTTCAGCAACGGTAACAACTCTTGCAATTTCGTAAGGAACTCCCACCTCGTTGATTTCCAATGAGGGGTCGGGAGAGATAACAGTTCTTCCAGAATAATTAACCCTTTTACCTGCAAGGTTCTTTCTAATTCTCCCCTCTTTACCTTTAATTCTTTCAGTAATTGTTTTCAAGGGTTGTCCGCTTCTATGTCTTGCAGGAGGAATTCTTGTAACTGTATTATCGAAGAATGTTGTGACGTGAAACTGCAACAAATCCCAAAGATCTTCTATAATAACTTCAGGGGCTCCTGCATTAAGATTTTCCCAAAGTCTCTGATTTGCACGAATGATATCTGAAAGCTTGTGAGTCAAATCGTCTTCACTTCTCTCTCCACTTTCCAAAATAATACTCGGTCTTACTGTCACGGGAGGAACAAGAAGTGCAGTAAGAATTGCCCACTCCGGCCTAAAGTTCTTTGAATTGACTCCTACTTTTTCAAGTTCTTCGTCTGAAATTCTCACAAGAATTTCTCTAATCTCTGTTGGGAAAATTCTTGTTTTACCTTTAAAGAATGTGGTAGGTTTATCGAGTTTAAATCTTTCTTGAGGGGTGTTACAATGAGGACATTTCTTTGAATCTTTCGCCTTCTTCGCTCTTTGACTTGGACTGTTCTTTGCCAAATCTTTATCTGCCAACATGAGTTTACCACAATCTTTACAGAAACTTCTCAAGGACATCTCAACAATTGGGATATATTTCAAATGCATAACTGGCCTGGCCATATCAATACTTCCAGGGTGTCCAAGACACTCTTTCAATCTCCCACCACAAGTTCTGCATCTAACTCCAGGATCGATTGCACCAAGTCTTAAATCCATTAAACCACCGTCGACAGGATAGCCATCTATATCATAAAGTTCTGGCGTAACAATCTTTGCAACTGAAAGTTTCTTGATTTTTTCTGGACTAAGCAAAGCGAACCCGATTTCTTTAACTTGTTTTCTTATTATTTGCATTTTATTCGTATTTGTTTTTTAGTTCGAAAGTTGTGCTGACATGAAGCCCTTGAAGCTCTTCAATCAATAGTTTGAATGCGTAGGACACTTCAATCATGTCTACATCTTCGCTGTTGCAAAGTGAACAAATCTTTTTGTTTCTAATGTTATCTTCAATTGCGATTGCGCCGCACTTTGTACAGATAGGCAATGTAACTTTGTCTGAATCATATCTTTCTTTCAAAAGAAGCGAGGCTCCATGGGCAACAAGTGCCTGCTGTTCCATCTCTCCAAGTCTTAATGCTCCTCCACGAGAACGACCTTCGATAGGCTGTCTTGTAAGTAAAGCAACTTTACCAGAAGCTCTTCCGTGAAGTTTGTTACCAACCATATATTTAAGCTTCAAGTAATACAAGTTTCCGACGAAAATTTTTGCTGTAAGTTTCTTTCCAGTCACTCCACTGTACATTGTTTCTTTTCCGTCATAACTGAATCCCATGGATTTTAACTGCTCTTCAAGCTCTTGCTTACTTGCTCCTGAGAAAGATGTACCATCGACAACCTCTCCCCTAAGGCATCCTACCTTCCCTGCAAGTAGTTCAAGAAGATAACCAACAGTCATACGACTCGGAAGTCCGTGAGGGTTGAACATTACATCAGGATGAATTCCTTTTGATGTGAAAGGCATGTCCTCTTCATCAACAAGAAGTCCGATAACTCCCTTCTGTCCGTGTGAAGTTGCGAACTTATCCCCTGGTTCGGGAATCCTCAAATCTCTCATTTTGACCTGAACAATTTTATTCCCATCGTTGTCTTCTGTTACAAAGACAGCTTCAACAGTTCCTTTCTCTTCTTGCTTCATTGCGACGCTTGCTTCTTTTTTCATTCTCACAGAAATATCTCTGGCTTCAGAAAGGAATTTTGGTGGTGAAGTTTTTCCAATCAAAACCTCTCCTTCGTTAACTTCAGCCTCAGGATAAACTATTCCATCGGAGTCGAGGAACCTATAACTTGATTCGACTTTATATCCTGACGCATCTTTGTCGGGAATTGCAATTTCGTCTTTCAACCCTCCTGCGTAATTCATTTCAATAGCGCTGTAGGGCCTAAAATAAAAACTTCTTCCAACTCCTCTGTCAACACTTCCTTTATTAAGAATCAAAGCGTCTTCCATATTATAACCTTCATGAGTCATTATAGCGACGACAAGGTTTTGTCCCGCAGGATAAGTTTGAAGTGTATCATAGACGAAACTTCTTACAATAGGTTTTTGTGGATATTGTAAAATTGAAACATCTGTGTCAACTCTTGACAAATAATTTGCAGCGTAAAGTCCCAAGGATTGCTTTTGAGTTTTGCTTCCTCTATTAAGTCGTGAGCTCTGGTCGTGATTTCCATAAGGAACAAGTGAAGTGACAACGCCAAAAATGTCCGTAGGGTCAATTTCTAAATGAGTATGTTCCGGTGTCAAGTCTTCTTCATTTAAAGAAACCAATGCACTCTCTTCTTCAGAAGCATCAAGATATTCAATTATCCCTCTATCCACGAGGTCTTTCCACTTCAATTCGTTCTGTTCGATACCTACAAGGTGCTCTGGTTTCAATCTTGAAATACCTCTGTCGACGATAATCAAAGGTCTCAAAACTCTTCCGGGCTCTGTAGAGATTATAATGTTTTCAAAATTTTTGTCATGTCTTATATTCATCTGAATTGGAAGTTGTCCTGTCCTTCTTCTTTCCTTAACTTTTGAAACAAACTCGTCAGCATTTTTTGCCGAGCCAATAAAAATTCCGTTAAAGAAAATTTCGGTATCCTCTGCTCCTTCTTTCTCCATGCCCTCTGATTCTAGAAGTTTGATAAATTCATTTTCATCAAGATCAACTCTTGTAGAAACCCTACTTAATATTGCTAAGTTTTTTCTAAGTCCAATCTCGGTTCCTTCAGGAGTTTCAATAGGACAGAATCTTCCGAAGTGCGTTGGGTGAAGAGTTCTAGCAGCGAAGTTTTCCTGCTCGCTTGGAAGCATAGAAGAAACTCTTTGTAGTTGAGAAATTGTTGCAAGATAATTTGTTTTGTCCATGTTCTGTGTAATTCCAGAACGCTCTCCAGTCCAGCTTCCTGTTGCGATAGCACTTTCCACCCTATGTGAGAACAGCGTCGATTTAGCAATTATTTTTATGGAAAAGAATTTTCTCCTCTTAGTAGCTTTCTGTAATGAATACTGTATGTCTCTTATCAAAATTCCAAGGTTAACTCTGAAAAGTGTGGCCAAAAGATCTCCAGACAAACGAACTCTCTTGTTGGCGTAATGGTCTTTGTCAGTTCTTAATTGAGGGTTTTCTTTAGCAATCAAAAATTGCTTTATCAACTTGCAAAGCGTAATTGCCTTTTTCATCCGGTCTTCTTTCTTCTGACCCATGTGAGGGAAAAGGTAGGAGTCAATTCTTTGCTTAACCCTGTCAAGAATTTCTTTCTTTGTTCCCTGTAAGTTTGCCTTCTCAGAAATGTACATCATCGCGTCTTCTTTTGTTCCAATATTAACATATTCGTAGAGGTTTACAATAACAGAATCAGTCTCCTTCCCAATGTATTTCTGAATGTCGGACTCTTTTGTCATTCCAAGAGCCTTCAGAATAATAACTGCAGGAATATCTTTAAATTTACTGAACGATGTTCCAAGGATACCTTCTTTATTTTCTGAAAGCCAGACAGGAATCCTGTACGTCCCTTTTAATGAGAAAAGCCTCAAGACCAAATCTCCTTTAGAGTTTGTTTCTATGAAAGGCTGGTTTTCTGCCAAGTCCTCTGCCATAACCATAACTCTTTCGTTTCCCTTGATTATGAAATATCCTCCCGGGTCAAGTGGGTCGTGATAGTTTTTTATCAAATCTTCTTTTGACATACCATAAGTATTACAAGCCTTACTTCTAACCATCACAGGAATTTTTCCAATTTCAACGGTTTCCGAATCAATTTGGTCGTCTTTTTTAACAGTTATATCCAATGTTACAGGAGCGGCATAAGTCAGGTTTCTCATTTTTGCTTCGTCGGGAGTAATCTGTGAAGAACTTCCGTCAGCCTCTATAACTTTTGGGGTTCCAACATCTATCTTTCCAAGAGTGATCTCAAAATCCTCGTTATTAATTGTCTCAGAAATTTCTTCGACTATCTCCTGCATCCTTTTTTCAATAAAGTTGTTGAAAGAAATAATGTTGGACTCAACTAGAGAGTGCTCTTTAAGGTAATTTTTAACAATAAGATGTTTTCTGTCTTCCATTAAACTACCACCCTATAATATAAATTTATCTTTTCGCCTTCTCGTCTCTCAATCTTGATTATATCTCCAACTTCGCAACTTTCAGGAAGGGCAGGGTCATCAGAAAAAATCTTTGGTAGCTGTGCTCTAGAAACATTTGTCTTGTCAAGTAGCTCTTCGGCCTCTTTCTCTTTTAGTTTGGTGTGTTTCGGTTGTAGAATATGCATGGGGTTTGGTAAAGGTTGGACCTGCTTTGTCGACGACAAATTTAGTTCTGGAAGTTTAATCAAATAAAACACTTTTTAAAATGTTTTAATGACTTAGCAATAATAAAAGATACAAAAATTTCGTTTATAAACCTTGCGGTAGAGTTCCTAATTTTCTTTCCAAGTTATCAACCGATTCTGAAAACCCTTTTGACTGTAAATAATCCATAACTTTGTCTATCTCTAAATAATTTCTTTTTTGCAAAGCATCTGAATTAGCAAAAGCCAAAACCAGAGATTCATGAAGAGTTAATTGAGGAACAAATTTTCCTTTGAAGTAGTTCCGAATCTCTTCTGATTTCAATGCTTTTTCCATTTCCTCTTTGGTTCTACTGTCTAATCCTCTGTAATCTTCTGATTGTCTTACTGTTTGACAAAAAGCTTCGTAGGCTGGAATATAATTTACCATTTTTAAAAATGGCCCTGGAGGGATTTGAACCCCCGACACCTGGATTAAAAGTCCAGTGCTCTAACCAGACTGAGCTACAGAGCCTTTTTGTTCTTCGGCAAAGTAATCAGACGGGTTTGTGCGTAAGCACTCTAACCAGACTGAGCTACAGAGCCTTTTGTGTTTTTAGCGATGTAGCGACCTAATCGGTTTAAACGATAGGGGTTATCATAAGGGGATGTGCCCCCTGTGAGCTACAAAGCCGTTGAATAATTAAGAATTATTTGGTTTAAAAAATGTTTTGTTTATTGGTTCTCTGTGATGGGGCCAATAGACCTAATCACTTCAGCAAGATATCCTCCTCTTCTAAGAACCTCCTCGCAACTTTCACTGATTTCAAAGCGGCCGTCTCTGTTTACATCAGAAATCATATAATCCAAATCTCTATCCCCATTTACATCCAAAAACATTATCTCTGCGCGTGAACTTATTCCAGGAATACCTCTTTCATTATATCTGGTGGGGAAAAATGCCCAAACATCTTCAATCCCATCACCATTCAAGTCATATGAAACGACTATCGTCTCAGGAATGCCATCTCCTGTAAGATCTGTTTTGATAGTTTTTACTGCAGAAGGGGCGTTTTCATAGAAATCAAAATGTCTTGGGCCATTAAAATGAACACAACTTGTAAAGGAAACAGAAAGAAGAGCGGCAAGTCCGTTGCGTGAGAATCTTCTCATACTCTAATCAGAAATAAATTATATTTAAATTTTATTGCCAAAAATCACAAATGTTCCTTCAACTTCTCCTCAAAATCTTCAACAGGCATAGCCCCAACGAACCTGTCCAAAACCTGCCCATTCTTAAATAATATAAAATTCGGAATAGATGCAACTCTGAATCTTCCCGCAATATCGTTATTATCATCAACATTAATTTTCCCGAACTTAATCTTTCCTGTAAACTTTCCTCCAAGTTCTTCGATAACAGGACCCATCATTATACAAGGCATACACCAGTCAGCGAAAAAGTCAACAAGTGTAAGTCCTTCCTTGATGAATCCATCAAATTCATTCCTTGTCAATTCTTGAACGTTGTTTGCCATGAAAGATAAGATTTAATGTGCTTTAAAAATTTATCCTAAACCTTTTCTGGAGAAAAATCAATTGTTAGCGAATTTGTCTTGGGAATGTGGACTCTATAAATTACTCCTGATTCATCGAACATAATTTTTGAGGCCTTGAAGAGATCAACATCAGCGTATTTGTCAGACATATAAATAACCTCTTTAATACCTGACTGTATAATTGCTTTAGCACATTCACCACATGGTGCCAGGGGAACATAAATTCGGCATCCTTTAAGATTTGTTGAACTATTCAAGATTGCATTCAGCTCTGCATGACAGACATAAAAATATTTTGTTTCCAATGCAGGGCCTTCACGGGCCCACGGCAAAACATCATCCGAACATCCAATTGGAAATCCATTATATCCCGTTCCCACAATTTTATTTTCCTTGTTTACTATACATGCTCCGACCTGTGTGCTCGGATCCTTACTTCTCTTTGCAGATAGAAGGGCCACGCCCATAAAATAATCATCCCAAGAAATATAATCTTTTCTTTTGGAAATCTTTTGTTTTTTATTTTCTACCTTAAAGCCAATCTTTGTCAATAACTCTTCAATGTCTTTTTCAAGATCAAAAATTGTGCTATCATTCTTCACCCTGACATCTGCTAATTGAATACACGCACTTAAATTTTGTTTTGCAGGATCTAAAGATTCCATTTCTCTTTCCTCATCCTGAACAAACTTCTCAAAACTAATCTTGTCAGATTCTTGTTTTCTTAAGACAACTCTTTCGTATCTTTTCCTTACATCTGCGTCAACTGCGATAAGATAAAAATTACCTTTTTGTCTTAAGGATTGAATTTCTCCCACGGTCCTTAAACTTTCAATTATACAATTTCCTCCCTGTTCTTCGGCCCTTTCAAAAAGTTTCTCTGCGATATAACTTGGAGAATGCATGGCTCTCAACTGATTCGCCACAAGAACCATACTATCTCTATTGACCTCCAGGCCTCTTTTCTCAATCTCTTCAATCAAAAACTCTCTTACTGATAAATGCGAAAAGCCAAATTTTTTTAGTATGTCTGAAATAGTTCCTTTTCCAGCACCAAGAGTTCCAGTTATACCAATAATCATTTTACATCTTAAAAAAATGGATTTATAATAATTATTGTGCTAATATGAAATAGTCGAAGCTAATTTATAAACGAACCATCCAAGCACGATATAATAAACAAAACTTGAAATGTGGAAGAGTGTAACAATTAAGATATAAATCCCACAAATCAAATCAATAATACTCATCGTGTCTTTGAAGATTAAACCTTTTCCGATTAGATATCCTGAAGAAATTAAGAGCAAAGTAGGGGAAATTTCTATGTGAAAGTGGGCAAGGCTAAGTGAACCTAGGGAGAGCAAATCGAGAACCATAAAAATCCAAGTTATCATTTAAAATTCAATTCCCTTCCGTGCAAGAATTCCTTTGTCATAAGGATGTTTCATTTTTTTGATTTCTGTGACTAAATCCGCAAGTTCAAAAATTTTTTCAAAAAGTTTGTGCGAGCCAGTAAGAATAAGTTCTTTTTTCTCGGGCTTGTTCTTTATCAGTTCGATAATCTGGCCTTCATTCAATAAATCCAACTGAACTGCATAAAGAATTTCATCGGCAATGACTATATCATAATCAGAATTTTTCAAAGAATCCTCAATATGTGCAAGTGCATCTTCACAAGATTTGATCTGATTTTGCGTTGGTTGCCCAACAACCCAACCATCCATTCCAAATCTCTTGTAACTAAATTCATGAAATTTATCAAGGGCCTTAATCTCTCCCGGAATCTGTTCTTCAAGAGAGACCGCTCCGTTTTTCATAAACTGCACAAGATGAACACTGTAGCCGTTTCCGCATGCACGCAATGCAGTTCCAAGAGCACTTGTTGTCTTGCCTTTTCCATCTCCCCAAAAGACTTGCACAAGGCCTAGTTTAGATTTATCTGGTTGTTGCATTTTAAAGGTTATCTAAAGGGGATTTTATATTTTTAATTGATGCCTGAGAAATTTGAGTATATATTTGTGTTGTTTTAATAGAACTATGTCCAAGAAGTTTTTGAATTATTCTTAAATCGGTTCCTTGTTCTAAAAGGTGAGTTGCAAAACTGTGTCTTAACAAATGCGGATAAACTCTCTTTTTTATTCCTGCTTTTTTTGCAGAATTTTGAACAATTTTTGCAATTGTTTTTTTGGTTAATTTTCCTCCGCGATTTGATTCAAATAAATAATCTCCCTTAGTGAGTTTCACATAGTGTTTTAAATCTTCTTTAATTGATTCAGGAATTTTAACAAATCTATCTTTTTTTCCTTTCGCTAGCCTGATTTTGAGCAAATTCTCTTCAAAATTTATGTTTTCTTTCTTTAAACTGACGATTTCTGAGACTCTCAGACCCGTTCCGTATAGAAGCCTAAGAATCAAATTGTGTTTAATATTGACTGTGGAATCGACCATTTTTCTCATTTCCCCGACAGCCAAAATCTCTGGCAGATTTTTGTTCCTTTTCGGATTTGGAAGATTCAATTCTTCATGCAGAATTTCTCTGAAAAAATATTTCAGTGCAAAGACATTGTGGCCAACAGAAGACGGTTCGTTTTTCGACAAACCCCTCAAGATAAAATCTTTTGCTGTTTTAGCATTTATGCCCTTTCCTTCCGAAAACTCAAGATATTTCTTGATGTGGTTTAGGTATGTTTTAATGGTCTCTTCGGAATAATTTTTTAGCTCTAGATTTTCCCCCAATTTTTTCAACAAACCATTCATTATCCTCTGAAGAAGATGAGATATTTAAAGATTACTAAACATCCCAATTGGATACGTAAATACCATTTAACTTCCGTATCCAATATGTT
>Ga0210057_1005263_pt1 | contig 16722 bp, 19 predicted proteins | sample CryGeyCG2114_010_2_FD_183968 | JGI IMG/M metagenome (GOLD analysis project Ga0210057, IMG submission 183968) | Groundwater microbial communities from aquifer - Crystal Geyser CG10_big_fil_rev_8/21/14_0.10 (SPAdes) (version 2) | ecosystem: Environmental > Aquatic > Deep subsurface > Groundwater ...
CTGCCCGAACGATAACGGAGCAAGACTCTCTTATTTTATCATCGTATGTTGGACATAAAGTTCATCCGAGACAACCTTGACCTCGTCAAAGCCGCCGCAAAGAAAAAACATATTGAGGTCGACCTTGACCGTTTGGTAGCGGTTGACGATGAACGTCGCACCCTTTTGACCCTTGTTGAGGGTTTGCGTGCTGAGCAAAATGAAGCGTCGCTCAAGGTTGCGCAGGCGGGAGAGATTGATCGGAAAAAACTCATTGATGAAATGAAGGGTGTCAAGGAAACGCTCCAAGCAAAAGAAAAAGAGCTTGATGTTGTTTTGAAGGAGTGGCAACTTTTGATGGTGCAGGTGCCGAACGTGCCCGATGTATCGGTCCCCGATGGCGACTCCGACGCCGACAATAAAGAGGTGAAGACCTGGGGGGAAAAAATAAGTTTCTCGTTTCAAGCAAAGGGCCATATTGAACTCATGGAGCGTCATGGTATGGCGGATTTTGAACGAGGAGCAAAGGTTGCCGGCTTCCGCGGATATTTCCTGAAAGGGGACGGAGCTCTGCTTTCGCTTGCCATTTTGGAGTACGCAAAGAAATTTTTTCTGGAAAAAGGATTTACCCCGCTCATCGTTCCTTCCTTGGTGCGTCGGGTGAATTTCCTTGGTACCGGTTACATTCCGCAGGGCGAAGAAGATTTGTACAAGACGCAGGACGACGATTACCTTGCGGGTACCGCAGAGGTCGCCACAATGGGGTACCACATGGGCGATGTTCTTGAAAAAAAGAATCTGCCGATAAAATTCCTCTCGTTCTCACCGTGTTTCAGACGCGAAGCGGGAAGTCACGGGAAAGATGTGAAAGGTCTCATTCGCGTGCACGAGTTTTACAAATGGGAGCAGGTCATCCTGTGCGAGGCGAATCACGAAGAGTCGGTCACATGGCACGAGTGGCTCAACCGGAACACCGAGGAATTTATCGAAAGCATGGAAATCCCGTACCGTACCGTCTTGAACTGTGGCGCCGATATCGGTCTCGGGCAGGTTAAAAAATACGACGTCGAAGCGTGGGTTCCGGGCGAAGGGAAATATCGCGAAGTCAGTTCCGCGTCGTATTTCCATGATTTTCAAACACGCCGGCTGAACATCCGCTATCGCGATGACGAGGGGAAGATGCAATTCGCACACTCGTTGAATAATACGGCCATCGCCACTCCCCGTATCCTTGTTTCCATCGTCGAGAATTTTCAAACCGAGGACGGTTCTATCAAGATTCCCGAGGTGTTAGTACCTTACTTTGGAAAGGATATAATCAAGGCATAACCTATGCCCCGACCTAAAGACCCGAAACAACCGAAACTGAGTTTGAAAGACAGGCGTCGTCGCCTGGTGTGGGTTAAAGTTGCCGCAGGAACCGCTGTGGTTGCGCTGTCCTTGGTTGTGGTGTGGTATGTCGCGCGCCTGCCCGAAATAACAGTTGCCGGTGTCGAGGTGTCAGGGACCAACCTTGTCGATGCGAGCAACGTGAAGGATCTCGTCGAATCAAAACTCGCGGGGTCGTATCTCTTTCTTGTTCCACGCACCAATAGTTTGGTCCTTCCTCGAGGAGATCTAGCCGCCGCGGTTGTACAAGCATATCCCGAAGTCGACGCAGTTTCCGTCATTCGCGATGGCTGGCAGAAAGTTACCGTCTTGGTTACGGAACGCGAACCGAGTGCGTTGTGGTGTTTGTCTGCCACGGAGCAGGAAGCTGATGCGGGTCAGCTGTCTTGTTACCTCATGGATAAGAATGGCTTCATTTTTGCTCCTGCGAAAGACAGTTCGAAAATCTTTACCCGATTCTTTGGAGTTCTTTCAGGAGAGCCCATCGGGCAGAAGTATCTACCGGACGATTTCGCATCGTTTAAATCATTCGTCGAGGAAATTTCTTCGACCGCGCATCGAACACCTCAATCAGTGCTTGTTGAGCAGAACGATGACGCATCCATAACTTTCGTGCAAGGAGGTGTGTTGAAATTTGTCCGTACTGCGGATCATGAATCAACGTTGAATAACATAGCATCCGTTTTCTCATCCCGCCGTCTCGACACGAAGGAAAAATTGGACTATGCCGACTTCCGCTTCGGCAACAAGGTGTACGTGAAGTTCATTGAAGAATAACCCGCGTGCGCTCTTGACAGGGAAATTCAAGAGAGTACGATTGTTTTGATGTCGCAATTTTCTTGCAACACCAAGAAGGCCCGCAAGGTACGCCGCATTCAAGCGGGGGGTTTTCTCGTGTGTAAAGGAGGATAAAAGACATTACACAATCAAGAGCTGAAACACCCCCCACAAGAGGGGGGTTTTTGTTTCTGCGGTCGATATTATCAGCCAATAATGCAATAAAAATATGAGTATTGAATCAAACAACCCCGCTTCATTTTTCGGAATAAATGAAGTCGCTCATACCATGAGAGGGTCAGGTGGTCCGCAAGACGGTTCTACCCCACGGGAACCCGACCCAAGCCACCCGACCGGTCCCGACCGCACGGGATAATGTGTGACGTCGGACGTCACACATAGCTAAAAGGTCGACAGTATCAAACTTAAAGACCAGAACAATATGACAAAAATCGAACAAGTAATGACGCTTAACGCTGAAGAAGACGGTCCGTATGACCACATGGGTGGAGAGTCGTGTGGTGACGGGAAAATCTGGAAATGGAAAGTAAAGAATGACGGTACAGTTGGTTGGGTATGTGAAGTCTAGTAAAGCTCTATACCATCACCCAATAGAGCGTCAAATTAGAAGCTATATAACTAAACTATTATGTCATTATTTCATGCTGATCAAATCTCATTTCCTCCGCCGGAAGGGTGTACCTGCGTAAAACTGCCGAATGGTGAACTAGACCCAGAGTGGGAAACTGTACTGACTTGCCCGATTCACGGCGGGTTTTCCATCTAACTGCAATGTACAATATGTTTGATTGCCCATCGTACAGGAAACGAGAGCGTTTGACTTTTATTCATTTCTATGATAAAATGCATCTATGGGCATAGGATTTGGTGAACAAAAATCAAGAGCCGTTGAAGTGCCTGGTAAAAACCTTGCTGAAATTGGTTTGAGAAAGGTCGGCGAGGGGGGGGTTGAGCACATTCTGGACAGCGGCTATATGGATGTCGGTGAGGGTCAAAAGCTGTATTACCTCGAATGGGGTAATAGGAAAGGGGTGCCGTTCATCGTCTTACACGGCGGCCCGGGAGGCTCTTTTGATGAATCGTTTGTGGCTCTTTTTGACCCGAACATCCACCATGTTGTTTTTTTTGACCAACGAGGGTGCGGTGAAAGTACGCCATCCGCTACGGGTTTAACGAAAGAAGAAATTGAAAATACAAACACCCCGACTCATTTAATCAAAGATGTTGAAATAATTCGCACAAGATTTTTCGGTAACAAAAAAGTGAACATCGCGGGCGGTTCTTGGGGTTCAACCCTCGCTCTTCTTTATGCGATTGCACATCCGCAGAAAGTCGCGTCGCTTCATCTTTGGAGCACGTTTTTGTCCGGCAAGGCCGAAATTGAAGAAACGTATGAGGACCGAACGGGTAATCCTGACTTTCCGCTTGGTAAAGAATGGGAATGGTTTATATCGCACATACCTGAAAGCGAACGGTCAAGCGGTCGCACAGTATTGGAATATCTTGCAAAAATGGTCAGTAGCCAGGACCCTGACGTTGCTCGGAAATACGCAGTCATCACTTTGGTTTACGAGTATGCACTCTGTAACCCGCCGGGTTTTGATATAGAAAAAATGAAGGCTAGTTTGGAAGCAGACCCGAACCTTGTATCACTTGCCCGAATTGAATTGATTTATCTTTTGAACGGGTCTTTTATTCCCGATGGTTATATTCTTGCGAATGTCGATAAAATTAAACACATCCCCTGCCATGTTGTTCATGGCACAAAAGATTGGAATACGCCTCTCAAGTACACGAGAGCCATGGAAAGCGCCTATGGAGAAAACTGTGAAGTTGAAGTTGTTGACAGTGGACACCTGCGGAGCGACCCGAACATGAAAGAAGCGCTCCAGAGGGATATGCGAGTCGCCGCAAAGAAATAAAACCTCTCACATTCCCGATTATTGTTATGATATTATGATATATCATAACAATACAATAGTATGTTTGAAATTTCTCATTCTCGTGTACATTGTCCGGTATGAGCCGGAGCTCCGATAAGACTTTTTCTCTCTGAATTTTTTTTTGATATTCCGGCATTGAATGTTTTTCTGTATACATGATGAAAAATGATAACAGGGTAAATTTTTGGGACACCCTTCCGAGGCCGTTTTTTGCGTTGGCGCCGATGGCGGACGTCACCGACGCCGCTTTCCGCCGCATCATTGCAAAATACTCAAAACAGCAAACTGTTCGACACCCGGGTGTCGAACAGTTTGCAATGTGGACGGAGTTTGTCTCGGCGGACGGGCTGGTGAGGGCTCCAGAGGAGGGAAGGAAGAAACTCCTCGCGGATTTGATGTATGACGAGTCGGAGCGCCCGATCGTCGCCCAGCTTTTTTCAGGAAAGCCCGAAATGATGGAAAAAGCCGCGACTCTCGCGCGCGAGCTCGGCTTTGACGGCGTGGACATCAACATGGGGTGTCCCGACCGCGCGATTGAAAAACAAGGAGCAGGCGCTGCGCATATCAAAGATCCGAAACTCGCGCAGGAAATTATTCTTGCCGCGAAACAGGGAGCGCGCGAATTGCCCGTTTCCGTGAAAACGCGCCTCGGGTACAACAAAGACGAACTTGAAGAATGGCTCCCGGCACTTCTTGAAACCGGACTCGCCGCCGTCACCATCCACGCACGCACGCGGAAGGAAATGTCAAAAGTGCCCGCGCGCTGGAATCGAATCGCCCGCGCCGTTGAAATCCGCAATGAATTTCCTAGAGGTGACGCCTCTAGGAAAACGCTTATTATTGGGAATGGAGATATTGAAAGTATTGGGGACGCACGCAGAAAGGTGGCGGAGAGCGGTGCGGATGGCGCAATGCTCGGACGTGCGATTTTCGGAAACCCATGGTTGTTTTCCGAGCATGTTCCTACGACGACAGAAAAACTCGAGGCCCTGGTCGAACATACAAAACTTTTCGAAGAACTCCTGCCTCATAAGTCGTTCGCATTGATGAAAAAATATTACAAGGCGTATGTAACAGGTTTTAACGGGGCTCTAGAATTGCGAAGAAAACTAATGGAAACAGAAAATGCTGAAGATGTTTCATCTGTAGTTGAAGAGTCTCTCAACATCCTTTGATACAATCATTTGTGGGTTGGAAAATAAGTATGAATGTGAGCATTATTGCCAATGGGGAAGTGAAAAACGGCGTGTGGTTGAAGAGTCAGATTCAGGGCACAGTTATTGCGGTTGATGGTGGCGCTGCTGTATGTAAAAAATATCGCATCAATCCCTCTTACATTATTGGCGATTTTGATTCAGTGAGTAAAAAAACATTGGCATTTTTTAAAAAATCTTCAAAAATTATCTGCAACCCCGATCAACATAAAACCGACCTCACGAAAGCAATCGAACTTTCAAAAAAACTCAACGCGGATCACGTTTTTGTTTTTGGCGCGCTTGGCAACAATCTTGATCACACAATTTCAAATATGCTCTCTCTTGACTCACACTGTGTTATTAAAGACGAGGTGCATGACGTATTGGTTTCCAACAAAACAATTGAGATTATTGGGAAACCGGAAGATATCGTATCTGTCGTAGCACTTACCAACGTCTCCGGACTCCTCTACAACGGTTTAAAATGGAAGGCACCGCGTACATCGGTTTCAGCAGGGTGGATCGGTGTCCGCAACCGCCTTACGAAAAGAAAAGCAACCATTACGCTGAAACGCGGGAAGCTTATTGTCATCAAAGTAAAGTCATGAACGGGATCGGCATCATAATGCTCATCGCGGGATTCTTCGCCACGCTCGGGATATTTTTTTCAGGCAAACGGTCAAAGAAAACCGAAGAGTATATCCTCTCAAGAAACAGTCTCAAGACAGGCGCGCTCAGCTTGACCTTGTTTGCAACGGGCATGGGTGTATGGGTTTTGTTTGGTCCTGCTGAGGCACTCCTCACCGCCGGTTTAGTTGCACTTCTTTTTTATGCACTTTCGAGCACTCTGTCCTTATGGATGTTTGGCATAGTGGGGGCGAAAATCAGAGATATTTTTCCACACGGTACAAGCTTGAGCGAATTTGTGCTTAAGCGTTTTGGTACGTTGATGTACTTCCTTGTTCTCGGTGTGAGTTTTGTCTACATGGTGCTCGTTATGACAGCAGAACTAACCGGCATCGGTCTTGCCGGCAGTATCATTTTTGGAACTCTGCCATGGCATACCATCGCCATCATTGGTGTGGCGACACTTTCCTACACGGCGCTTGGCGGATTTCGTGCCAGTGTTGCCACCGACAAAATTCAAAGTCTAGTCATTATGCCGCTCTTTGCGCTCATCGTGGGTATCAGCGTTATCAATCTCGGTAATCCATTCGCTCTGTTAGAAGTGACGCACATTCCCTCATTCGGATTAAGTGGATGGGAATATGGTGTCGCGCTCTTAATCGGCGTATTGTCTGCGGAAGCGTTTAATCAGGTGTGGTGGCAGCGGGTCTATTCCGGGGAAAATGTGGAAGTGATGCAACGAGGATTTTTTATTGCAGGGATGTTGGTATTCCCCGTTGTCTTTGTTGCCGGAATTCTCGGGTTGTATGGACTTGGTACTGATGCCGGTGTAAACCCTGCGGTCGCTGTGTTTCATTTCCTCTCCACAACCCCGCCGTGGCTTGCACTATCCGGGATGATTCTTGCCATTACGTTAATGATGAGCAGTATGGATAGTTTATTAAACGGCATGGTCAGCATATTTACGGTCGACATACAACGCATTCATCCTCACATTGGAGAAAGAACATTACTCCGTATTGCACAAGGCCTCACCTTGCTCTTTGCGCTTGGTGGTATGACTGTTGCGACATACAGCACCAGCGTGCTGTACCTGTTTCTGGTAGCAGATTTAGTGTGTGCCGGTGCCGCGTTCACGGTTTTTTATGGAATGTTTTCCAAAAAAATCAATGGCACCACTGCTTTTGTGGCCAGTGTTGCGGGGATTATTTCGGGGGCGCTCTTTTTCCCCGACCCCTCGTTTACTCGGGGGAGTTTGCTCTGGAGTTTTGTTGTTGCGTTTTTACTGCCGATGCTTATTACACTCGTGTTTTCAAATTCAAAAAAGCTAGATTCATTGTGCTAAACAAGGTGTGCATACACAGTTCAAAAAACCTTGTTTTGAGCCATATTTTAGAAAGTACAGATACTCGTTCAAAAATAGTTGACAAAATAAAGAAGGTATGATACAGTTTTCCAGTTAGAGGACACTTAAATTTAAATTATGTCGGAAAAATTCAAAGGAGAACTCGATGCCGCATTTACACGCGCAAGTGCACAGCCCATAGAAACAACCTCTGCTGCTTTTTCTGCAGCTGGTCCTGATAAATTATCTACACTCAGGAGTGAATCAGCTCCCGAAGCAATGGTAGGTAAGTCTCTTCAAGCTGTTAAAGAGAGCATCCCGGGTACTCATGCAGGCATGAGTGAATACAAAAGCGTTGTTGCATTGATGCAAAAATTCAATAACGGTGACAAACTTTTGCAATCAGAACAAGCTATCCTTAAGCAATTCAAAAACTCGAATGTTCATGTGTTCATGTGTTCTTGGGGGCAGCCGGCGGTACGCACGCACCATGCGTGTACTGGTTTGGTGACGAGTTCTACTGGGGTGGCGACTCTTGGTTCGATGGTGGGTGGAGCTCGAACTATCGTGCTGTCCTGATGTAGACTTGAGGGTTGTAGCTTGAATCGTTGCTCTTTTGAATTTTGTTTCTTGATTGCCTTCTTCCTGCCGATAGTGGTTGTTTTGTTATCCCGATATGTACGCAATTCATCGAGCAAGGGGAATATGCTACGCTAGGAGCGGTATATGGATGACGTCGTCAAAATTTTAAAAGAAGCTGGTGCTATTCTTGAGGGGCATTTCATTGGGGTGTCGGGGAGGCACCTTTCGTTGTATGTGAACAAGGACGCATGGCTTCCTCGTACGGACCTCGTTTCGAAGGTTTGCAAAATGCTTGCCGAAAAAAATAAAGATACAGCCATTGATATTGTTGTCGGTCCGGCGGTTGGCGGAATACCGCTCTCGCAGTGGACCGCTCATCACCTTTCGGAAATTGTCGGGAAAAACATTCTCTCGGTTTTTACTGAAAAAACCGCTGATGGCGAACAAGTATTCAAGCGTGGCTACGATGTTCTCGTCAAAGGAAAAAATGTTCTCGCGGTTGAGGATACGATAACAACCGGCGGATCGGTCAAAAAAACGATTGGTGCCGTGCAAAAATCAGGAGGGCACGTTGTCGGTCTTTCCGTTATCATCAATCGCGATCCGGCACAATTGGATGAAGGTGTGTTCGGAGTGCCGTTTTCTGCCCTCGCGGATCTTCCTTCCGAAAGTTTTGCAGAGGATGAGGTGCCGGAATGGCTTTCAAAAATCCCCATCAATACCGCACTTGGGCACGGGGCGAAATATATGAAAGAGCACCCCGACCTTCTTCATACATAAACTCTATGCTTCAGAGACCCTGGTACGATCCGGAAAAATCATACGACGAGAATTTTGACGGGGGTCCGTCGGCCGGATTCGGCACGGCGCCGGCAGTCCCGCATGCGGGACTGCCGGGCGATGGATATAATTTTTTCGGAAAACCCCTACGATTCCCATTCGGTATTCCCGCCGGTCCGCTTTTGAACAGCGCGTATGTCATTGCCGCTTTGGACAACGGCTTCGATGTGCCGGTCTATAAGACGGTGCGCACCAAGGAGTATGCGTCTCATGGGTATCCGAACGTACTGCCGGTTGACGTGGATGGCGATCTTACATTTGAAAAAGCGTCGCGGGGTTTGGTTACCAAAGACACCTACGGCGAGCCACTCTCGATCACAAATTCCTTCGGCGTTCCGTCGAAGGATCCCTCGCTTTGGCAGGAGGATATGGAAAAAGCGGTGCGTCACGCAGGACCCGGACAGCACGTGATAGGAAGTTTCCAGGGCACCGGCAGGCCGAACGAGAATTACATCGAAGATTGGGTTTTGGCGGCAAAACTTGTTTCCGAAACCGGCGTGTCGGCGATTGAAGCGAACCTCAGTTGCCCGAACGAAGGTACGTCGCACCTCTTATGTTTTGATGCCGAGAAGGTGCGCACCATAGCGGATAACATAAAGAGTGCGGTTGGTGATATGCCACTCTTGATCAAGATCGCTTATTTTGAAGAAGCACCGCTTAAGGATTTCGTGACAAAGGTCGGCGGAGTCATAAACGGAATTTCCGCCATCAATACCATTCCTGCGGAAGTGCGTGACAAAGTAGGCAATCAGGCCTTGCCCGGCGAGGGGCGCCTGAAAAGCGGCGTCTGTGGCGCTTCTATACGGTGGGCGGGACTTTCGATGGTCGCGCGATTAAAAAACTTGAAAGAAGAAATGAACCTGAGTTACAAGATTGTCGGCGTTGGTGGCGTGACAAAGCCGGAAGATTATCGCGCGTACCGCGACGCCGGTGCCGACATCGTAATGAGCGCAACCGGCGCGATGTGGAATGCGAACCTTGCGCAGGAAATCAAAGCAATGAAATAGCATATAATACACAACATGAAACACGTCATAGATTCGCAGCAGTTCGACCGGAAACTCCTTGAAGAGATTTTCAAGATTGCCGACTCTCTTGAAAAAAAGAAATCAACCCCGCTTACAGGAAGGATCATGGTGACGCTTTTTTATGAACCCTCGACACGCACGCGTCTTTCTTTCGAGTCGGCCATGCTTCGCTTGGGTGGCGGAGTGATAGGGACCGAGAACGCACGAGAGTTTTCTTCCGCGGCAAAAGGCGAAACAATCGAAGACACCATCCGCATGGCCAATCACTACGCAGACGTCATCGTGTTGCGGCATTTTGAAAAAGGCGCCGCGGAGCGCGCGTCGAAAGTGTCCGATGTGCCGGTTATCAACGCAGGGGACGGGCCCGGCCAGCACCCCACGCAGGCCCTGCTCGACCTGTACACCATCCGGCGGGAAGTCGGTCGCGTCGACAACGTCACGGTTGCGTTTATGGGTGATTTGAAAAACGGGAGAACAGTGCGCTCGCTTGCGTATCTTCTCGGCAAATATGACCGGGTTCGTATTGTGTTTGTTTCTCCACCGGCATTACGAATCGGCGATGATATTAAAGAATACTTGCGGGAGAAAAACGTAACATATGAAGAAGTTGAAGCAATGGGCGAAAAAATATCCGAAGTCGATGTGATATATCAGACGCGAATTCAGAAGGAGCGTTTTGAAAACGAAGCCGAGTATGCGAAATACAAAGGGGTTTATGTGCTCACCGCAGATGATGCGGATAAGATGAAACCGGGCGCAATCATCATGCACCCCCTGCCACGTGTCGATGAAATAGCCGTCGAGGTTGATGCGTCCCCTCATGCGGCATACTTCAAACAGGCAGGTTACGGGGTGCTGGTCCGCATGGCACTTTTGAAATATCTTCTTTCATGAAATCGGGGGACGTGGTGTACGTCGATTCGTCCGATACTGTCATTGGTTCCGGATCGATTCAGCATGCCGTTGAAAACGGGATCATTCGTCGGGTCTCGCGGATTCTCATTTTCAATCCGCAAGGGGAGATGCTTCTGCAACAGCGCAGTGCAACCATCTCGTATCCGGGGTTGTGGAATAACTCTGCATCGGGACATGTGGACGTTGGAGAAACGTATCTCGAGGCCGCAGTGCGCGAACTCGAAGAGGAAATGGGAATCAAGGATACCCCGCTTTCCGAGATAGGTAAGTTTTACGGCGATGAACAGGACGGCGCGTTTATCAGGAAGGCGTTCAATACGATATACACGGGAATGTTTGACGGTATACCGGTCATAGACGAGAACGAGGTGTCGGGTGCCGAATGGATGCCGGTTCCGGCACTCAAGAAATGGATAGACGAAAAGCTGGAGGAATTTACCCCGGGGTCGGTCGATGCTTTCCGCTACTACTTTGATTCACTGGAGCAATAATTCACGCGAGCTTCCAGGCAATGGTGAGACGCTTCGAAGGGTTTTCGTTGTATCCCAAAGGATATACTGATCCGCCGTCTTTGAGGGCAACGGGAGAGTTTATGGTCCACGGGTTCTCTTCAAGTGTGATTTTCTCCTCGTTCGGAGGAAGAGTATAGAACGCAGGGCCGTTCAGCGAAGCGAATGCTTCGAGGTTTTCAAGTTTTCCTTCTTCGCCGAACACATGGGCATACAGCTCAATACCTGCCGGAGCGGTGAAGATGCCGGCCGGGTATCCTTCCGGTTTTTCCTTTGCCGACATCGGGTGCGGGGCGGAATCGGTACCCAAAAAGAAATGCGAATCGCCCGAAGTCGCCGCTTTGCGAAGAGCTTCGCGGTCCTTCTGTGATTTTACGACAGGCAGGCAATGAACGTATGCGGGTTTTTCGGCTCTTCTGATTTCTTCGGATGAAAGAATGAGGTGGTGCGCAGTGATTGTTGCCGCTAAGCGCCCGCTCGTATCGTTTGAGACGAAATCGACGGCGTCTTTTGTCGTTGCATGTTCAAGAACAATCTTCAGGCGCGGAAAACGTCTCAGAATACCCGGAAGTACCGCATCCAAAAACGCTTTTTCCCGATCAGGAGGCGCGATATCGTTACCGGCATCGTCTCGTACCCGTTCGCCGTGCATGAGAACAGGCATCCCCGCTTCTTCCATCGCTTCAAAGACCGGGTATGCATTTTCTATTTTCGTAATCCCAAGATCGGAATTGGTGGTCGCTCCCGCGGGGTAAAGCTTAACCGCCGCGGCTTCGCCACTTTTGAATCCTTCAGTTATTTCCGTGGGCGACGAGTTGTCGGTGAGATAGTAGGTCATCAAGGGAATGAATGGCGATGAGCCGATTGCTTTTTGTATCCTCTGCCGGTACGCACGCAGCCGCTCGGTCGTCGTGACCGGTTCAGGAGAGAGGTTGGGCATGATGATGGCCCGCCCGAACCGCTCGGCGGTAAACGGGATAACCGCTTCAAGCATCTCTCTATCCCGCACGTGGCAATGCCAATCGTCGGGTTTTCGTATGGTGATGGTTTTCATGCTCTCTATTATAACTTCCCGGACTATCCGCGGCACTTTCTTCCTGAAGAAAGTGCTACGGGGTATACTAGCGGAATGTCAGAAGAACTCGCGCTCTACCGGAAATACCGCCCGCAATCGTTCAAAGAGGTCATCGGGCAGACGCACATCGTCTCGGCTCTTCAGGGTAGCTTGAAGGAAGGGAATGTGGCGCACGCCTATCTGTTTTTCGGATCGCGGGGGACGGGGAAGACTTCCGTTGCCCGTATTTTTGCGCGCGAGCTCGGAGCGAACGATTCCGATATCCATGAGATAGACGCCGCTACCTACACGTCCGTTGATAATATCCGCGAGCTTCGCGAGGAAGTGCAGGTGTTGCCATTCCAGTCGAAAAGGAAGGTTTATATTTTCGATGAGGTGCACATGCTTTCAAAGAGCGCGTTCAATGCATTCTTGAAGACGCTGGAAGAGCCGCCTTCCCATGTCGTCTTCATTCTCGCGACTACCGAGCTCGAAAAGGTTCCCGATACCATCCAGTCACGCTGTCAGGTGTTCACATTCAAGAAGCCGACCACGAAGGCGATCGCCGAGATGATCGTGCGTATTGCCAAAGCCGAAGGTTTTTCGCTCGAGAAGGCGTCGGCGGAACTTGTGGCGCTTCTCGCCGACGGCTCGTTCCGCGATGCGCAGGGCATTCTTCAGAAAATATTCTCATCGTCTTCCGATAAGAAAGTTTCGCTTGACGAGGTGGTGGGCATAACGGGTGCTCCAAAAAACGAACTTGTGAACCGGGTTATAACCGGACTCAGCACGGGCGATGCCAACGATGCGTTAAGTGCGGTGGGGGAGGCAGTGGATGCAAACACCGACATGGAAATATTTCTGAAAATCCTTCTCCAGCGCGTGCGCATCCTTCTGCTTTTGAGATACGCACCCGATTTTGGGAAAACACTCGCAGAAGATTTGACCGACACCGATCATGACTTTCTCGGATCTCTTGCGAAAGATGTGTCGTCACGGTTGAACTCGGAAACACTCCGGAAACTCATTATTGCCGCGATCGAGACTTCTCGTTCACCCATCCCGCAGGTACCGTTGGAACTTGCCATTATGGAATTAACTGCTTCAGTGCCCTCCTCATGAAAACCGTCTATCTGGTTCGTCATGGCGAAACAGTATCGAATGCCAAAGAAGTATTTCAAGAGCAGAGCATCTCGCTTAGTGAAAAGGGGATGAGGCAGGCGGATATTCTCGCAACACGTTTAAGCAAGCTTCCCGTCGATGCAATTATTTCGAGCGATCTTCCGCGCGCTCGGCAGACCGCGGAAAAGATTGGTACCGTATTACATAAAGAGCCACTTTTCGTACCGTTTTTCCGCGAGAGAAAAGAGCCAACCTCTCTTCAAGGGAAATCATATGCCGATCCTGCCGTCAAAAAATTGCGAGAACTGCGGGATGAGCATATTGAAGATGCGTCATGGAGGTATGAAGATGAGGAAACATTTTTCGAAGTAAGACAGCGTGCAGAACAGTGCCTCTCCCTTCTCCTCAAACAGCCGGAACACTGTATCGTCGCCGTCACTCACGGCGCGTTCATGCGTTTCTTGCTCGGCATTGCGATATTCGACGATGCATTCACTCCGGACATGTGGCAGAAGATGAGGTTTGGATTCATGACCTCGAACACGGGCATTACTGTTTTAAAGCATGAAGCAAAACAATGGACGTCGGGGTGGTCGGTCTTGGTTTGGAATGACCACGCGCATTTGGGATAGTCTGGAATTTTTTCTCTAAACACTGTACTCTAACGACTGGTGGAGCTTTGAGGTATTGCATTTGAGTTACTTTGGGGGATCGTCTAATGGTAGGACAGCGGCCTTTGAAGCCGTTAATTGGGGTTCGAATCCCTGTCCCCCAGCAGCCATATGCTAAGTCAGGTGACTGACATGCATCAGGTTTTATTCCGCAAATTGCATACCCGGTGAGTCCGGCATCCAGAACAAAAAACCATCCGATTTCGGATGGTTTTTTGTATCCCAAAGTGATAATCTTGAGATATCACTTATGCTTTTTTCTATTAAGGACCTGTCTGCGAAAAAGATCCTACCTATCAAGGTTGGTTTTGAGCGTGATATTCAAAAATTGTTTGAGTCTAATCTTGAAACAATTTTAGATATCAAATTTTTGGCGTCTGAGTATTCAACTAGTTTTGGAGGTAGGATTGATACTCTCGGCATCGACAACAATGGATCTCCAGTAATAATCGAGTATAAGCGTGGACGGAACGATAGTGTCATTAATCAAGGGCTATCATATCTTCGTTGGCTTTTAGATCATAAAGAAAAATTTGAAGCTCTTGTACATCATGTACATAAGGAAACCACGGGTATTGAAATAGATTGGAAATCTCCACGAGTAGTTTGCGTTGCTGAAAGCTATAACAAATTTGATCTTGATACCGCTGATTTATTGCCCATGAATATTGAGCTGTACAGATACCAAATGTATGAAGGCGATACTTTGCTACTTGAAAGAGCGTCTCAGCCAAAGGTGAAGATAGCAACATCAGAAGTATTTGATAAGAAGGAGCTTTCAGATGAGAGACCTTTTAAAGAAAAAATTCAGTATTCAGTTGAAGATCATCTCTCCTCAGCTAGCGAAAAATCAAAAGAGCTATTTGCAATTCTCAAAGAACAAATTATTACGCTTGATGAGGAGGTTATTGAAGAACCGAAGGCAAAATATATTGCCTATAAGCTGACAACAAATTTTGTTGATGTAGTCATCATGAAGGATGGGCTAAAGATTTTCTTAAATATGCCAAGTGGAAAACTCGAAGATCCAAAAGGAATTGCTCGTGACCTCACAAAACCTAAAAAGATAGGGCATTGGGGCAATGGAGACTACGAGTTGAAATTTGAAGACGAAATACAAATCGAAGCAGTCATGAACCTGATTCGTCAAAGTTACGAATTCAATAGGTAGCATTATTCAACCCTTATTTTCTTATCCTTCAGAATCACTTTGCTCTGTAGGCATCCGAGTAATTCTCGCTTCTCGATTAGTGTCCCTTCCCGCAGTAGATACTTTGTGTAGTTTCGGACATCCACATCTATCTCCACCTTATCCTGTTTGTGTCCAAGTACTCCCGATCGGAATTTGTTGAATCGTTTGATCTCGTCCTCAATCCTCGCACGTATCCCAAGCTCATCCAGATTCACTGTATCCATCAGTCCTATTAATTCCTCAATCAAGCTCGGTTCATTTACGTACGGGTTCTTGCAGTCGATATTCCTCGCCTTAGTGCAGAAGTAGTACGGAAATAGGGACAGTCACGATTAATTATCTGATACACTCTTGTCTATGCCCCGTCTTGCTCGCGTTGATCTCGGCGACTACGTATACCACGTCATAAACCGTGCCATCGGTCGCCTAAAAATATTCGAATCAGAAAAAGATTACCTGCTTTTTGAAGAAGCGCTTGCTGACGCTAAAGAAGAGACGGGGATGCGCATCCTCGCATACGCCATTATGCCCAACCATTGGCACCTCGTACTCTACCCGCGAAATGCAGGCGACCTCGGAACTTTCATGCACCGCCTCACCAACACGCATACGCGGCGCGTGCATGTACGCACACGTACTATCGGGCATGGCTCTCTGTATCAGGGTCGGTACAAATCCTTCATCGTTCAAAATGACTCACACTTCCTCACACTCCTCAAATATGTGGAGCGGAATCCCGTGAGAGCGAAACTTTCCCAAACGTGCGAAGGGTGGCGGTGGGGAAGCGCATGGAGGAGGATCAACGGAACGCACGAGCAAAGAGCATTGATTGACGCATCTCCCGTATCTCTGCCGGATCGATACCGCATATGGATTAATGCACCCGAGAAAAGTGACGATCTTAAAGCTATGCGACTCTCAGTGAACAAGGGTGTACCCTATGGCGAGGATCGATGGGTTGATGCGATGGTAGAGGAATATGGACTTGAAACAACGCGTAGGCCTGCAGGAAGACCAAAGAAATCGTGACTGTCCCTATTACCGTGTCCCTATTACCGCCTATTACCGACTATTATCCCGACTCATACGATTCATCGACCGATAGCGGCTCAGGGGGTGGCCCCGGCAACGGTCATGGCAAAGGGCGTCCCTATGCGGTAGGCGGGAATATCGACCTTTCCGACCCTTCAGTCTGGGGTCAGGCAATACATAAAGACGCACAGGGCAATCCATCCTTGTACGTGCGCGATCTTGGTAATGGAGAAAAAGTCTTTACTTTCGTCACCTGGGTTCACTAGCGCACCATTCAATCAACTCCGTGTGAGTCGCATGTATCGGCAGACCGGGAGGCATTCGGGATAGCATGCCGTCATTAAGGGTGTTGAAAATCCATGAGAGGGCAGAGATAGTTTTTATATAAGTCCCACCATCGTTCCAGACAGCCATATCGGTAAATATTGCTGTTTGAAACCATTCCACATCTCGTCCAGATCGCCGATTTATGGGTGGATGCTGAGAAAAACCAGGATCTT
>Ga0210057_1005267_pt1 | contig 16714 bp, 17 predicted proteins | sample CryGeyCG2114_010_2_FD_183968 | JGI IMG/M metagenome (GOLD analysis project Ga0210057, IMG submission 183968) | Groundwater microbial communities from aquifer - Crystal Geyser CG10_big_fil_rev_8/21/14_0.10 (SPAdes) (version 2) | ecosystem: Environmental > Aquatic > Deep subsurface > Groundwater ...
TAATTCCTGTGACTTTTGCGCCAGCTACATTCTTCGCTTCTCCTTCAAAAAGTTTCTTATCTTTTATTTCAAGATTTAAGATCTTGTGCCCGACAAGATATTTCTCAAGTCCTAATTTTAGAGTCTCAACTTCTGGTAGTTCCGGCATATTTTTACAATGTTTTGCTTGTTGGGGCAGAATTATTTTTTCCTAATCCAAAATATTTCGTAGCATGATCAGTCATGACGGCCATTATCTCTGGAGTGGTATTTAAAACACTATGAGTTTGCTCTCCAAGTCCTTTGCCACCTATCTTATAAATGAGGACTTTTCTCGCTTTTATCTTTTCCATTAAGCTTTCTCTATCATCTACTCCACTTATTTCCGGATGAAATCGTTCTGCAATTTTCTTAGTTTTATCGAACGATACAACTTCCACATTTGCACCATCAAGCAGAACTACCGGTACATCTATTTTAGTGATCTCATCTCCAAGATCCTCTCCAATTCCCGAAAGAGCCAGCAAATAAGCCGGCACTTCTGATTTTCCGCTGTCGCGTAACATCTGACTTCTGCCTTCTTTATCAGCTAGTCTAAAATCTTTTTGAAATCTAATTCCTTGAGTCAAACCAAACCTTGCAATATGTGAGATTACTGGAAGACTTATAATTCGTCTCCAACTCTTAGTTGTAAATTTTTGTATCATCTTATAATCTGACTCTCTAAGGTCGTCAGGTTCTGTCATAACACCCTGAAGCGCAAGCATTCCAGTAAGCTCAGGATGACGGGCAGCTATTCTTATTGCCAAAGCGCCACCCATTGAAGAGCCAAAAATAATTACATTTTGTAAACCTTTCTTCTTTGCAAAGTCTGCAAAATGATCAGCAAGACCGTCGAGTGTTTGATCATCAATTACTTCTGATCCGAAACCGCCACCTGGAGTTTCTGGTGTAATCGTGCGGTAGGTTCCCGAAAGACTCTTAATCATATCTTCAATTTTTTCTGCTCCTTTAGGTAACTCATCACGAAGCGTCTGCATCCCCCTTGAATTCTCAACCTTTCCGCTAAGGGCATCAGCCAATCTTAAATTTCCCTTTCCTGATCTCGCACCTAAGCCTGATAAATTTAGTATTGCATAGTCTGCATCCTCCCTACCTGTCTCATAGTAACCCACCATTTCCCCGTTCACTTCCATCGTCTTATGCACACTGACTGCTCATTCTGATTCTCTACTCTGAGAACTTCCGCTAAGACTTGCTTCAGCTCGAAAACTGGCTGCTTCTGATTCAGGAATGCCCTCCGGAGATATTTCTTGCATTTCGTTTTTAATAGTCGGATCTTCCATCTATTTTTTATATATAAACCTATACCCCAGATATGTCAAAGCGATTATACTTGTTCCGATAAACATCATAGTAGCAAGAAGACTTACCTTATCTGCCAATAGTCCTAAGATAAGAACCGGAATTGGCGTTACAAAAGCAATCATTATATCTAAAAAAGAAAATATTCTCCCATGCATTTCCTGTTTACTGCTTGTCTGAAGAATAGTTCTTGACTGAACCGCAATCAAAACTATCAGAAATCCTATGACAAATGACGATACTATAGCTACTATCCTAACTACTGAGATGTCCAGTCCAAATTTGTTAACAATTATTGGGGTAAATCCCATTATAAAAAGAATTATCCCCGTTCCCATAATGCCCCTGAAGATGGACCTCCTGGCTCCGTATATTATCTCAACTCTACTGAGAAATAAAATTCCTATAATAAGCCCGATAACTAATGGTCCCATTAGGATATATGTGATAGAAGTCAAAGGCAGCTGAACATATCTTCTTATATATTCCAGAAGTATAATACTCAAAAGCCCTACCATAAGCTCAATAAAGACTAGAAGGGCGATAGGAAAAGAAACTCTTTTATTGCTTTTTACTTCTTGAATTGTTTGCCAGAATAAAATAAAAGTTTTTCCGACAATTGAATCCCCTACGACCTTAGGTTTTATATTCGTAATTCTTTTAGTAGTCGCCATTAAAACAAAACCAATAACAAGGAGAATGCTGCTTAATATAAACGGCGCGTGCTCTCCTCCTGTTCTAAGCCCTCCAAAAACCTGCATCACAGGACCTGCGATAGCAAATCCTAAGAGAACTGACCCCATGAGAGTAAAAAGAAAAAAAGTATTTGCATGAGTTAGGGTATCACTCTCCGTAATAAGTGGGATCGTGGCGGCTTCGGCGGGAATAAAAAATCGGGCTACAGATGATGTAAGAAATGCAATTAAAAAAAATAACCATAATTTATCATCTGTAAATATATAGGTAAAAAAAAGCATTGCCATAAGAAAATCTGCAATCAGTATAAGACGTTTCCTACTAGTCAAATCAACGATTGGCCCCGCAACGAAACCAAAAATTATAGCTGGTAGAGTAAGTGCAGCATAAAATTGGGCTTGAACGAAGGGAGAATGAGTTCTGTCAGCCAATATAATAAGGGCTGAGAAATTACACATATTAAAAGCCACCTGAAGAATAATTTGATTTCCCCAAAGTCTTAAAAACTGACGATTTTTTAGTATCTTCAGCATAAATATAAATTATATTTTATTTTTTATAAAAGCGCTAATTTCTTTCTTGAATCTTTCTTTTGAGAATTTCTGAGCTTGTTTTTGGCAATCTTGCGAACTTAATTTTGTCTTTTCAAATCTTTTTATCGTATCTGACAAACTATTAATCGAGAGCTCATCGAAGAACAAACCTGTCTTGCCGTCGGCCACGGATTCCAAAACTCCTCCCGATTTATATGCTATCACAGGCGTTCCCATGCTCATCGCCTCAACCGGTGTTATGCCGAAATCCTCATCTTCTGCGGCAATAATAAATGCTTTCGCATTTCTCATTAAATTCAATTTTTCTTCATCATTTACTTCTCCAACGAACTCAACTTTTGACTTTTGACTTTTGACTTTTGACTTAAGATCTAATTCATATCCGGCAAAACCTCTGCCGAAAACTTTAAGCGGCAAATTTAATTTAGCAAAAGTCTCTACTATCAAATCTATATGCTTTGGCCTTGCCAATCTACCACCCGCTAGAAAGTATTCAGTATTTTGTATTGAGTATTTAGGATTTTGGATTCTGGATTTATTTGGGATTTGTGATTTGGGATTTGTGATTTCAACCGGTGGATATATTACTATTGACTCTTTTCTGTAAAACTTTTTAATTCTGCTTGCAATGTTTTTGGAGTTTGCAATAAAAAAATCTACATTTTGAGCACTTTTATAATCAACTAACCTTAAAAAATGATTGATTAGCTCTCCAAATACTCGAAAAACAATATTATTTTTCCACTGCCGGGCAGTTGCATACCCATAAAGATATCGGGGCGGAGTATGACAATAACAAATCAACTTTTGACTTTTGACTTTTGACTTTTGAATTATATTCGGTGAGTATGCACCAGTTGCAGAAACGATAACGACATCAAAACTTGAAAAATCAAAAGTTTTAAAAAGAAGCGGTGCAATAATCCGAAGAGGGCTGATCAGTTTTGCTTTAAATGGTAATAGCTGAGCCATTGAAGTTCTGATATCCCAATCTTTAAACCGATTCTTGTGCGGTCCTAAAAATTGCGGAAGATAAACAGAGGTGAAAACCGGAGCATCGGGATAAATTTCATGCAGAGCTTCGAGTACCCGCTCAGCACCTCCGTACTCTTTGATGTAGTCGTGGACAATCGCAATTTTCATTTAAATTAATTTCATTTGAGTATCAGATATTTTTTCTATTTTTCTATCTTTACCAAATACATCATCCACTCTTTTAGGCAAAGTCTTAAAATCATAACTCTCAAGAGCTTCTTTAAATTTTAAAACATCCAAATTTTTCATATCACAGTCGGAAAAATCATATTCGAAAGGCGCGTCTATGAGAATTGTTGCAAGCTGATGGGCAAGTTTTGCATTATTTTTACCCGCTTCAAGTTTTTCAGCCAGTTTTGGATTTTTGGCTTTTATTTCTAAAATATTTTTATAAATATTGTCAACCGTGCCGTATTCGTTGATCAGACTTGAAGCTGTTTTTGGTCCAATTCCTGAAACTCCTACATAATTATCAGAACTATCCCCCATGAGAGCCTTAAGTTCTACAAACTGCTCAGGCGGTATGCCGTATTTCTCTTTAACTTTTTCTTCATCGAAAAGAATCATCTCTGAAATTCCCTTAACTGGAGCAAGAACTTTCGTTTTGTGGTTTACAAGCTGAAGCATATCACGATCTCCTGTAAGAATATAAACCAAATGTCCGGTTTTCTTCGCTTTTTCTGCGATGGTTCCTATAATATCATCTGCTTCAAGTCCCTCAACAGCATAAATAGGTATTTTTGCCTTTTCCAAAATCCCCTGAATTATTCCAAACTGCGGTGAAAGGTCACTTTCCATTGCGGGACGCTGAGATTGATATTCTTTGAAAAGTTCTTTTCTGAAATTTGGACTCGGACTGTCAAAAGCAATTGCGATATGGTTGGGACGGAGATCATGGATTATTTTAAGTATCATGGAAAAAAATCCCTGAACAGCACCCGTGGGAGTACCATCCGAGCGCGTAAGCGGAGGCATTACATGATAAGCACGATGAACAATCGCATTACCGTCAATAAGCACAAATTTCTCCATGTGGCTATTATATCATCAAAAACTTAAATTTATGAGGTTTGGGAGACGAGCTTACGGTAGACGTAGACTGTAGCCATAACCATTGTAGGAATAGAGATTTGAAAAATTAGCTACAGATGGTAGCTATTGTTAATAGATGTATGCGTGTGATATACTCTTTAAATGGATGAGTTACTCACAATAAAGCAAATTACTGTAATCTTAAAAGTAAGCAAGATGACAGTTTATCGCTACATAAAAGCAGGAAAGATTGTCGCAATAAAGGCAGGAAGAGACTTTAGGGTAAAAAAAAGTGAGTTTGATAAATTCCTTGAAAGAAGTAAGAATAAATAATATGTACTGTAATAATTGCGGAAAACATAATCCTGAAGGTAGTAAATTTTGCAAAAGCTGTGGCGCTGAGATTGTAAAAGTATCAACTGAAAATAAAACCAAAAACCATGCTGATATTAAAGTAAGCTCTTTAGAAACGGAGGATAAAAAACCTCCAAAAGATACTGAAAAAGTAAATGCGGGATTAGGAGGATGGTTAGCATTAATTGGATTAGGATTGATTGCTGGATTTTTTATACAGGGATATGGCGTATTAGAGTACTTTCCTTTATTGTCAGAGACTTACAATATTCCTGGATATCTAACGCTTATACAACTCGAATTTGTTGCTGGAATTATTCTTACAACAGCAACTATCTATCTTCTTTATTTATACTTCAAAAAGAATAAAAATTTTCCAAGGTACTATATTATTTTTCTTGTAGCGTCTGTTGTATATGTTGTATTAGACCACTTGTTTCTTGCTTCATTAAACGCTCCAACCCAAGAACTGAAAAAGATAATTGATGATACTCTATCTCAGAATTCAAGCGATGTAGGTAGAACAATAGTAACCTCAATAATTTGGGTTTGGTATATGAACAAGTCAAAAAAAGTTAAAGCAACTTTTATTACTGACAAATAAGCAACACCATGTATTGCAACAATTGTGGAAAACAGATTGATGAAGACAGTATCTTTTGTCAGTTTTGTGGAAATAACGTAGCTGATGATAAGTCGAAGCATAAATCTAGTGACTCCTCAAAAAAGGGAAAAGTTAAATCGGAGGAAGTAAAGAAAAATAAGACAGACTTGCTCTGGGAGAAATTTGTTGAAGTTTATGACGCTGATGGTACAGACAGAGAAAAGTTTAATGCTCTTTCTTCAGAGCATATCTGGGAATTATTTGAAAGATTATCCGTTAATGCATTTGAAAGTTTTATTCAGGACAATAAAGAAGAATTAAATAAACAGCCATACAAAACAATTGAAGCACTAAAAAATGTATATACATGGGTCGTAATTGGTAGTTACAGACTTTGGCTAGCAGAGGCTTTACTTAATAAGGATAAAAAACTTAATAAGTTTAAATCCTTTTCTTTAGATGAATTTGTAGAGGAATGGAAAAAATATGACTTTGATAAAGAAATAAAAGCATTATTGGAAGAAATGGGAATTGGAATATCTAGATACTCAGATTTTAGATTTAATAGTTTTATGGAAAATGCACCTGAGGCAAAAGAACTATCAAACGCTACAATTGAGAAACTAAAATCTTCCCTACTCGTACAAACGCTTAATGGATATCACGCAGGTAAGATAGAAAATACTTTTAGAAAATAATATGGTTTGTAAATATTGTAAAAAAGAAAATGATGTAGATGCTAAGTTTTGTTTCAGCTGTGGAAAACCTATGGAAGAAGAAATAAAAGGTTCCGTTGATGAATATTTTGCAAAACAATACAAAGGGTGTCAGATATGTGGGAGTCTTGCTCCAACAAAACAGGTAGAGTTTAACCAAAATATTGGATATGTATTAATGCGTTCATATTCCATGATGAAGGGAAGGCTGTGCAAGAATTGTATAAACAAAGAGTTTTGGAAAAAAACTTCAATTACTTTCTTTTTTGGATGGTGGGGCACGATTTCATTTTTTGTCACACCTGTATACTTAATTGGTAACATCTTTAGCTTTATACCAACAATAGGATTGGAGAAAGAGAGTAAAAATGTATTGTAAGAAGTGTGAAAAGAAAAACCCTGAAGGTAGTAAGTTTTGCCAACACTGTGGGATACAATTTAATGAGAATTTATCGGATAACTTAACTAGCTCATCTGAAAATAAGTCATCGGATAAACATGTAAGCATAGATACTTCACCTTATCCATATGCAATATCAATATGGAAACTAGTAATAATGTCTCTTGCGACCTTTGGACTTTATGAGATTTATTGGTTTTATAGACAATGGAAATCTTTTAACGCAGAAAATAAATTAAAACATGGACGTTTTGCTCTTTGGATGCTTGCACTTTTTTCTCCTCTAACTTCCTACTCATTATTCAAACATGTTTCAAATGATGTGAAAGAAGTAAATGAAGGAAAGGGCTTAGAAGCAAGAACACTTGCAGTAGTATACTTTTTCCTAACTCGATTCTGGCTTGGTTTTTTACCACTTATACCAGCTCAGAACAAGATCAACCTATATTGGGGAAAAAAGTACCAAGACAAGCTCGTAAGGTCTACTTTTGGGGTTTGGAATTGGATTATAGTTATTACTGTTGCAATAATAATGCTATTCGCATTTTACTCAGAAGATGCCACAACAGATACAACTTCAGTTATTCCAGAAGTAACGCCAGTGGCAAAAAACAACAGTCAAGAAGAAATTGCATCATCAGTTGTAAACATCTTTTGTCCAAGCACAAGTAACGCCAGAAATGAGTCTTCAAGTGGTGGTTCAGGTATTATGCTAACTGAAGATGGAATCGTGTTAACTAATTCTCATATTATTCCGCAAAATAAGACAAATATACTAGTCGACGACACGGGATGCTTAGTCGTACTTCCAGACCCAACTACAGGCCGTCCATCTGAAATTTATCTAGCACATCCAATTGTTATTCCAGGCATAAGTAATAATTATGACTTAGCTTATATGCAAATATATGATGCATTCTATGACGAGGAGGCAGGAGAATATAAGGGGACTTATCCAAAAAAGTTCCCTGCATTTGATGATACTACCAGATGTAGCAACGAAGATATTAAGCTCGGCGAACCAGTAAGAATTTACGGATATCCTGCTATTAGCGGAGGGTATTCACTGACTCTAACTGATGGTGTTGTTAGTAGCTTCCCCGGGGAGGGTTTAATAGTGACATCAGCCAAAATTAGCCATGGAAACTCTGGTGGTTTAGCAGTAGATAAAAATGGATGTATGCTCGGAGTGCCTTCCCTAGTAAGCTCTGACGACAGTGAAAGTTTGGGAGTAATTTACTCGATGTCTTTAGTTAATGAATTTACCTCAGAAGTTACAAAATATCTAAAAGATAAATAGATATTGGCAAACCTCTTTAACAAGTGCTTCTTCGGGACAAGTTAGGCTTTGACTGTAGCAAGAACGAGATTTGATTTTTTGAAAGTCTTCTTGGGCCCTATCAGTTTTTCAAACTCTTCAGATTCAATCGTTTCTTTTTTTATAAGCTCTTCAGCTAAAACATCAAGCTTTTTTCTAAGTTTATTAAGGATAACAACAGCTTTTTCATAAGCTACGTCTGTAATCTTCTTAACCTGTTCATCAATTTTTCCTGCCATTTCCTGAGAAACATTAGTCTGTTCATAAAACCGCCTTTGCTGCCCGTCTAAATTCATTGGGCCCAATTCACTCATACCCCATTCAACTACCATTGTTCTTGCTACTTCTGTTGCTTTAGCAATATCATCTGATGCACCTGTAGTCATTTCTTTAAAAATCAAATTTTCCGCTGCTCTCCCACCGAGCATCACGCTTATCTGTTCCAAAAGTCTAGTCTTTGTTTCATGCACCCGCTCGGTTGGCTCCATCATTGTATGTCCAAGGGAAAGACCGCGGCTTACAATTGAGATTCTATGCACAGGATCCATGTGAGGCATCTCCCAGGAAACCAAGGCGTGTCCTGCCTCATGATAGGCAGTCATTTTCCGGTCCTCTTCGGATTGCAATCTTTTTTTCTCAGGACCAAGCTTTACCTTAGTTGCGGCTTCTTCCAGATCACTCATGTCAATTGCTTTTTTCCCAAGCCTTGCCGCCAAAATAGCCGCTTCATTTAACATATTTTCAAGATCAGCGCCTGAAAAACCGACTGTTCTTCTTGCAGTTTTCTCCCAATCAACTGACTTTTCAAACGGTTTTCCCCGTGCGTGAATTCCCAAAATGGCTTTTCTTCCGACTATATCGGGCATATCCAACGCAACTCTTCTATCAAATCTCCCAGGCCTAACTAGTGCCGGATCCAAAACATCCGGCCTGTTGGTTGCGGCAATTACCACAAGCTGTTCGGTTGGAGCAAATCCGTCCATTTCGACTAAAATTTGATTCAAGGTCTGTTCTCTTTCATCGTGTCCTCCCATAATCCCTACTCCCCTCTGTCTCCCAATTGCGTCTACCTCATCAATAAAAATAATTGCCGGCTGATTCTTCTTGGCAGTACCGAAAAGGTCTCTAACTCTTGATGCTCCAACTCCAACCAACATTTCCATGAATTCTGATCCCGCAATTGAGAAAAACGGTACTTTTGCCTCACCTGCGGTAGCACGTGCAAGTAAGGTTTTTCCTGTCCCCGAAGGCCCTATCATAAGTACTCCTTTTGGAGTTCTTGCGCCCATTGCTTTATACTTACCGGGGTTCTTCAAAAAATCCACAATTTCTGTCAGCTCTTGTTTGGCTTCATCAACTCCGGCAACATCAGCAAAAGTTATATGAGGAGTATCTTTTGAAAAAAGTTTTGCCCTAGACTGACCAAAAGAGAATATATTTTCCTGAGCGCCTCTTGCCTGACGGAAGATAAAATAAAAAAATGCAACCATTAGTATGATTGGAAGAACAGAAGTGGCAATATTTATCCAATTGTTAAGACCTGTCTCATCTTTTATATTAACCTTTGTTTTATCTAAAGACACACCCGCATCTTTAAATAACTGATATACATTTGCACCGGGTTCTTTAAAGGTTTGAATTGTTTCTTTGTCTTTTTTTATAGTAAGTTTATTATCCAAAACTACAATTTCAGTTACTTTTCCTCCTTTAACATCGGTGATTACTTGTGACAACGGGACTGTTTTTACTTGCTCAAGAGGAGTAGTAGCGCTTACAAAAAGAAACAGCGTAAAAAGAAGAATAAAACCATAAAGAATTAAATTCTTCCAGGAAAAATTAAATTTTACCTTAAGTACTTTTGATTTTTTACTATTTTTCTTAGTACTTGCCATACGCATCAGTATATCATAAAATGAGGCTATTGCCAATGCCTTTTGGATGTCTTCTGGGAACTATAATACGAGGAACCCAGATAAATGGGTTTCCAGGCCTTATATTACAGACAGTAACATCTAGCCTGCCTTCTTCAAAAATTTTCACCCGGGCAGTATAAGCATCACTTTCTGTCTGAACTGGCGTTATGGTTCTTATCTCACGATCCGCATATTTATTACTCTTTAAATATTTTGCTGCTTCAGGATGTTGAAATATGATTTGTGCAAGATCAATTGCTTCTGGCATAATCTGAGTAATACTCGGAAGTCTTAATCTTTTTCGCAGTTCCTTTCCATCTTCGTATATCATACACAGCTGTCTGTCAAAGTTTTTCCAGTTGCTGTTGGGTACAAAAAACCTTAAACGTTGAGGATATATAGCAACTTCTGTAAGTTTGGTTGAAGTATTAAGCAATCTTTCTCCCCCATCAAATAAGCGTAGGAACGATTTACCTTCTTCTCTAAGTTGCTGTAGGGTTTCGCTACCCAACTCACAAATTACTGCACCATCGCTTCTTAGAGTATTTTTTTCGCTTTCAATAAATCTTGGTCTGATATTAACCTGTTCATCAACTGCCTGAAGAAAGCGTTCCCTTACAATTCTTTCAGCATATCCATTTACCGCAACTTCATAACCGAATCTGGCCACCTCTCTGACAAATCCTTCAATTTTTCCTGCCATAGAGGCATATGTTACTGCGTGTGAGGCTAAATGTCAATTTTAATAGGTAAAGCCCATTTTTTGCCTGACTTCTTTCATAGTTTCTTCGGCTAATTCAATACACTTTCTAATTCCTTCATCAATAATTTCATCAACCAGTTTTGTATTTTCTAAAAATTCGTTTCTTTTTTCTTGCAATGGCTTTAATTCTTTATAAATACTTTCTGCTAAAACATCTTTCAGCTCGACATATCTAATTTTTTTCTCTTTATAATCTTGTTCAAATTTTTTGTACATATTATTTGAAGTAAACAATCTTAGCAGGATAAAAAGATTTGCAACAGATCCTTCCGTTGGTACGTTACCACCCTGTATTCCGCTGTCCGTAGGAGCAGCTGCAAGTCTTTCTCTAATAGTCTTAAAATCATCAGTAATCGTAATAAAACTTCCTTCAACAGACTTACTCATCTTGCCTTTTCCCGCAAGTGACGGTACATATTCCCCCTGCCTGCCGGCAGGCAGGCCTCTGTCCTTGAATCGCTGAGGTTCTGGAAATGTATCTCCGAACATATTGTTGAATTTTCTGGCAATCTCTCGCATTACTTCAAGATGCGGCTCCTGATCTATCCCAACCGGCACTAATTCGCCTTTATACAAAAGAACATCAGCTGCCATGAGAACCGGATAATACAAAAGTCCCATGTTTATATATTTTGGGTATTGTGCTTTTTTATCTTTGTAGGTTGGGAGATCCTCAAGACGAGAAACTGGATAAATAGTTGATAAAAAATAAGCAAGTTCTACGTGTTGAGAAACCTTGGATTGAATCTCAAGATGACATTTATTAGGATCAAGTCCGGCAGCTAAATAGTCCAGAATTATTTCCCTTACTGAATCTTTAAGAGTCTTGGGATCATAGGGAACCGTAATTGTATGTAGATCAACCACAGAAAATACACACTCGTATTCATCCTGAAGCGCAAGCATCCCCTTTACGGCTCCAAGATAATTCCCTAAGTGTAACCTCCCCGTGGCTCTTATACCTGAATAAACCCTCTTTTTCATATTTATTTCCTCTAATTGTATTTTATTCATAAGACCTTCGCAATAGCCCTCTTGCTAAAATTTCCAAAGAATCAAAAACAGGAAACGTACAATTTTTTGAAAAGACAATACCTAGCTCAGTACAAGCAGGTATAATTCCTTCGACTCCTCTATTTATTAGGTTTTTCGAAAAGAGGGAATATTGGGATTAAAATTAATAAAACAATAGCTGAGAAAAGTACAATTACTTTTCTTTTCACATTTTCACTATATCGTAGTAGGGTATGCGGAGACAACTTTGTGGAAGACTTAGTGATGCATGAAATCTCTAAGCTTTTGTTGTTTTGAGATTCGTTTTTGAGCTCTAGAAGAAAGCGAATCCCTCACAATACTCAAATCTGATTCTTTTAAATAACTTTTTCTATCGCCTAATTTTCTTAAAGGAGCGATTCTATTCCTTCTCATTCTTGCATAAATAGTAGCCCTTGAAACTCCTAAGTCTTCAACAGCATCCTTTATTGTAATCAGCTTTTCTTCTTGAAGGTTTTTACCTACGACGATCTCCGATTCCTTTCTTAAAGCTTCATCCGAAAGCTCTAAGGGAATTAAACCTTCTTTTTTTAACGTTTTGGCAAGATTGGACAGAATGCGTGATCCTTGACTGAAACCCTCATTATCCAATGTACGTACTATTCTTTCGATTTGCTGCATATGATTCGGGAGAGTTTATCATAAAATCATTGTAAAGTCAAACTATGGGATACTCCTTAAACCCTAACCAGACGGCAGGTGGGGAAGGGGCTTGAATTTGGAAGAATCTAAAGTTAAGACTTATAATTTTTGTAGTACATACTACTGTAAACCTTGGGAAAGCAGGAATTTCGGTTAGTGTTGGAGTAATTGTCGACGTAGGGACTGGAGAAAGAGTAGGGGAAGGACAAGCTAAGCTAACTTTCTGACCTCACTTTTAAATTGTTCTCCGCGGTCTTTATAATTCTTGAACATACCAAGTGATACAATTCATCCTGAAATCATATATTTAATCCCTGACGATCTTATGTTTAAAAAAACGCTCTTGAAATTCAACAGCCTTTCGAATTTCTTCATCGTTTACGCTCACACCTTCTGGCACAACTACTATGGAATCATCATTGTCGTCAATTCTATGAATTACAGCGATACAAATACCTTCAGCCTTATCTTTAGGTTCATGTGTTCCAAGAAAATAGGCATCTATACCTTCTCCATCAGGTGCTAATGTACCGGGTATATAACCATAATTTACGGTATATAAAAAACCATGTACTGGATGATGTGAGCCGAGAGGTCGATCTATAATAAGATTAACCTTTTTCCCAAGATATTCTTTTGCTTGCTCAAAACTTTTACCGCGGTGCTCATGCTTCATTGTTGTTCAGAAATTCGAGAATAAAAACTATCTACTAATATCTTCTGTGATGATTCCAAATAAAAAAACTCTCCGCGTGTAGCTAATTCAAAAAGTTGTTTTAGTGTTTGATCGGCTTGCGTAAGATCCTTTACATGACCCCAATCTTCAGCTTTGAAAAACCAGCGTTTATAACCAAAATTTGTAAAAATTGTTAAGTTATCAGCATCAAAAACAATCTTTTCTTCTAAGCTGCTAGGTGGTATTTTGCTACTTGTACTATGCCTCTGGACACAATTTAAAATTCTTTTACAATGCTCTTTACTTATCTGAGGACTAATAAAAGGCGCTATGGAATTAAGATCTACTTCAGAGTGTCTTCGAACGAAATTTCCTTCTAGAAACCTGCCTACGTCATGAATTGCAGACGCAACTAGAACAACATTTCTACTATCTTTATTAGTAACCCCTTCAAACTCTAAAAGCTCGTTTGCAAAGGTACAAACTTCTATAACGTGTTGAGTTTCTTGCTGAAAGTAATCCCTGTTTGATAAAAGGGAGACAACTTTTCTTAGCGAAAATAGAAAAATAGGGTTGTTAATTTTGTTTTCGGTTTCTAGTAAAAATTGTTCAAGTTCTCTCATTTTTTTGGCTTTCCAATCCATGTACAAAGATAATCCTTATGAACCATAGTTGTATCTTCAATTAACTTCGGTTCTTGTGGAAATTCATCAACTAAATTTACTTCCTTCAAACAGTATGGATCCTTTACAAAAAGGGATCTCTCACCTGTATTATGTAAATTAAATAAGTATGATCTAGAAGCACATCCACCTCTACATGATTCTACAAAAGGACAATCTTCACAACCTTTCACGGATTCAGGATGTGCATTTCTTCTCCTGAAGGACTGAAATTGGGGTGTTTTAACAATATCCTGTAAATTATCTTGTGTAAGATCTCCAACCTTATAATCATGTAAATAAACACAGGGGGAAACAGGTATTTTTCCATCGGGTGTTATAGAATGAATTCTAAATGACGTTCTTCCACAAGGACAACCTTTTGCATGTTCAAAGTTTGTTACAGCTGCAATAGGGGGTTCACTAAGATCAATTGGTGAACACAAGCTCATCAGCAGAGAAAAACCTTTATAAAATTGTTCCGGCAACATTGCGTCATTCATATGTCTTGATTCAACTGGTCTAAGGGTATTAATTCTAACGTTTGCATCATGTTCTCTAGCAATATCAACTAAAGCTTTTACTCTATCATCAGTAAAATTCCAATTCATAGCACATATAATTATCGAACGATCGATATTGTTTTCCTGGCATATTTGTAAGGCATTCAGAGCTTGCTGGAACAAATTAGCCCCACGATTATTATTGTGCTCATCTTCATAGGGCGAATCTAAACTTATGTCTATATCGTTCAATTGCAAAAGAGTATCTTTATAATTTTTTTCAAGCTGTACCACCGTAATACCAGATGATGTTAATCCTACTTTTATATTTTTACTAACCAAACTGTCAACAATGTAGGGCAGCATTGTTGCTTTTAGATCTAAACCGTTAGTAAAAATAGGTTCATTTCCTCCAAGATTTACGGTTTCTACATCATTCGTAACCAATTGATCAACAACACGGTCTACAATTTCTTTTGTCATGTTCATGCCTTTTTCTCTTGCAGACATTGAATAACAATGATTACATCTATATGGGCATTCGTTTCCTAATGTCCATCCCACATTTTTTATATCGAAATCTACTTCATCGAGCTCCTCATGTTCAAATTGATCCATGTTACGCTCATAATGCAACTTAGGATTTATGTTAATTAATCGTATAGGATTTTCTGTCATATTTTAATTAATAAATGGATTTTCATCTGCATCATAGGTAAGATTAGTCTTTCTATAGGTATCTAAAACAACTTTTTCGAAATTTTGATACCACACTTCACTATTTTTTACTTTATCATATACAAATTCTAAAACACTATCTTTAGATAAACCTTTTTTAACCATGTCTAAAACTTCCCTCATAAAATCAAGGTCCTTTTCTTTCAACTCCATACTTAACGGGTGAAACAATTCCAACTCTTCAGGCGTTAGGGCCTTCGGCGCTGATATAGCATCTATCGTCATATCGTATATAACTACATGGCTTTTATGCCACAACCTCATTGCTTCGTAAACAATTCTAGATTGAGGATTTTGAACTTCATAGATGTTATTTCCTAATCCTAAAACATCTTCTTTTAATATATTTTGCTTTGATAATAATTTTGTAAAAGAAGTTCCATCTGCTGCATACATTTCTGAAAAAGTACCTTTAGAGATTGTCCAAATATATCGACGCATAAATTCATAATTTTCTTCCAATTCTTCCATTGTTGTCCCGTGGTCAAAAAGAATATATCCTGCCTGAACATACATATTATATTTCTTAAATATTTCTAGTGCTTGCATATTCTGTTTCAAATTTGCTGATTTGCCCATTCTTTTAAGTACCGAATCTGAACCGTTTTCTATTCCACACGAAAAAGCAAAAAAACCTGCTCTTTTTAATTCTCTTATAACGCCGTCTGTTACTCGATCTGCTCTAATTGAGCCCCTTAATCTAACCTTTAATCCTCTTTTTTCTATTTCATTTGCTAGTTGGCTACACCAGTTTTCATCACGTGGGGGTTCAATAAAACTATCATCGATAACTTTAAAGTAAGTTGCTCCTTTTTTATTTAAAGCTTCTAATTCGTCGACAAAATTCTGAATTGATCTTTGACGCCATTGAGGCCCTTCCGATAATCTTTGAAAAGCAACAATTGAACAAAAACTGCAGTGGGCCTGGCATCCTCTAGCAGAGAGTATGTGAACGGCTGAACGTCTATCAAGTGCAAATTGCAAAGTATCTCTGGTTGGAAAGGGAAATTCATCAATGTTTCTCTTTAAAGGTCTTGCTGGATTATGAATAATATTATCATCATTTTTATAACTTATTCCCAAAATATCTTCTAATTTCGGGAATTTAAAGGAATAATGAGATGCGATTTCTAAAATTGTTTGTTCAGCCTCTCCTCTTACAGCAATATCAAAACCAGAACCCAAAAATTCTTCGGCACTAAAAGTGGGACCATAACCGCCAACGATAAAAGGAACATCTAATCCGGATTTTCTTAAAAGATTTGCTACGTCAATAGTTCTCTCCATGTTTGAACGATAACAGGAAAAGCCTAGAAAATTTTTTGGGGGATTTTTTAAAATTTCAGTAGCTAGTTGAATTGTAGTCATACCTTTTAACCAACCATCAACTACTTCAACTACTTTACCATCGGTTCTCAATGTAGAAGCAAGATATCCTAAACCTAAATTTTCCTCTGCCGTTCGGTGAGTAACCGGAGGCGGCGTAGCTAGAGTAATATCCGGCCTATAAACTTCCACCATTTGCGAGCATTATAAATTAGGATTGTTTAAAAAGCAACATCTTTGTCCTGGTATACCGCGCTATGTATAAGTTACGAAACATATTAGACATTTCGTAACTATGGATCATTACGCCAAAGCTTACCCAATCTTTAGTAGAATCAGAGGACTTGAGGAGGTGAAAAGAATGCTTAAGTCAATGAAGCGATTC
>Ga0210057_1005269_pt1 | contig 16713 bp, 18 predicted proteins | sample CryGeyCG2114_010_2_FD_183968 | JGI IMG/M metagenome (GOLD analysis project Ga0210057, IMG submission 183968) | Groundwater microbial communities from aquifer - Crystal Geyser CG10_big_fil_rev_8/21/14_0.10 (SPAdes) (version 2) | ecosystem: Environmental > Aquatic > Deep subsurface > Groundwater ...
ATAATCCATAGCTTGCGCATATCTCGTTTTCTTAGTTTGCGACCAATATAGGCATATTGACCAGAATGAAGCAGAGCCTCTTTGGCTCTTTTGATCAGACGCGTATTAGCGCCACGGAAACCTTTTGTTTGACTTAAAACTTTATTGTGACGACGTCTTCTAGTGATACCAGTTTTTGTTCTTGGCATAATTTACTTTCTGTTAGTTTAGGCAAGGCCTAACATTCTTTTGATTTTTATGGCCCACTTGCCTTTAACTTCAACCGGGACTCTATAAGCTCTGATGGCTTTTTTACTTTTTTTTCTTCTTAAATGGCGCATGTTCTGTGTTCGCCTCATCACCTTGCCTGTAGCGGTAATTTTAAATCTTCGAGCGGCACCGGATCTGGTTTTTTGTTTTGGCATATTTTTCCTAATAATATTAAGCTGTTTTTTTGGAGGGTGTGAGTTGTGCTAATAGTTTTTTACCAATGAGTTTGGGCTCAAATTCGAGTTGAGCTATGTCTTGGGTGGCTTCGATCACCTTGGCCACAACATTTTCTCCAAATTCTTTTTTCGTGATTTGACGGCCTCTGAATTGAAGTGTGACACGAACTTTATCACCTCTTTCCAGGAAACCGACAACTTTTTTTAAGCGAGACGCAAAGTCATTATCATCCATAAATGGTTTGAATCTCACCTCTTTGAGTTCTTGAATATTGGCTTTTTTTCTGCCCTCTGCCCTCTTCTGTTTTACTTGATACTTGTATTTTGCCGCATCAATAATTTTAGTAATCGGTGGTTTTTGAGAGTCATTGATCAGGATTAGATCTTTATCTTCATCCCAAGCTTTTTCCATGGCATCCCTGGTATCCATCACACCAAGTGATTTGCCTTGCTCGTCCAAAACTCTGACCTGAAGGTCTCTGATTTGTCGATTGGCCACGATATTCACGTGTGCTTGTCGCTGACTGAATGTTCTTTTTTTGATCACTAACTCTAGCTAACTCCTAATTCAATAAATATTGCCAGACGGATTATAATCTAGCCGGGCAATTATCTCAAGAGGATGCATTATATCAGGGATTTGGTATAATTTCTGCTGTTGTTTAAAAAAGAACTCGTAGCTTAGTTGGTTAGAGTGTCCCGCCTTTGGCGGGAAGGTCAGTCAGCTTGAGTTTGAGAACATTAACAACTATTGAACTCGTAGCTCAGTTGGTTAGAGTGTCCCGCCTTTGGCGGGAAGGTCAGTCAGCTTGAGTTTGAGAACATTAACAACTATTGAACTCGTAGCTCAGTTGGTTAGAGTGTCCCGCCTTTGGCGGGAAGGTCAGTCAGCTTGAGTTTGAGAACATTAACAACTATTGAACTCGTAGCTCAGTTGGTTAGAGTGTCCCGCCTTTGGCGGGAAGGTCAGTCAGCTTGAGTTTGAGAACATTAACAACTATTGAACTCGTAGCTCAGTTGGTTAGAGCGCCTCGTTGACATCGAGGAGGTCAGAGGTTCGAGTCCTCTCGAGTTCACTTTTGAATGTAATAAGTAGCTCGACCTTTGTCTTGACGTTCGATAAGTTCTAACTCAATCAATTTATTAAAATCCAGAGTTCTGGTGGCTTTGGCTCTATCTGTGAGCTTGGCATAATCGCGATCACTAATGAATCCATTTTGCCTGATGTATTCAAGAATTTTAAGATGGTAGGTTTTTAGTTTAGTATTTGGAGTATTACCTAACTTAGGTAATAATTTTTGGACTCGCAGGAGTTCATCAATTAGTCCGCCAGTGAAATATTCAAGCCATTTGGTAAAGTCAATTGAATTTTCCAGCTCATGATAGTCTCCGAATTCTCCAGCAGTTTGAAAATATTTAGTCACATTTTGATTGTAGTAATTTTCAAAACTAAAAAGATTAAAAGTATTAAGTCCCATCTTGGCCAGCAAGACTTTGGTTGCCAGTCTGGTTGTTCTGCCATTCCCGTCCATAAACGGATGGATGATTACCATTTGTTTATGGAATATACCCGCCAAGATCAACGGGTTAATTCGTTGGCTATTTGAATTAATGAAAACAATCAAGTCACTAATTAACTTATTAACAAATTTTACATCTGGAGGTATATATACTATGTTGCCAGTTTTGGGGTTATTGACTACCACAGGATTTTGTCTAAATTTTCCAATCTGGTGATGGGGAAGTAAACCAGAAGTGACTTGCTTGTGAATAACTAAAATAAGTTGAAGTGAGAGCTTGAGTTGATTGGTTTGAAGAAGTTGATGCAAATTTATTAGAGCTTGATTGTAGTTTAATACTTCTTTTTCGCTATTTCTGATATTAGTTGGTCTGGATTTAAGTATTTTTTTAATCTCCGTGAGTGGTAGTGGGTTGCCTTCAATACTTGTTGAAGCGTAAGTCGAGACTTCTCTGGCGATTTTTTCATACTCTACCAAAACAACTTTGGGAAATTTAAAATCATTTAAATCCCTGACAAGGTCATTAATTTTAGTGATATTGGCAAGAAGTTGATTAGTAATTTTATATTTAGGGGTGAACATATTTAGTTGAATAATAGGCGATTATTAGTCGATTGTCAAGACTTGTTAACAAAATTTTTTTTGGCAAAATTACTTTTGTCACCCGATTAAAAAAATGAAATTTTATGCTCCGCTGTATGCTTGGCCTCTTTCGTGATGCATCATGTCGTGAACTGAAGTAGTTTTTTCACTCCCCTCTTGACCAGCTAGATCAAGTCCTGGTTGATGACCACGTTTTCTTTTTTTGGCTGATTTTTGACTAAATTGAGTTGCCCACGTTCGCGCACTCTGTATTTTAGATCTAAGCAGCATAATAAACTGCCTCAATTTTTGAAAAAAGTTAAGAAAATATGAACCAGATTGCCCGGGTTCAACAATGGTGGTCATTAAGGTTAGTTCCACTTCCTTATCAAAAGCTGCTACGTCTTTGGAAAGCATTTTGAGTTCTTCGCGGAGTTTGCTAATTTCTTCAGCCACTTGTTTTTGTCTAGCGTCATAAACATCATGAGATTCAACCGGATTGATTTGTTCGTGCAACTGCCGACGGAGTCTGGCTCGTTTTTGCTGTTCAAGCCACTCTGTTTGTTGTTTAAGTCTTGCCTCATTATCAAATCCACCTTGAGTCGGCAGCTGTCCGCCAGCTTTTGTGAGTGCCTCACTAATTGAAGTATCGGTTTTGTGAGGACCATGGGTGGCATTTTTTTCAGTTTCGGCTAAAGCCCTAGCAAAAGGGTTAGATGACTGAGACTGAACAGATGGTTTTTTTTGATATAGAGTCTGCATTTGTTGTGTTTATATCCTCTTAATTATAGGATTCGAGGTTCCACAAGTCAACTAGAGCTCAAGTCATATCTGGTCAGGTTGGATTATACTCAAAATTGGCCAAATACCCAATAGTCAGGCAGACTATTTATTGAGCGCTAACAGGTGGCTGGCGATCTTTTGGTGCAGCAGATGCTCTCTGGCCATGGATCTAAGTTGTGGATTTGCTTTTTGGTCTTTTAATTCCTGGTCAAGCTGGGAGTCTGATACAGACAGTTTGGCTTGTTCAGCAATTGCCTGCAAAATAAAAATGAGTTGTAGTCTACCCAAACTTTGGGCGGCCAATTCTGTCCTCAACTGCTCAAAAGTTAACTGGCTTTTTTTAAGATAATCGGCAAAACTGATATGAACGGACTCGAGTTTCGAGGCTAAATTTTCAAGTTCTGATTGAGTTTCTCTTTGGATTAATAATTCTTGAACGGCGGGCCGTATTGTAGCCACTAGCTGCTTATAAACTGCGCTCAATAAATAATCCTCAGTTGGAGACCCGGGTGGTGTGACTTTTTTGGCTGGTGATTTTTTGTCTTGCTGGCTGACTTTATCTTGAGCTTTGAGCTCTTTTTGATATCGAGTCTCTGCCTCTTTGAGGGCCGACTTGACCACTGGCTGATAATTGCCTAACTTAACTTCTGGTCTAACGGCATAGATCGCTTCGATTTGCCAATCCTGGCCTATTTCCGCTTTTTTAACTACATACTCCGGGGGGACAATGGGCGGCTGAGCCATTTTTTTAACTTGCTCGATGAAAGCGTCTGGTAATAACTGTTCCAGAGTCGATTCAATAACTGCCTGAGGATTTAAATAGGTTTTAGCAACGGTGAAAGGTACTTTGCCCTGACGGAAACCATCTTGTTTAACTTTTTTTGCCAGTCTTCGTTCAATTTTAGTTTTGACAGGTTCAACCTGGCTCCACTTAAGAGTCAGGGTCAAACTTGAGTTTGCTAAGACTAAAGAGCTGGTGGTCGCGGGTTTTATTTTTGACAAGGTGATTATTATACCCCAAACATCAAGTGAGTTTGCTGCCGCTTTGTCAAACTTGGTTCTTGAGGTACAATTGAGACCGTTAGCTCGACGCGGTACCAGAGTGGTCTAATGGCAAGGTCTGCAAAACCTTCGTTCATGGGTTCGAATCCCATCCGCGTCTCCAACATGCCAAAAACATATTTCATCAAAACTTTCGGCTGCCAATCAAACAAAGCGGATAGCCAGAGGATAGCCGGAGATTACCTGGCTCGAGGATTTGCGCCGGCAGAAAGTTGGCAAAATTGTCAGGAACTGGTTGTGAATACCTGTGCGGTACGGCAGTCTGCAGAAGATCGAGTCCGGGGATTTCTTTACAATGTCAAAACCTATTTTGATCAAATTGGCCTAAAAAAACCTAAGATCATTTTGACAGGCTGCATGGTTCATCATGGTCGGGAAAAACTCTTAGACATGATGCCCATATTGGATGGAGTGATGCCAATTGGAGAAGTTGGTTTTAATCAAACACCGATTAGAGATGATTTGGTTCAAGCTTATGTGCCAATATCCATTGGGTGCAATTCCTTCTGCACTTATTGCATCGTGCCTTATTCCAGAGGTAGAGAGAAATCAAGACCATATGATGAGATTATGGAAGAAATTAGCGGTTTGGCGGCGCATGGATACAAAGAAATAACTCTACTGGGCATGAATGTAAATTCCTGGGGTTTGGAAAAAATTGGCATAGATTTGCGTAAACGCTTAATGACTAATGATGATTTTTCTCGGGACAATTTACCAGATAATCAATCTCAATATCTGAGGCCAAAAACCACACCCCCATTTGTACATTTGCTGCAATCAATTTCTGCCCTTGGATCAATTAAGACCATTCGATTTATGACTAGCAACCCTTGGGATTTTCATGATGAGCTGATCGCGGAGATTGGTCGAAATCCCAAGATTGATCGCTATGTCCACTTGCCTTTGCAATCGGGTAGTAATTCGGTTTTATATCGAATGAACCGAGGTTACACGCGGGAAAAATATCTTGAAGTAGTAGAGAAACTCCGTCGAGCTGACGCAAATATTGTTTTAGGCACCGATATTATTGTAGGTTTTCCAGGAGAAACAGAGGCAGAATTTAAGGAAACCGTAGATTTAGTTAAAAAAATTAACTTTTTAGTTGGTTTTGTGGCTCGTTACTCTCCCAGACCAGGTACCGCTAGTTGGAGACTATATGAAGATGACGTGCCAGCCGACATTAAGAAAAAACGCTGGGAGATTTTAGATAAAATTATAAATAAAGATAATTTAGCTGTCAGACCAAAGGTGGTCTAAAAATTAATCTTGATGCATTCTTCTAATGCTCTCAAGTTTTCTTGCTAAAACAGTAATTTGTGATCCAAAATTCGATCTAATAGATACTATAAAATTAGGCATTTCCATAAAAATAAAATTTAACTGATTATCGATGCTTTTTATCTCTCTTTTAGCTTCATTTACCACGCCTTGCTCTCTTTCATCTAACGGTAGCGCTGCCACCATATCAAACAAGTTATGAAGTTCTTGAGTCATTTCTGCTAATACCCCGTTAATTTTTTCAGGACTCATTTTATCAGTTTCCTGATTAGGAGATTCAGGTGTGTGTGTTTGCATATTGATTTGATTTTTTATACTATGATACTGATTGATAGATCATATTCTCTTTATATATATATCTGTCAATTATTTGATGTTAACTAACTGGTAATTTTGCAAATATAATAAGAAGATGAAAATAAATAAAGTAATCAGCATTGTTGGTCCGACTGCTACTGGCAAAACTAACCAAGCTTTAAAATTGGCTCGTGAGATTTTGGCTAGGAAAGAATTTGCAGGTGTAGATTTAATCAGCGTAGATTCCCGACAAGTTTACCAAGGTCTAGAAGTTTTAACTGGTGCGGATGTACCAACGGGTTTTTCTCAGTCTCATGCGCAGATAAAAATGCCTTATTTTGCCAATCAAGCCGGCTCAATCCGGTTTTTTGGCATTGCCATGATTAATACCCAAGATGAATGGTCAGTCAATCACTTTAGAAACTTTGCCAGGAAAATTCTATTGGATTCTTGGTACCGTCAGCGCTTACCAATTTTGGTTGGCGGTACAGGTCTTTATCACAGACAACTTTTTTCTGACTTAGAAGATATAAATATTAAACCTAATCCTCAGGTAAGAGCCAAAGCCGAACATATGGATGTAGCCCATTTGCAAGCTTGGTTAGGACGAATTAATGAGGAGCGATGGTTGAAAATGAATAACTCAGATCGAGGCAACAAAAGAAGATTAGTTAGAGCTATTGAAATCAGTTTATCTCGATCTAGTCAAGTCAAAAAGATCGTTGCTGACTTAGTTCACCCGCGTCAAGTAATTTGGTCAAAAGTTGACAGACAAGTCATTGAATTGTCTGCTGAACTTGGGGTTTTAAAGGCCAAAATCAAACTGCGGGTGAAAAAGCGTTTTAGGAGTGGCGCTGTTGATGAAGTTAAAGCTTTGCTTAAATTAAAACTCAATGCTAATTTGCCAGTCATGTCCACATTAGGTGTACCGGAAATTACCAGCTATTTAGGCAAAAAATTATCTGCACAAGAAACTATCAATCTTTGGGCGCTTCACGAATTTCAATATGCTAAACGGCAAATTACTTGGTGGAAAAAATAATTATTTTGAAACTTAAGTTCCTGCGTAAAAATCATCAAGCTGATCTGTATCAAGAACTGTCATTTGGGCGCTCAGATCTGTGATTTCGACAGCAAAATGAATTTTTGAAGCAGATAAAACCTCAGCTCTGTGTCTAGCAACCAGTTGAGCTAAGCGTCTGGATATCAGTGCGCGATCTTTGAGTGTTTGCAGACTGGCGACTCCCCAATTTCCAGTCTCTCGGTTGGAAATAATCACTAACCGTTGATCTGGACGTTCTAAACCAATTCTTACTTGCACATCAAAATATTCACTGGCCGCTTTGGGTCTATGTGCTTGAGCCTCATTTAGAATAGCTCTAACCCCTATCTGAATGATTGCATCAAGCCTGCATTGCTCTTGTTCGGGACTTGACTTTTCGTCTTGAGTACTAATGGTCACTACCGCTTGTGGCGAGCCACTTTCTGGGTTTTTGTTCATAGAATTTTTACTTGTTGGCTCTCTTGTGTGTGGGCTTTTTCCTTTTTTTCGACGGACCTTCAAAGATTTTTGAGTCAATTATTCACTTTGGACTACAGTTAATATTATTAACAATTCTCATTATATCAATGATTATCAATGTTTGCTTATGTTTGTCAATGGGTTTGAAAACAATTGATATGGAATACTTAGTCCATTACTTTGAATTTGCACCATAAGCTGTGCGGGATTGTCGACGTCGAATTAATCTTTGGAGCTCATAAGACTCTCCTTGAGTTATTTCTCCTGCTTGAATTGCCAGCTGAACTTCTAAATTAAGGCGAGCAAATTCTTGAAGTTGAGAGGCTACCAGAGCTCTCTCTTTCAAGTCTAAAAATTTGACTGTAGCTTGATCGGCCACAGGTAGTAGTGATATTTTTGGTGTATTAATCTCTGTTAACATTGGTTTTTGTTTAATTTATTACTTTCTGAATACGCGGCACTTTATAACACAAATGTGTCATAAATGGTTGTCTAAAACCTACAGATTGTGTTTGCTACCAGTTATAAGTTACAATTAACACACAATGAAAAAACACACCATGGCCATTTCGCCGTCAATAGTTTGGCACACGGTTGCCATCTTAATTGGTCTTCTGCTGTTTTATTACATTCGATCAATCGCTCTTTTGGTTTATTTGGCTTTTATTTTGGCCACCGCTCTTTCGCCTTTGGCTCAAAAACTCCAGAAACGAGCTAAATTAAATCGACCCACCAGCGTCATCTTGTCTTTTTTGATTTTTTTGGCATTAGTGATTGTCATATTGGGTTTACTGATACCTCCACTCGCCAAGCAGTTAGTCCAGTTAGTGAAACTAATTGATCTGCCAATTTTTCAAGATCAGATTAAATCATTTGACTTCTCCATTCAAGAATTTAGCAGTTTGGCTTCTGGCTTAGGTACTTCGGTTGGAGTTATTTTTCAGGTCATCCTGTCTGCTTTCAATGGCATCTTTACTTTTGTTGCCTTATTAGTGTTGTCTTATTACATGACTTTGGAAAAACCATATCTTCATCAAAAAGCTTATTGGTTTACAAAAAATGAAGCTCACATCCAAAAGATTAAATTTTTTATGAATGAGCTTGACGTGCAGTTGGGTGGTTGGGTTCGGGGGGAAGCAATTTTGATGCTGATTATTGCCGGGCTAACCTACTTAGGGCTATTTTTATTATCCATACCCTATGCTCTACCCTTAGCCTTATTAGCTGGTCTATTGGAAATTGTACCCAATCTAGGACCAACAGTGGCTGCCATTCCCTCTATCTTTATTGCTTACATCACTTTTGGTCCAGCCATGGCGGGAGTAGTATTTTTAATGGGCATCATTATCCAGCAGTTGGAAAATTCGGTGATTGTACCCAGAGTCATGAAAACAAATGCGCATGTTAATCCTCTGGTCACCATTGTGGGGATCTTGGTTGGATTCCAATTGGCGGGTGTGGCAGGAGCGCTTCTGTCAATTCCAACGTATATTACTATCAGAACTGCTTACTCCATTTTCTTTAGAGAACGAGTTCAGCATTTAACTCATTAATTTTAATACCTAATAATTTACAACTTGGCTTGATAAATCGGTCTTCCAAAGGTATAGTAGTTGGCTAGCTGTGCAGTTGAGACAGTGGCTGTGAGTGGTTTTCCTCTCACAGAGGAAAGTCCGGACAGCAGAGTGCAGGGTGCCTGGTGAAAGCCAGGGGGTGTGATTAACCCTTCGGGGTTGTTCGCACAACAGTTAGAGCAACAGTGACGAATCGGGTGGCTCCGAATGAAACGACCAAGCCTCAGGGTAACTCCGATTTATCGGAATTGGCAATCCTCCCCGCTGCAACCGCCGATCTTCACCTTAATGTAGGCACTCGCTATCATGGTGATAATGTCGCGGGCATAGATAGATCATTGTCCGAAAAACAGAATCCGGCTTACAAACTGCACAGCTATTTTTTGTGTATAATAAACCCAGGTTAGTAATAAAATGATGATGGGAAGGAGTTAGTTATGGGATCTGCAATTATGACATCTTTTTGGAGTGTTTTAGACCAGGTATCCGGTGAGTTAATTGTCTATTTACCAAGACTTTTGGGTGCCCTGCTTTGGTTGGTTTTTGGCACTTTTTTGGCTCGAGCTATTCGTAAATTATTGGTGAAAATTTTATCTGCCTTAAAGCTTAATAAGTTAGCCGAAAAAACTCCCGTGGAACACTTTCTGACGAGTTCGGAAATTGGTGGACGCATTGAAGAAGTTATCAGCACTATAGCCTATTGGCTCATGATGCTAATTGTTTTGCAAACTGCCGTTGGTGTTCTAGGTCTTGATTCTTTAACCAGAATCATTGAACGTCTTTTAGGTTACATCCCCCAAATTTTCTCTGCCCTGCTTGTTTTTATCTTGGGTATCTTGGCGGCAGGTTTACTTGAAAGTGTGGTTAAAAGTTCTTTGAAAAGTTTCAGTGCTCCCAGGGCTAGAATGGTAGCAAAGATTGCCAGTTATTCAATTATGATTCTTGCTTCTCTCATGGCAGTTTCTGAGCTGGGTATTGCTCAGGAGTTTATTTTAATTTTGTTTATCGGTTTTGTGGCCTCATCAGCTTTAGGTATCGGCTTGGCCTTAGGTTTGGGTGGTCAGGGCCTAGTTAAAAAAATGTTGGACGAATGGTACAAGCAAGTTCGTGAAGATTAAGATTTTCCCATGACTTATTTGCAAGCCGTCATATTGGGATTGATTCAAGGGTTGACCGAATTTCTGCCTGTTTCAAGTTCTGGTCATTTGGCTATTTTTGAAGCATTTTTCGGTATTAGTGAGACCGCTCTATCAACCATTTTTTTACATTTTGCAACTTTATTGGCTATAGTTGTTTATTTTTGGTCAAAAATTCGCCAATTAAGTATTAGTCAATGGTTTTGGCTTTGGACAGCTAACTTACCCGTGTTTGTTGTAGGGTTTCTAGCCAGAGATTGGTTGGAAACGTCCAGTCAAAATCTTGTCCTGGTGGGATTTTCATTATTGATAACTGCGGGTTTAAATTTCTTGACTCAATGGCTCTTAAATCATCAGCCGGCCGAAATTAATAGAAAAAATCAATCTCCCACTCTGTCTCAAATGGCGAAGGTTGGTCTAATGCAGATGATTGCACTTTTGCCTGGAGTCTCCAGATCAGGAACAACGATAGCTGCGAGTGTGAAATCTGGATTATCAAGGCAATCTGCTTTTGACTTTTCGTTTTTGCTGGCAATTCCTGCTATTTTGGTGGCTACAGGTTATCAAATTTATAAAATCATGGGTGGAGATGCTACAAGCTTCGAAGCCGGCCCATTATTGCTAGCTAGTTTAGTAGCTTTTGGTTGTGGTTATTTATCTTTAAAGTGGTTAGCCAAATTTATCAAACAAACCAAATTTAAGTGGTTTGGTGTTTATGCCGGTTGTTTGGGTATACTGGTTCTAATTGAGCAATATCTATTCTAGATAGCATAATGATGCCTAATAAGCAACTGTCTGGTTTTGTGAACACAGGTCAAGCTTTTTGAGTCCAATTTGTAGAGCGTACAAATTAAACATAATTTAAGTGAGTTAGGCTTCAAGGTTGGAGTTTAATTTGTTCGAGTGAGCTCTCAGTGCTTAAATCAAAGTTTTTGTGGAGCGAACGTATCAACAAATTGGACTCAAAAAGCTTGATGAGATTAAATACCAGGTTGAGCTAGGTGAAGTACCACTAAGCATCCCCCACCCGCCAGTTTGGTATAAGTTACACAATCTGTGGCCAGCCCCATGTCTTCATATTCTGGTTCAAGCAGCTGCAAGTTGTGAGTCGGGCTGGCGACCCAATCGGCAAAAACTTGCCATTCACTGGTGACGGCAAAACCTAAGTTTTCACCAGCCAACTGGTAGCCATAGCCAGCTTGCCTGAAGAGATACCAAGATTCAACCTCTTGTTTATCTTGGTGACGCCAATATTGGTTGGCATTCATGTCATCAATTTTTAAAGCAGCGCTTTTTTCCAGACTGGGATTTGCCTGTAAAGGACTAAGGTGATTTTCTCGTCGATGAGCATTAATCAGACTGTAAAGTGTGTCTGGGTTTAAAGTAATCTGTTTGGGGGTGGGAGTTGGTGTTAATTTTTTTCCTGTAGAAGTTAGAATTGAAGTTTGGGAAACCATTTCGCTTGGGAGTGGGATGATTCGGGTGGAAATAACCCAGGCTATGGTTGCCGCCAACAAACCAGCCAAAATGATAACGAGAAGTGGTTTGAGAAATGACATAAGTGCCAAATTAACAGATTAGCTCCAATTATGTATCATAGCTTGTTTTATCTGAAAAAGAAAAAACTAATTCATCATTTTCGACATAACACGAAACTGCAACGCTTCGGCCACATGAGCCTTGGAGATGGTTTGAACTGAATCCAAGTCGGCAATAGTTTGGGCAATTTTAAGTACCCCAAAAACACCTCTGAGTGATAAAACCATTTTTTGCCCTGCCAATTTAATTAATTGCCAGGCGGGCTGATCAATTTGACAGATAGACCTGACATCGGTACTGTTCATTTGGGAATTGAAAGTCTTACCGATGACCGCCAGTCTTTGTTTTTGGAGTTGGCGAGCTAGATCAATATTTTTTTTGAGTTGGGGCAGTTGGGACAGCTGAGTCGCCATGGGTTGATTAATGACCGAAGTATCTGGCATGTCCACCCAGATTTGGAGATCAATTCTATCCAACAAGGGACCGGACAATTTATTAAGGTATTGCTCCCTTTTGGATGGACTGCAGACGCAGGCTTTTTTCTGGCTTAAAAACCAACCGCAGGGACAAGGATTACTGGCAGCTACCAATAAAAACTTGGCTGGATAAGTAGCAGTACCTGAGTTGCGGACATGACTGATTTGGCCTGATTCAAGTGGTTGACGGAGAGCCTCAAGAGTGGGACGGGCAAATTCAGTCACTTCATCCAAAAACAAAATGCCATTGTGAGCCAGAGAAATTTCACCAGGTTTCAGACCACTACCGCCGCCAATTAAACCTACTTGAGTAACGGTGTGATGAGGTGAACGCAAAGGTGGTGTGATCACAAGTTGACCACCGTTGCTACCGACCACTGAATGGATAGCAGTGGTTTCGATGATTTGATCTAAACCTAAGGGCGGTAGTAGTTCTGCCAAGCTTTGAGCTAACAAACTCTTGCCTACCCCGGGAGGTCCCATCAATAGAATGTGATGACCACCGGCAGCAGCGATGGTTAGGGCTCTTTTGGCTTGATCTTGGCCTAAAATCTGATCAAGCAATTTCGGTTGACTGGTCTTGTTGATGATTGTTGGTTGTGGTTTAAGTACGGGCAAGGAAATTTGGTTAAAATTAGTATTTAAAATTTCTTGCAGATGACTAATGGGATGAATCTTAATTTGTTTCACCAAGCTAACTTCGCTGGCATTAGCCTGAGGAATAATTAAGTGCTGATAACCCATTTTTCTGGCAGCTAGCGTTAACGGTAAAGCTCCTTTTATTGGTTTAATTTGGCCACTCAGTGATAGTTCTCCCAGGAAAAGACACTCGTCGGTTGAACCTTGAATTTGGCCGTAGAGCTTCAAAATGCTCACGGCAATGGCCAGCTCTAAGCCACTGCCCCTTTTGGGTAGATCTGCGGGTGCCAAATTGACAATAGTCCGGCGACTTTTGGGTTTAATACCAACGTGAAGCAAACAGGCAGTAATTCTTTCCTTGGCTTCATCCAGAGTTTTGGTAGGTAAACCAATGATGATGAGTTGAGGTGTGCCACGGATCGCTTCTACCTCAACTTCAATCTTGGTGGGCTCAAGACCTTGTAGGACAGCGGTGTAGGTACGAACCATGGCAACACCTCACAGACTGTGGAGTATAAAACCCTTACCTTGCACGAAGTGTGATTAAAAAATTTAGCTTGTGGTGGTATTTTCTCTGGTTTATGGATGAGATATAGCCAAGACCTGTTCTAATAAGCGGTTACAGTAGCCCCATTCGTTGTCATACCAACTGATAATCTTAACCAAATTACCATCTACTACAGAGGTAAGCGAGAGATCAACAATCGATGACTCTCTTCGACCGATGATATCAGAAGATACGATCTGTTCATTGGTCACAGCTAAAATACCCTGCCAGTTTTTTTCTTGGCTTGCCTTAGTTAATGCCTCGTTGACAATCTCAACCGTGACATTTTGTTTGAGCAGAAATACCATATCAGACAGTGAGCCAGTAGCGATTGGCACTCTAATTGCCAGACCATCAAATTTATCTTTCAACTCAGGTACAATTTGAGAGGTTGCTTTTGCTGCCCCAGTTGAGGTGGGAACTATATTTGAAGCGGCAGCTCTGGCTCGACGCAGATCCTTGTGAGAGTTATCATGCAAATTTTGGTCCGAAGTGTAGGCGTGAACTGTAGTCAGCATGGCCTTCTCAACCCCAAAAGCCTGATGCATGACTTTGACTACGGGTGCTACGCAATTAGTGGTACAAGATGCATTAGAAATTAAACCATTTTCTAAAACTGAATCATTGACGCCAATGACGCTCATACTAACTCCGTCACCTTTGGCTGGGGCGGAGAGAATGACAGATTTTGCTCCGGCGGTTAAGTGAGCGCTAGCAGTTTTGGCTGTTCTAAAAATTCCTGTTGATTCAATCACAGTCTCGACGCCCAACTTGCCCCAAGGAATTTTGAGCGGATCACGTTGGGCAGTGACCGTAATAGTGAACTCGCCAATTTCTATAGTCCCCAGAACAGTATCTTCATCAGTGACTTCTTTTCTGTTTTGATGTCTAGTGATTTTGATGGGTTCATCAAAAAGACCATAACTTGAATCGTATTTAACCAAATGAAACCAGTCTTCAATTTCCATTGAGCCTGAGGTATTAATGGCCAATAGGTTCATATCTTGACGGTGAAATTGCCACCATACTCGAAAACTTAGTCGGCCAATTCGGCCAAAGCCGTTAATCCCGATGTTTGGTTTTGTCATATATATTTATTCCTTTCTTGGTTTCGAGTTAAGTCTCCTTAACAAACTCTGTTTTGACATCATTGCTAACGTAGGTACCAATATCTTGTCCAGTGATTGCTTTAATCAAGTTTCCCTTCTTAAATAACTCAAAAACCATCAGGGGCATATGGTTGTCACTGCACATTGCCAGAGCGGCCGTATCCATGACTTCGACCCCTGCCATTTCAATCGCATCTTTAAAACTTAAGGTTCTAAACCGACGAGCATCTTTGTATTTTAGCGGGTCTTTATCATAGATGGCATCAACTTTTGTGGCTTTCATCAGCACATCACACTTTAATTCTAAGGCATGCAGAGATGCTCCGGTGTCTGTTGTGACATAAGGTACGCCGGTACCAGCAGCCAAAATTACGACTCTACCCTTCTCCATGTGACGAATGGCTTTTCTACGAATAAAACTTTCGGAAACCGCCGGCATTAATAAAGCCGACTGCATTCTGGTGGGAACACCAATCTTCTCCAGAGCATCTTGCAGCGCCAGCCCGTTCATAACAGTAGCCAACATGCCCATATAATCCGCTGTGGCCCGCTCAATGCCATGCTTTTCTCCAGATACACCCCGAAAAATGTTGCCACCACCAATGACGATGGCTACTTGGACATGCTGGATATAGACATCTTTAATCTGTTTGGCCACTTCCATCGCCGCCTGAGGATCAATGCCGTATGTTCTTTGACCCATCATAGATTCGCCACCTACCTTAAGCAGTACTCTTTCAAAGCGGTTTTTGGTCATAAGTTCCTTTCAAAAAAGATAATATTATTGGTTTTCATAAATCTATGCTAAATGAAGCTTGGTTTTAAACCTTAGCCATCGCCATCTCCAAGTTTCTGCAATCGTATATACCTTGTATAAAGGTTTATTAATGACTAAATCATAGGAACCTAAGTATTCCATATGTCGGCCTCCGTAACCCTTTTTAAATCTGTGAAACCCAAACCAAGCATCACGGGGATTAGGCTTGGGTCCTAAACAACCCCAGAGATCAAACTGGGTACATTTTTGTTGTTTACCATAGCGGATCATTTCCCACATCATTAAATTGCTGGCCATCACCTCGCGATGAATCGCTCTTGAAGCTCCATATGGATAGTAAAGTTTGTTGTGTAAAACAAAAATAATCCAGCTGACTATGACTTGATCTTCATAGACGGCATGGAATATCTTCATCATGCCGGAATTTTTGAGGTTTTGCCACATTTTTCTAAAATAGTCTGGAGTGTGAGCATAGAAACCATTTCTTTGGGTGGTTTCTTCCAGTATTTTTATATATGTTTCAAGACCTTGATCCGAAGTGTTTTCGACGATTTCAACTCCTTTGCGGGCGGCCAAATTAACGTTATATCTGGTTTTGCTGCTTAAATTTGCAAAGAGTTCGGTTTCGGATTTGTTGAGGTCGATTAAAAAAGAGTATTTAGAGAAGAGATGTCTGCCTGGTACGGCTCCATGTTTAACCAAAAAATCAGCCAGTTGCCGGTGAGCTGAAGCGTGACCTACTTCTTTAGCTACCTCTGGCTCTAACTTGATAAAAAGGGCGTGATTTTTTTTAGCCAGTTGTTTAAGAGCCGCAAGTTGATCTTCGTCAGGCATATACCCCTTGGGAAAATAACCTGCCGTTTGGTTAATAAAAGGTAGGGGATGAAAAGTGACCTGCAAGGCTTTATCGAGGCGGCCAGCATTAAAAAAACCAACTCTTTCAATTTTAAGGCCTGTTTGATGACGGAACTCTCCCCATTCCCAAGTTTGCATGGGGTGATCAATGGCTTGGTTATATTTATCTTTTTCCTCTGGTCTAATTTCTCTAATCATATTTAATTTAATCTCGCTTGAAGTATCATAATATTTATTTGTCCTCAAGTCACCAGTCAATCAGTGCCTCAATATCGATTTGATCATCAAGAACTTGGTTTAATATCTCATCGTCTGGGACCAATCGACGCGAAGTTGTGTTTGACATCAGGGCTACTCCAAGTGGGGCGGATAAGAGCTCCGGCGAAATATCAGAAATAAACCGACTGGGGAAAGAGTTAACATGAGTACCTCTTAAATACCTCGATCTGGCAAACGATAAATAAAGTTTCTGTTTGGCTCGAGTCATGCCTACGTAACAGAGACGTCTTTCTTCTTCCATTTCCAGGTGATCCATAAGAGAAGAGCTGTGAGGGAGTAAGCCTTCTTCAAGGCCAGCAATAAACACTT
>Ga0210057_1005270_pt1 | contig 16713 bp, 11 predicted proteins | sample CryGeyCG2114_010_2_FD_183968 | JGI IMG/M metagenome (GOLD analysis project Ga0210057, IMG submission 183968) | Groundwater microbial communities from aquifer - Crystal Geyser CG10_big_fil_rev_8/21/14_0.10 (SPAdes) (version 2) | ecosystem: Environmental > Aquatic > Deep subsurface > Groundwater ...
CATGCCTTTTGGAAACATAAGGAACGAATCCTACAAGAATTTTATTTTTAATGTAGTGATTTAAACATGAACAAGGTAGCCGTTCTGGAAGGAGCGGCTGGATCACCTCCTTTCTAAGGAGAATCTAACACGCCCTCCCGATGTTCATCGGGGGGAAATCAAGCTGTCTTAAGCTGACATTAAAAAGCTATTGCTGAAAAAAAGTCATATTCAGCAAGCCTTCCTACCACTTTTTGATCGTTAAATAAAATCCCGCCAATACGGCGGATTTTTCGTGATAAACGAAAGGATTGAGAGAAGCAGGGGATTTGTGGTAGAATTTTAGAGAAATTAAGGGCAAGTGGCTCAGTGGTAGAGCGATTCTCTGATAAAGAATAGGTCGAAGGTCCGATTCCTTCCTTGCCCACAATTTTTTTGGTTTTGCTACAATGACTTCATGAAACTTTTTAAAAAATTGCTGGTTATTTTTTTAATCGTTGTTGCTGGACTGGCGATTAAAAATGGTTCCTTAAGGCAAGAAGAAATTAGAATTTCTGAAGAAAAACCAATTAAATTTGCAATTATGAGTGATATTCACAGCGATTGGAAAAATTTTAAAGAAGCCTTAGAAAAAGCTAAAGAGGGATTTGGGGGAAATGGGGGACTTGTGATAGTGACAGGGGATTTAACGACGCTGGGTTTGAAGAGCGAGCTAATTGAGGCAAAAAAAATATTGGATGAAAGCGGGCTTAAATACTTTGTTGTTCCCGGCAATCATGATGTTTGGTGGGGGAGAAAGTATAAAAAAGACGTTTGGAAAGAAATTTTCGGAAAAAGTTTCCAAAGTTTTTTAGATGATGGGGTTAAATTTATCCTTATTAATAACGGGGACGGGGAAGGTGGACTTGAGGGATTTGGGGGTGTTGGGCAAAAGAAATGGTTGGAGGAAGAAGCAGAGGAATGTTTAAGGATTTATTGCTTGGTTTTCATGCATATGCCTTTAAACCATCCAAATTCGTTACACATTATGGGTGAAGACAATACAAAAATTGCCAGTGAGGCAGGGCAAATAAAAGAGCTGTTTGTAAAAGATCAAATAAGGGAGATCTTTGCCGGCCATCTTCATTTTTCCTCTTCTTATGAGCTTGAAGGACTAAAAACAACCGTTGTCGGGGCAGTAACTTCAGACCGGAATCCCCAATCGCCCAAATTTATGACAGTGGAGGTAAAAGACGGTGAATTAGTTCAAAACGACGTTTTTTTATCAGATTAGGGCCTTTTTTAATAGTTGACAGTTTAGATTTGGTTGTATATAATCCAACTAGTTTCCTAAAGCCAGCAAATTATTCATGAGAAGCAAAAAATTATTTAACCAAAAAACAAGGGCACTTTGTCGTGGGCAGGGATAGATAGCTTCTCAATAAAGTTAAAACTGGCTTTAAGGCCAGTTTTTTTTGTTCTTTTTAATTTAAGGGCCAGTAGTTCAACGGCTCGCCTTGACTCGACGTCAAGTCGAGGCAGGTAGAATGTCTTGATTGTATGAGGGGCTATAGCTTAGTTGGCAGAGCGTCGCATTTGCAATGCGAAGGTCGCCGGTCCGAATCCGGCTGGCTCCACCCCTTACGCAAGTAAGGAAAAACTGCACTTTGAAAAGTGAAGAGAATATTGATGTAAAGTCGCAAATTACAGTTAAAGCTAACGGTGGATGCCTTGGTACAAGGAGCCGAGGAAGGACGCATATGGCGGCGATACTCGTCGGGTAGGTGCCAAAAACCTGTGATCCGGCGGTTTCCGAATGGAGCAATCCACTCGTGCGAAAGCACGAGTACTCGTGCTTTGCACGAGGAAATTCGAAGCACTAAGCACGAAATTCGAAACAAATTCAAATTTTTAAAATTCGAAATTCAAAACAGAAAATCTTTTTGTTTGGGTCATTTGAATTTTGGATTTAAATATTGTTTAGGATTTCGAATTTAGGATTTCGGATTTTCTCATGCAAAGCATGGGGGGGTACCCGGAGAACCGAAACATCCAAGTAACCGGTGGAAAAGAAATCAAAGAGATTCCGTAAGTAGCGGCGAGCGAAAGCGGAACAGCCTAAATTCAGCAGCAATGCTGGAAGTTGCGGGACGTATGTAGGGAGTGCTTGCGGTAGCAGAATGCTCTGGAATGGGCAACCAAAGAAAGTGAAAGTCTTGTAAGCGAAACTTAAAGCACCCTGTGCGATATCCCAAGTACCGTGGGGTAAGTACCCTGCGGGAATCAGGGGAGGCCACTCTCCAAGGCTAAATACTCCTTGTGACCGATAGTGAACTAGTACCGTGAGGGAAAGGTGAAAAGAAGGGTGAGACACCCAGTGAAATAGAAACTGAAACTGTTAGCTGACAAGCAGCTAGAGTCTCGGCCGTAAGGTCGGATGATAGCGTGCCTATTGAAGAATGATCCGGCGAGCTTACATCCAGCGCTAGCTTAAGCAAGTTTAACTTGCGGAGGCGTAGGGAAACCAAGTCTGAATAGGGCGTATAAGTGCTGTATGTATTACTCGAACCCGGGCGAGCTAATCTTGAGCAGGGTGAGTCCCGCCGAAAGGCGGGAGGAGGCCCGAACTCGTTGTCGCTGCAATGACATGAGATGACTTGAGATTAGGGGTAATATGCCTATCGAGCCCGGAGATAGCTGGCTCTCCCCGAAATATATATTGGTATAGCCTTCCGTGATGGTTTTCCAGGGGTAAAGATACTGGATGGATAATGAGTCGCAAGATTTATTATCTAATCAAACTCAGAATACTGGAAAATTAAGCGCGAGGAGTCAGACTGGTCGGGCTAAGCCGATCGGTCGAAAGGGAAACAGCCCAGACTTGCAATTAAGGCCTCTAAGTTTTAGCTAAGTTAAAGGAAGTTAGGTTCCTCAGACACCCAGGAGGTTGGCTCAGAAGCAGCCACCCTTTAAAGAAAGCGTAACAGCTCACTGGAAGACTCGCCTCGCTTCGCGAGAGCGAAGCCGGGTGGGAATCTAGCGCCGTAGATGATTGAGAATTAAGCTAAACGCCGAAATTCAAGAATTTTGTTCCGCCTTTGGCGGAATGAGATTGGTAGGGGAGCGTTCCATTTACAGTGAAGGTTATGGTGTAAACCAGACTGGAGTTAATGGAAGTGAGTATGCCGGAATAAGTAACGAAATCAGGTTGAGAATACCTGACGCTGAATACCCAAGGTTTCCCACGCAACGGTCGTCGTCGTGGGGTGAGTCGGGGCCTAACACGAGGCCAGTTTAACTGGCGTAGTGGATGGATAACAGGTTGATATTCCTGTACAAGGGAATAGTCGTCATTACCTGGGGATGGACGAAGCGGGAATAATTGAGTCAAGTGATGAACTACTTGATTTAAGCACGAAAGCAGTTTTAATTGGAAAATCCGTTAAAATGTCTAACTGAAGTGTGGAGAAGCTTTAAACGCAAGTTTGAGGCAACTTAATAATTTTCTGCTTCCCTGAAAAGATTCGCAGGGAGACTATTTTTTTCCCGTACCGCAAACCGACACAGGTGGGTTGGTCGAGTAGACTAAAGCGAGCGAGTGAAGGAGGTTCAAGGAATTCGGCAAAAAATCTGGACGTAAGCTATGCAAGATGTCCTCCCCGCCGACTTGGCGGGGTACAACAAAAGAGTGCCAAGGGACTGTTTAACTAAAACACAGGTGTCTGCAAACCCGCAAGGGGAAGTATAGATGCTGAAGCCTGCCCAGTGCCTGTAGGTTAAAATTCCTGGTGACCCCGCCTTTGGCGGGGAAGCTGGGGATCTAAGCCCAGGTGAACGGCGGCGGTAACTATAACCGTCCTATGGTGGAATTGCTGCCATAGTAAAATCTGACTAAATGCTGGAATATCCGTGTATCTTGCACTACTAAATTTATGGTAAACTATTACCATAGATGAGTGAAAAAGTGACAAGTGCGGACAATCAGCAGGAAAGATTAAAAATGATTGGTTGGATTGTTGGAATTACTGACGGAGAAGGTTGTTTTACTGTCAGTATCAATAGAAACCCAACAACCAAACTTGGTTGTCAAATTCTTCCCGAATATGTGGTTACACAAGGTGAGAAAAGTCTAAAAGCATTAGAAAAAATTAAAAGATTTTTTAAATGCGGAAGGATTTTTGTTAATCACCGGCATGATAACCACAGAGAAGATATTTATCGTTATTGTGTAAGATCAATTAACGATTTAAAAAATAAAATTATTCCTTTTTTTAAAGAAAATAAACTTCAGACAAACAAAGAGAAAGATCTGAACTATTTTTCTCAGATAGTAAATTTAATGTCTGAAGGCAAACATTTATCAAAAAGGGGAGTAATTAAAATCGGAGGAATAATTCAAAAAATGAACACCAAGAAAATTCCATTATTTTTAAAATCCTCAGAGACTACACGTCGGACTCCGATGTAACATCGGAGAAGATATAGTCCCATCTATATAGCGATATATAGTTAAGAAGAATAAGCGAAGTCCCTCGTCTGGTGAGTTCAGACCTGCACGAAAGGCTTAACCACTTGGCAACTGTCTCGAACCTTCTCTCGGTGAAATTGAAATGGCTGTGAAGATGCGGCCTATATGTTCTTGGACAAAAAGACCCCGTGAAGCTTTACTGCAGCTTGATACGGAAATGAAACTATTGATTGTTTAGTGTAGGAGGAAGCGCAAGCGCCAATGAAACACCTCTCTTTCTTTGTTTTCAGATCTAACCCAGTCCGGCTGGAAACGCCGGAGGGAACAGTGTCAGGCAGGCAGTTTGACTGGGGCAGTCACTTGCTAAAAGGTAACACAAGTTCACAAAGGTACCCTAAGCCCGGATGGAAATCGGGTGGTTTGTGTAAAGGCACAAGGGTGCTTAACTGCGAGACTGACAAGTCGAACAGATACGAAAGTAGGTCTTAGTGATCCTCCAACCCGCAGTGGTTGCGGTTGGAGCTTAAAGGATATAAGCTACTCCGGGGATAACAGGCTAGTCGCGCCCGAGCGTCCACAGCGCCGGCGCGGTTCGGCACCTCGATGTCGGCTCACCTCATCCTGGGGGTGGAGAAGCTCCCAAGGGTTGGACTGTTCGCCCATTAAAGAGGTACGCGAGCTGGGTTCAGAACGTCGTGAGACAGTTGATTCCGGTGACATATCGGAATGACAAGTCTAAGCGGTCTCTCTTTTCCGATGTTTTGAAATTTCGAAAAATTAATTTCTTTTTGTCTAAAAAAAAGTAATGAAAAGATGTAAATCTGGCTATTTGCTGGAAACTCTTGTTAATAACAATCTACTAGTATATGATTTAGTTACTAGTGAAAATGATTGTTCATCCCGCCAAGGGTGGGAGCAAGACAATCAGCAGGAAAGACTAGATTTTATATGATAAGAATGAGCGATGATTATCTGAGAGGTTTTGTTGAAGGAGAAGGAATGTTTTATATTGGAGTTGTTCCTTCAAAGGAAACAAAAAATGGATGGCAAGTTATATACTTTTTTAAAGTTTCCCAAAATCCTTCTGGAAAAATAGTTTTAGAGTTTTTGAAAAATAGATTAGGTTGTGGATATATAAAGGAAAATAGTAAAACCGATAAAACAGATAAATCATTAGCTTTTGTAGTTAGAGATTTTAAAGATCTGCAAGAAAAAGTAATTCCCTTTTTTAAAGGAAAACTTTTGATTAAAAAGCAGAATTTTAAAAAATTCAGAGAAGTATTGAAATATGTTTCCGAGAGGAAACATTTAACTAAAGAAGGTTTAGAAGAAATTCTTAATTTATCTTATTCAATGAACACTCATAAACGGAAACTAACTAAAGAATTTATTTTAAAGTCATATAAAAACTAGAATCCTCACAGGCCATACGCCGGAGTCCGATGTAACATCGGACAAGATATGGTCGGACCCCCGCAGTGATACGGGGAGCAAAAGAAAACAAGAAATCTTTTGCCAAATTAGTAACAATTATGTCGGACTCTATCCAGAACATACGTTCGATTTTTGAGGGGATTCCCCCACAGTACGAGAGGACCTGGGGGAGGGAACCGCTGGTGTGTCGGTTGTTTCTGTCAAGAGCAACGCCGAGTAGCTATGTTCCTATTTGATAACCGCTGAAAGCATCTCAAGTGGGAAGCTGACCCCAAGATTAAAAATCGTTTTCCAACGCAAGTTGGAAGAGAAACCCCTAGTAGATCACTAGGTCGTCCGCAAGGACGAACCTCGTCAGCCGCAAGGCGAGACGGGTTGATAGGCGGCCGGTGTAAGGCCCGTAAGGGTTTAAGCCTAGCCGTACTAATTGGTTGAATGTAATTTGCGTACATCATATTTTCTCTTCACTTTTCAGGGTGCTGAAGCACTTTTGAAATTAAAATTGTCTCGGTGACCAAAGCGCTGTGGTCCCACCTCTTACCTGTCTCGACTCGGCGCGAGTTGAGCCGAGGCGGACCATTCCGAACAGAGTCGTGAAACGCAGCAGCGAGGACGATAGTTACGCCAAAAGGCGCCGCAAAAATACTTCGTCGTCGGGACAATTTTGTTTTCAAAACAGTTTATGGCTGATTGCCCACAGACCACAGCTTTAAAAAATATTCAAATTGCTGTAGACTAAAATCAATTTGCGGAAAGCAAAATACTAAAGAAAGGCGGAAATGACAATTGGCAGAAACAAAAGTAAAAAAAACAGACAAAACAGACAAATCTTCAACTAAAAAGAAGGCGGTAAAAGCCAAACTTCCTGTTTCCTCTAAAGAACCAACTACCATGGAGGAACTTTTAGTTTTGGAAAAAGATAAGATTAAAGGTTTGAAAAGAGGGCAAATTGTAGATGGGGTCGTGACGGAAATTTCTTCAAAAACAATCTTCATTGATATCGGCGCCAAAATGGAAGGGGTGGTTTTGGGCAAGGAATTTGAAAGGGAAAAAGATTTTATCAGGAGTTTAAAACCGGGCGATAAAGTCAAAGCTTACGTGGGAAGCGCGGAAAATGACAAAGGCCAGCTTTTGCTTTCTTTAAGACAGGCGGCTTCCAGTTATGCCTGGGAAAGTTTTGACAATTTGATTAAAAACGGAGAGCCGGTGGAGGTTAAAGGCAGGGAGGTAAATAAAGGGGGGTTGATTGTTGACGCTCCTTTTGGCCTGCAGGGGTTTGTTCCCGGCAGCCAGGTCGGTTCTTCTTGGCAGGGGAAACTGGACACTTTAGTTGCCCGGAAACTGTCGGTAAAAGTAATTGAGGTTAACCGCGAGCAGAATCGTTTGGTTTTTTCGGAAAAAGCTGTTTCTGACGCGGAAAAAATAGAAAAGACAGCCAAGGCGATAAAAAAGTTAAAATTGGGAGATACTTTTGATGCGGTTGTGGCTCAAGTTGCCCCGTTTGGCATTTTCGCTAAAATCAAAGCTGATGACGAGGAGATTGAAGGATTGGTTCATATCTCGGAAATTTCCTGGCAGAAAGTTGAGGATTTAAGCAAGCTTTATAAAGCCCAGGACACTCTTTCGGTCAAGGTAATCAGCTTGGATGGCGGCCGGGTGCAGTTTTCCATAAAACAGCTTTTAACTGATCCCTGGGAAGAGCTGGAAAAGAAATATCCGGTTGATACAAAACTAAAAGGCAAGGTCATGCGCCTGACTTCTTTCGGCGCTTTGGTGGAAATTGAACCGGGAATTGAGGGACTTATACATATTTCAAAAATCCCGCCGGAATTTACTATCAACGAAGGCGATAAAATTGATATTTATATTGAATCGGTTGATAAAAAGTCCCGTAGGATCTCTTTGGGACTTGTCTTAAGCCAGAAACCAATTGGGTACAAATAAAATCGGTTTGGGTATATAATTCTTTTAGTGAAAACCCCACAAATGCTTTTCGTTCGCGAGGTCTACGTCCTCGTCTCACGATGGCGCGTTAGCGGGGCAGGAACTTCTTATGAAAAAAACAAGTACAAAATTTGTTTGTAATTCCTGCGGGTATGAATCTGTTGAGTGGTATGGGAAGTGTCCAAGTTGCGGGGGTTGGAACACCATGGTTGAATTTAGAGAAAGCAGAGAGGAAAAAGGAAAAACCCGCCTTCGTCCCGATGGACAACGGGACTTCGGCGAGGCAAGGCCAATTAAGCTTTCGGAAATTAAAATTTCAAGTGTGGGAAGGCTTTCGTCCGGAATTGGGGAGTTGGACCGGGTTTTGGGAGGTGGTTTTATTGCCGGCGAGATTGTTCTTCTGGCAGGAGAACCGGGAGTGGGGAAAAGTACGCTCTTGCTTGCTCTTGCCGATTTCAAATTATTTTATGTTTCCGGGGAGGAAAGCGCGGATCAGATTAAACATCGGGCACAAAGGCTGGGAATTGTCGGCCAAAATATTACTGTTTTTTCCGAAACTCAAGTAGAAAAAATAATTGAAGAGATTTCGGACAGCGCCGTGCTTATTGTTGATTCGGTTCAAACTCTTTGGTCGGAAAATATTGAAGGCTCTCCTGGCTCAATTTCTCAGGTGAAAGGCTGTACCCAGATGCTGGTGGAATTTGCCAAAAAAACAGGCATAATTGTTCTTTTGGTCGGCCAGATTAATAAAGAAGGGGAGATTGCCGGACCGATGATGCTGTCGCACATGGTTGACTGTGTTTTGTTTTTAGAAGGGGAAAGATTTACCGAACTCAGGCTGCTTAGAGGTTTAAAAAACCGCTTTGGGCCGACAGATGAAGTTGGTGTTTTTCAGATGACGGAAAAAGGAATGAAGCCGGTTGAAAATCCGTCGGAATTATTTCTTAAAGGGGGAGGAATGGGGGAAAAGGTTGGGGCAGTAACCGTTTGTGCGATGGAGGGGACGCGGCCCATGCTTTTGGAAATTCAGGCTTTAGTAACACAAACTTCACTTCCCATACCCAGAAGGGTGGTTTTGGGGCTTGATTATAACCGGGTGATGCTGCTGATTGCCGTTTTGCAAAAAATCCTGCATTTACCTTTATATAATCAGGAAATTATTGTTAAAGTAAGCGGAGGCTTTAAAATTTCTGAACCGGCGGCTGATTTAGGGATTGCTTTGGCCATTGTTTCCAGTTTTAAAGATAAACCCTTAAATCCCAAAACCTGCGCTTTTGGTGAAGTTGGACTTTTGGGCGAGATAAGAAGGGTGGGCGGGGAAGAAAAGCGGATTAAGGAAGCAAAAAAACTTGGATTTACTAATATCTTGTCTTCAGGTACCACTAAAAATCTCAAACAGGTTTCTAGCTACTAACTACTGGCTACTTACTACTAGCTACTCGGTTGTCAACCCCCATTTCGGTAATTATCCACAATTGCTTTTAAAATCCATTTTAGTGTTAATAGTGAAGCTAAATTACATGAAGTAAAATATTATCGGATAGTGCTTTTTTGGGATAAAATATTTTATAGGCTTGACTCTTAAAATTTGTTGTGCTATATTTGAGCCATGAGCAAAAGACGGCTTAACAATCTTCTTAAAAGAAATTTTTCCGTTTTGGAAAAATCACTTTCTCAAAAAGCCATGGGGGTTATTAAAAAGGGTGGGGATGAGTTTATCAAAAGCCAGCTTCGTGAAATTTCTCGTTTTGGCGGCAACCTGATTGTGATGCAGATGGGGAGTTAAAAAAAAGAGCATTACTACCGCTAAGTCTTTATTAAGAGAAGCTTACGAATAGTAATGCCCCAAGAAAACTAGGATTTAAATTTTAGGACAGGTAATCTTTAAATCCTTATAAAAAAATAACACTAATAAAATTGGTTGTCAAGACCTTTTTACTGTCATAACAGGCACAAAAAGGAAGATTGAAAATTTATTTTTTAATTTTTTTTAAGGAGATTTATTGAGAGTGGTTTTGGCTCAAGGATTGGAGGATGGTTTGCCCGCCTTGCCCGCCGAAGGCGAGGCAGGTTGGGCAGGCCGCGTACATTTTCTGGTTAGAGTTTGACTCAAAGATTGGAGGATGGTTTGTTGGGCAGGCGAACCATCTTCCTTCATTGAGTTAAAAAAATGTTACGTGGCAGGCGAACCATCTTCCTTCGTTGAGCTAAAAAAAGTATCTTCTTGAAAAGTTTTTTCTTTTCTTCTAAAGTATTAAATATATGATTAGTGGCAAGGCGGTGGCCGATAATGGTGAAAATAACAATATTTATCCATCTCCAAAAGAAGAATTAAAGCCCAAAAAAAAATGCCGGTATTTGCGGGCTTCCTTTTCCTTCTTGTGTCTTTGGCTGTTACCATGGGCTTACTGAACAAAAGACAATCAATTTCCAAAAAAGCGGCAGAACAGGAAAATAATCTTTCCCAATCAGACTATACAAAGATTCTGCCGTTGGCAAACAAAGATCCGCTTTACAAGTTTTCTGTTGACGGAAAGGTGGAGTTAAATAGCAATAGCAGTTTTTTAAGAATAATTTTAGTGGATGATGAAAAGAACGAATATCTGGTTTATGAAACAGATGTGCTTCTTGCGGACAGCAATTCTTTTTCTGTTGTTGATGCCTGTGTGGAAACCTGCGTTTTAAACGGCATAACATCGGATTTTTTAAGAGTAGAAGGCAACCGCTCGACTTTTGAGCTAAGCAAAACGAATGTTTTTACTAATGCCGAACAGCTGAGTTCCTCTTTGGGAACAGCCGATTTTACCGCCAAAGCGCAGGAAATAAAAAAACAAAAAGAAAATTTGAAGATTGAAAAACTCAAGGAAGGCATTAAAAAGAAGGGAATGAATTGGGTTGCCGGGGAGACTTCAGTTTCCAAACTAAGCTACGCAGAAAAAAAGAAGCTTTTTCCAAACCCCGACGGTTCGCCGATTACCAGCCTCCCGAACTTGCAGGGATTTGAGTATTATAAGGGAGGAGTATTTGAAATAATGTCGGATGATCCTTTACCAACTTCAACTCTTCAATCATCTCTACTGCCCACTTCCTGGGACTGGAGAGATGTTCATGGGGAAAATTGGAATACGGCAGTAAAGAACCAAGGCAACGCAGGTACTTGTTGGGCATTTGCCGATGTAGGGGTTGAGGAATCGCAGATAAATCTTTATTTTAATCAACATTTAAATCCTGATTTATCTGAACAAATGTATGTTGATTGTGGTAATTTTAGCCAGAGGCCTATAGGTATGTCGCGAGATTCTTATTATGATGAGTGCCGTTGTGATGTAAATGGATCGGGTTTTGTATCTGACATGTGTGTTTTTAGTGTTCATGGAATTCCTGAGGAGGCCTGTGATCCTTATGTTGCAGACGCAGTGAGGGCAAGTTGTGATAATACGCAAGTATGTGCTGATTGGCAAAATAGAATATGGAAAAATACTGGAAATATAATGTTTTGGATTCATCATTCTCTTCCTAATGAAAGAGAACAATGCAATACTTTAGTGACTAATCCTTCAGAGGATCATGTTAAGAGGATGCTGATTCAAAAAGGCCCGATGAGTAGTGGGATACTATCGTGGCCACACGCAATGATATTGGAAGGATATGAGACAGATCCAGTGGACGGAAAGACAATTTGGATTTTTAAAAATAGTTGGGGGGAAACTTCTGGTGAAGGAGGGTATGCTAAAATTAAAGTAGAATTGAATGAGGATGAAATAAACATGGGAGATATTCCTCTTGGTCCTTTTACTCCGCCAACCGACCATTCTTTCTGGCCTTCGGGTTTCGACAATCAAATAAAATGCGTTGATAAAGATAATGATACTTATTGTAATTGGGGTATTTCGGAAGTTAAGCCCTCAACCTGTCCTTCTTTTTGCAAGGTGGAAAAAGACTGCAATGATGCAAATGCGGCCCTGGGCTCTTTTGACCAAAACTATAATTGTCTTCCTGCTGTTCCGACTCCTACCCCTGTTTATCCTGGTTGTTCTAATTTCCGGATAGCCAATCCGGTGGTTCAAAAAGGCTTTTTTAATCCTCTTTCTTGGACGAGGGGAGCGAATACCGGACTGGCGGCGGTTTTTATCCGGAAAAAAAATACCGATAATACCTGGGGATCTTGGCAGCATTTAATCACATCTTTGGCAGATGGTTGGAGTACCTATACTGCCCCAAACGAGATTGGAACTTATGAGGTTGGAGTTAATGTATATGATGCTGATTGTAACGATAAATGGTTATGTGCCAGAGAAGCTGGTGACCAAGGCTGGACAACTAAACTTTATTCTGTAACCGCCTGTCCAACCGACGGGACCAGTACAATTGATTCTACCAAGAGCGTTTTGACAAATGTTTGTATGAATACCTGCAGGGGAACTTTTGAAGTTGTTGCAACTCTGACTCCAACTCCTGTTCCCGTTACTCTTCCCAGGATAACTACCGCTACCCTTCCGGATGGCACTCTCAATAAATGGTACCAGCAGAATATTGTAGCCACTGATATAGGAGTAGATGAGACATTAACGATGAAAGTTATTTTCGGATTACCGAACGCTTTGTGGCTGGGAACTGGTCAATGCAGTCAATCAGTTGTTGCCGGCAAAAAACAGATTTCCTGTCCTGTCCGCGGTTACCCCCGGCAAACAGGTACCTTTGGGATCGGGGTATCAGTAAAAGATAATTTTGGCAATGTCGGCAGGAGAACAGTCACTTTAATCATAAGGTAGAAAGTTTTTTGCAGGAAAAATTGGAATAGTGTATCCCTTGAAAATAATGGGTATTGACAAGCCATTATTATATTGGTATTGTAATGGATACATGCAAGACATTGTTTCAATTACCAGCCAGGGACAGCTTACTATTCCGATGTCTATCAGGCGGTCTTTCGGTATAAAGGGCTCTGTTAAAGCGATTGTCAGGAGAGAAAAAAATCTTATTATTGTTGAGCCAAAAAAAGATTTTTGGTCGCTTGCGGGATCTTTGGCTTCGGAAGTTAAATTATCCGATAAGCAGATGCAGGAAGCGAGAGACTCGTTTTCTAAAAACTGGTCTAAGATATGAAGAAAGAAGTCGTTGACACAAACGTACTGTTAAGATTTTTTGTTGGTGATGAAGAACTTCAACAAAAACAAGCAAGCAGCTTATTCTCTCAAGCTCAAAAAGGGAAAAGAAAATTAGTAATTAAATCATTGGTTGTTGCGGAAACCTGCTTTGTTCTGGAATCTTTTTATAAAAAACAAAGAAACGAGATCGCTGATGTTTTTGAAGTTTTTTTAGCCCAATCATGGTTAGTGATTGAAGAAAGGGAGATACTGCTTAAGCTTTGGTTTTGGTATAAAACCGGTTTACATTTTGTTGATAGTTATCTGCTTTCTTGGGCGAAAAACACTACTTCGTCAATAATTTCTTTTGATAAAAAACTAACAGGTCTTGACAGGGAATAGGGGTTATGGTTTAATAAGCTTGTTTAAGAGTCTTCCGTTTGTTTTTAGAAATTTTTTCCCGAGTATTTTGGATGAACTCCCAAATTTAATTATCTCAATGTCAACCCTTTTTACTATTTTGTAATATTTTTACTTTTATGGTCAAAACTGCCGCCGATGAGGCAAAAAAACCTCCGGTAAATCTTGTTGAGCCAAAGGTTAAGGCTGAACCGGTTATAACAGTGGAGGATATTATCGGGTCACCCGCGCCCGCGCCGGTAGCGCCTGTAGTTCCCAGCGTGGCATCACCAGCGCCAGCAGCGCCTCCTGCCGAAGTTGTTGTTCCCAAAAGAATGGTTGTTAATACGAGGGCTGGTTTTAATGGTTTTGTTGATGACCGGGTTATTCCTGATGCCGGCCTGCCGACAGAATCGGTAAAAGGGGCTTTGGATTTAAGTCCAATGGGTCATGGTTATTTAAGACCGGACGGTATGCCCGGCAATAAAGATATCTATATTTCCTCTTCCCAAATCCGCCGGTTCCAATTGCGTCCGGGTGATGTTATTGGCGGGCAGGCCAGAAGGCCGAAAGAAAACGAGAGATATTGGGGTCTTTTAAAAGTAGAAACAGTTAATACTGAACCGGTGGAAAAAGTTGTTGATCGGCCGTGGTTTGACCAATTGACCCCCATATTTCCTAATGAACAGTTGGTTTTAGAAACAGATAAAGAGGTGATTTCAACCAGACTGATGGATTTAATTTCTCCGATCGGCAAAGGTCAAAGGGGGTTGATTGTTTCTCCGCCAAAAGCGGGCAAAACTTGGCTGATTAAGGATATTGCCGCCGCTGTTGCCAAAAACTATCCGAAGGTTCATTTGATGGCGGTGCTTATTGGCGAAAGGCCGGAAGAGGTGACAGATATAAATCACCATATTAAGGAGAAAACTAACGGGATTGGAGAAGTTTTTTCCTCAAACTTTGATATGCCGGCAGACGAGCAGACTCATATTGCCGAGTTGTCTTTGGAAAGAGCCAAAAGACTGGTGGAGCAGGGGAAAGATGTGGTTATTATTTTGGATTCAATTACCCGTTTGGCCAGAGCTTATAATTTGGCCATGCCGACCTCCGGCAGGACCTTGTCTGGAGGGTTTGATCCGGCCGCTCTTTTTCCGGCCAAGCATTTTTTCGGCGCTGCCAGAAATATTGAAAACGGCGGCAGTCTGACGATTATTGGCACCTGTCTGATTGACACCGGTTCTCGGATGGACGACCTGATTTATGAAGAATTTAAAGGTACTGGCAATATGGAGCTTCATTTGGATCGAAGGCAGGCGGAAAGAAGAGTCTTTCCTGCTTTTGATATTCAAAGATCGGGCACCCGTCAGGAAGAGTTGCTCTATGACAAAAAGATTTTTGACCGGATTGTCATACTGCGCCGGATGATTGATGTTCTCGGTCCGGATGAAAGAACCGAGATTATGATTGATCGGTTGGGCAAGACGAAAAATAATGAGGAATTTTTACAGAAATTGAACAAGGTATAATTTGCGGGAAAGAGTTATAATTTTAACAAATGAAAAAACTCCTTGGCGAATTTAAGGATTTTTTAAAAGGTTGGTATCGGTTTTTGTTTTTAAGGTTTGCCCGCTGGTTTCGTCATTTTGAGAACGGAAAAAGCACTCTTGCGGAAAAACTGTATGAAGGCAGAGGAAAATTAGCCCGGCCTTTTGTTCATTCCGGTATGGGGGGATTGGCTGTCTTGGGAATTTTACTGGCGCCGATTATCGGCAATTCTATTTCCAACCGCTCGTTTGCCCAAACCCCGGCTCCTTCAGCCGTACTTTCTGCTACTACCGAGGTCGAGCAGGCAACTTCAACTTTTATTTCCAATAAACCAAGGGCGGAAATTATTGAATATCAAGTTGCCGGCGGCGATACTCTCTCCGGCATTGCCCAAAAGTATGGGATTTCCGTTGACACTATCCGCTGGGCGAATGATTTAAGCGACAAGGCGACCATCAAACCCGGCCAAATAATCAAAATTCCGCCGGTTCAAGGGGTAATTCATAAAGTTAAAAAAGGCGATACGGTTTATACAATTGCAAAATATTATAAAACCGAAGCCCAGGGGATTGTTGACTATCCGTTTAATACTTTTACTAATGACGAAACCTTTGCGTTGGCGGTTGGCCAAACTTTAGTTGTTCCTGATGGAGTTATGCCCAAAGCGGAACAGATTTATATTGCCCGCCAGACGCCAAACGCGGGGACCGTGGTGGCGTCGGGGATTTTTGTCTGGCCGACTTCCGGAACAATTTCTCAAAGATATTCCTGGTATCATCCGGCAATAGATATTGCCAATAAAACCGGCACCCCGATTTTAGCGGCCGATGCGGGTAAGGTGATTATTGCCGGCTGGCCGGACAATATCGGCTACGGAAATAGAGTTTTGATTGATCACGGCAACGGTTATACCACTCTTTACGGCCATATGTCCAAAGTCTTGGTTGATGTTGGCCAGACTGTTCAAAGAGGAGCAATTATTGGTTTAATGGGGTCAACCGGAAGAAGCACCGGCCCTCACTGCCACTTTGAAATCAGACTCTTCGGAAAAACCCAAGAGCCGCTGACTTATCTAAAATAGTATTAAGTATTTAGTATTAAGTATTAAGGGAACAAGTTTTCCTTGATAGTTGGAACTGAATCCTGATATTATTGATGGTGTGAAAGGCAGAAGAAAAATTTTTGGGATTTTGTTTTTTGGTTTGATTTTTTGTTTTTTTGGAACTGAAAAAATTCACGCGGCAATTCCCGCCATTTATGACAATCCGGGGCAGGGGGTTTTCCAGTGCCATGATAACGGCAATATCAGTCAGGACTATTTAAAAGGGGGAGGAGTGATTGTCAGGTGGGATCAATTGCAACCGGTTGATAATGACCATTTGGACCAAACCGCCTTGACTGCTTTGGCGAATAAAATAAAGAACGGCGGGAAAAAGGTTTATCTTCATTTTCAGATTTATGCGATTTTGCAAGGAACAGCAAATAAGGATGTTTTACCCAATTGGCTTTATCCGCAAGTGACAACAATAACAATTAACAACAGCCGCCATCCGGTTCCCTGGGATTTGGTTTACCAGCAGAAATTGGGCCGGTTTTTGGAACTTCTTTCCGCGGGTTTAACCGAAAAAGAAGCGATGCCCAATGTTGAATATATAGAGCCGGCAGCCGGCGGAATGTGGGGCAGTACCCATCTCTGGGTAAGCACAAGAGATTTATGCAGATTGGCCTTGGCGGCAGACTGTCCGGGGGTGAGTGAAAGTATTTGCAGCAATTTGCCGGATAGCAGAGATACAACTTCCTGCGGAGCCTATGCGGGAAGCTGGCAGTGCTTGGGGAATAAATTTACACAAGGGGTCAATAACGTTTTTGAGAAATATT
>Ga0210057_1005275_pt1 | contig 16699 bp, 19 predicted proteins | sample CryGeyCG2114_010_2_FD_183968 | JGI IMG/M metagenome (GOLD analysis project Ga0210057, IMG submission 183968) | Groundwater microbial communities from aquifer - Crystal Geyser CG10_big_fil_rev_8/21/14_0.10 (SPAdes) (version 2) | ecosystem: Environmental > Aquatic > Deep subsurface > Groundwater ...
TATAAACTCCTCTTACTCGAGTTTACAACTCTCGCAAGAGATTTTGAACCCAAAATATCTTTGGGTATAAACTCCTCTTACTCGAGTTTACAACTCTCGCAAGAGATTTTGAACCCAAAATATCTTTTTTTAGTTACAAACTAAAGTATTTTGGGTATAATATAAAAGTGAGTATAACTAAAGAAGAGCTGGCGGAACTGCTTAGGGAAGCGGAGAAAGCTCATGCTGAGTATGAGAAAAAGCTGGGTGAAAGAGATGAGGACTGGCCAATTTGGTACGCGGAATACATTCTAAAGAGAGTGAAGGGTGGGTCTTTACATGGCATTGACAAATGACGACTTTGGATGTACACTTCCGTCAGGAAAAAAGAAAAAGCCCCTTTTTATGACAAATATAAACTCCCCAATGGTCTTTCTAGCGAAAGCCCTTATCAAGAAGAGCTGAGGAGGGTGTTTTTTGACCCTCCGTCCCAATCGTTCCGGCGGGGTTTTAGTGCATAAAAAATATGAAAAAACAAATTGAGCTTACAAAGGAAGGGTTCGAGGCTCTGCAGGGGGAGCTTGGGGTTCTCGTGGAAGAAAAGAGGCCCAAAGTGGTCGAAAGGCTTGAGAGGGCAAGAAACGAGGGAGACCTTTCAGAAAACAGCGATTATATAAGCGCCCGTGAAGAGCTTGAATTTTTGGACGGAAAAATTGATGAGCTCAAACATGTTGTGGGCACGGCCGTCATTATTTCAAACGGAAAAAGTGAAAATGAAGGCAACGTTGCGGTTGGAACAAAAGTGACTATAAAAGTTAATAACCTAACGCACACATATGATATTGTTGGCGAGTGGGAGGCGGATCCGGTGAATAAGAAAATTTCGCACACCTCACCTCTTGGGCAGGCCTTGGTTAATAAAAAGATTGGAGAGACTGTGGAGGTTGACGCTCCGGCTGGAAAAGTTACATACGAGATACTTAAAGTGGAATAAAATATAACTATGAAACTAGATTTTCAATCAAAGAAGACGAACTTCGCCTAAGCGCGGGGTTGTGTCTCGCTTGTGTTTAACCCCGCTCGGCGGGGTTTTTTTAATGCTATGTCTAGACATAAAGAAGTACTTGAAGAGCCGTACCTGGATTTGAGTGTGGAGAAACCCAAAGTTTATGGTTTAGAAAATACTCCTTACGGTTATTTAGTGGGAGTATTTATGTCACAGACAAAGAATGGGAAAGTTGAAAGGGCTTTGTTTTTATCGGACGACTTTGAGGAACTTTTAGGGGTTCTGAAGTATGCGGGTTCTAACGGCTTGTCCGGTTACTCACCTAGCTGGTCAATTCAATTAGAGATCCGCACAACGAGAGATCCTCGCACCGGCGTCAAAAGTTTTAATCTGCGCTTCCCGTCTGATTTAGAAAGAAATGATGGTGATAAGCATCAAATTATACAAATAATGTGTGACAAAGGGTTTAGCCATGATCCATGTTTGGAAGTGAATCAAGAAGTAACTTGAGCTATACTAGATTTGATGGCACAGAGGCGTTTGGAGGAGGTAAGGAAGATAAGGCTGGATAAGGTTGAAAAACTTCGAGAGCTCGGAGTCGACCCTTATCCAGCCAAACCAATTAAAACTCCGGAGAGTATTTCTTCAGCTATTGGAAAAAAGGGCGAGGATATGGTGGTAGCCGGCCGCGTGACGGGATGGCGTGAGCATGGTAATGTTATTTTCGGGGATTTGCGCGACGAAACGGGGCAAATTCAGATTTTCTTCCAGAAAAAATTACTCAAAGAAAATTTCAACGTACTGAAACTATTTGATATAGGTGACTTTTTACTCGTTATTGGAAAAATTTTCCGAACGGAAGCCGGAGAGCTGACAATTGATGTATCCGAGTTTCAATTGCTCACAAAAAGTGTTCGACCATTGCCCAGTAGCTGGCACGGACTCAAAGACGTGGAGGAGCGCTATAGAAAGCGCTATCTGGACCTTCTTATGAACCCAGAAGTTCGTGAGAAGCTCACCGCAAGGAGTCTGGTGATAAGAGAAATGAGATCTTTTCTTGACCAAAGAGGGTTCGTTGAAGTGGAAACTCCCACCCTGCAGCCTGTTTATGGAGGAGGCTATGCAAAACCTTTTATTACCCATCACAATGCTCTGGACACAAATTTTTATTTGAGAATCTCGGATGAGATGTATCTCAAAAGACTAATTGTTGGAGGGTTTGAGAAAGTTTATGAAATTACAAAGGTGTTCCGAAACGAAGGCGTGGACCACGACCACAATCCGGAGTTTACTATGTTTGAGGCCCAGATAGCTTACCAAGACTATAAATACGCAATGGAGTTGACCGAAGAAATGGTGGAGCATGTTGCGCTTGAGGTGTTTGGGAAAACAAGGTTTGAATACCTGAACATGCAAATAGACTTTGCCAGGCCGTGGAAAAGACTGACTGTGGTTGAAAGCATCCGTGAGTTTGTCGGGGTTGACGTCTTGGGATGGAGCAGTTTGGAGGAAGCAAAAAAAGCTGTCGTTGGTCTTGAGATGCGCGAAGATAAACTAAAAGAGCTTGGGAAGCTTGGGTCAGTCGGCCAGATTATTGCATTTGTTTTTGAAGAGTTGGTTGAAGAGAAGCTTACCCAGCCTACGATAATTTATGATTATCCAAAGGAAGTCTCCCCACTTGCGAAAATGAGCAGGAGCGAAAATTTTACCGAGCGCTTTGAAGTGTTTGCGGCCGGCACGGAGCTTGGCAATAATTACTCAGAGCTTAATGACCCGGTTGATCTTAAAAAGAGATTTATTGAAGAGAAAAAGAAAGAAAAGGCCGGGCTTTCCGATGTGCACCAAACCGATGAGGATTATCTGCACGCAATTGAGCACGGGTTCCCGCCGACATCCGGGCTTGGGATAGGTGTGGACAGACTGGTCATGCTGATGACGAACACGGCAAATATCCGTGAAGTTATTGCATTCCCAACCCTGAGACCAGAGAAATGACTAGAAAACAAACACTGGAACTGCTTCACTCCAAGATGAAAAATCAGAATTTGCGCAGGCATAGCTATGCCGTGGAGGCCGGCATGCGGGCTTTGGCTAAGCACTTTGGGAAGGATGAGGAGAAGTGGGGCATTGCCGGGCTTATTCATGACGCAGATTACGAAATGACTAAAGACAAACCAGACGAGCACACAAAGCACACTGTCGAGTGGCTGAGGGCGCATGACTTTGATGTGAAGATTGAAAAGACTGTACTTGCTCATGGGTGGGGCTTTGTCCCGGGGAACCCTGAACCTAAGAGCAAAATGGAGTGGGCGCTTTATTGTGTTGACGAACTGACCGGGTTTATCGTGGCCGTGGCGCTTGTGAAACCAGATCGTAAATTGGCTTCTGTGAGCTTGGATAGTATAAAGAAAAAATGGGGGCAGAAAAGTTTTGCGGCAGGGGTGCACCGCGAGCAGATAGAGCTTTGCGGGGAAAAACTGGGGACGGGGCTCGATGAGTTTATTACAATTACGCTAGAGGCAATGCAAAAGATTAGCAATGACTTAGGATTGTGATGCTAGATATAAAATTTATTAGGGAAAATTCGGAGAAGGTAAAGGCCGGTGTGGCCGCTAAGGGCGTGGACGCCTCTCTGGTTGACCGTGTGCTTGGGCTTGACGCTGACAGGCGGCTCTATATCCAAAAGATTGAAGAGCTGCAGGCTGAGAGGAATAAAATTTCAAGTGAGAGAGAGGTAAGTGAGGCTACCCGCTTTCGTGGACGCGAGATAAAGGAGGAGCTTGGGCATTTGCGGGAGGAATTTGATTCCACAGAGGTGCAGTTTATTAACGCCTTGCGCGAAATTCCTAATTTACCGGCCGAGGACGTGAAGGAAGGCGAGGAAAGTGACAACGAGGTAATCAGAACATGGGGCACTCCAAGGGAATTTGGTTTTGAGTTACGCGATCACCTGGAGCTGGGCGAGAAACTGGGGATGATTGACACGGAGCGGGCCGCAAAGGTAAGCGGCACGCGCTTTGCTTATCTGACGGGAGATGCGGTCTTTCTTGAAATGGCCTTGGCCAGCTATGCTTTGGAGACCCTTGCCAAAGAGGGATTTACGCCGGTAATTCCTCCTGTTTTGGTGAGGAGAGAAAGTATGCTGGGAATGGGCTATCTTGAGCACGGAGGAGAAGAAGACATGTTTCGTCTTGAGAAAGACGATATGTTTCTGGTCGGTACGAGTGAGCAGTCAATTGGCCCAATGTACATGAACGAAGTGTTGAGCGGAAAAGATCTGCCCTTGCGCTATGTCGGTTATTCTCCTTGTTTCAGGCGTGAAGCAGGCAGTTACGGCAAAGACACAAGAGGCATAATCAGGCTACACCAGTTTGATAAAATTGAGATGTTTAGTTACTCAAAACCTGAAGAGAGTGACCGTGAGCACGAATTTATGCTGCAAATTGAGGAAAAATTTTTCCAATCTTTGAATATCCCCTATCAGGTGGTGAAGATGGCGAGTGGGGACTTGGGGGCGCCCGCCGCGAGGAAATACGACATAGAAGCATGGGTTCCGTCTCAAGAAAAATATCGCGAAGTGACTTCCGCCTCTACAACTACGGATTTTCAGGCAAGGCGGCTCAATATCAAATATGAAGAAACAGGGGAGCGTCAGTACGTACACATGTTAAATGGCACGGCCTTTGCCGTGGGCCGGACGTTGGTGGCCATAATCGAAAATTATCAGCAGAAAGACGGGTCGGTTGTAATTCCTGAAGTCTTGAGAAAGTGGACAGGAAAGGATAGAATAAAAAAAGATGACGCGTAGTGTTTTTGTGATACTGGGGATAGTGGCCGCCGCGTTTGTGGGTTTTAGACTTTTGAACCAGAAGCCGGGAGGGTCTGTGGATATAAGTCAAACCACGACGGAGGTTTCTCTTGAGGGTAAAGTGGAGGAGCTTCCGGTTGAGGGAGTAAACCACGTTCCCGTAGGTCAGAATGTTGACTATCAAACAAATCCTCCCGCCTCGGGAAACCACTGGCCACAGCCGGCAAACTGGGGATTTTATGCGGACGAGCTTCCGGATGAGCAAGTAGTTCATAATCTCGAGCACGGCGGGATTTGGATAACCCACAGATTTTTGAGCGAGGAAGAAGTGGAAAAATTGCGGGGGATTGCAAACAGAAACAGGGGAAGTGTCATAGTCACCCCGAGAGCTCTTAATGATGACCGCGTAGTTGTTACCTCTTGGGGCCGCATGATGAAACTTAACGACGTTGACCCGACACTCATTCAAAAGTACATAGACACTTTCAAAAACAACTCTCCCGAGCCACTGGCAAGATAAGCCGAGGAGAAAGCCTCAGTTATAATATTTCCCCCCCTTCAACTTTTCAGGCAAAAAGTCTTCCTTGTCATATTTTTTGTAACTTTCCCCGTACCCTGTATCCTTCATTAACCTGGTGACTGGATTGCGAATTTTTAGAGGTACCGGCAGGTTTCCGTGTTTTTTCACATCATCAACGGCCCTAAAATAGGCATCGTAAGCCGACCTGTCCTTTTTAGCTTTTGCTAAATATACAGTTCCGTGGGCGAGGTTAATCGCACATTCGGGGTAGCCAATGGTTTCACAAGCTCGGAACACATCATTCGCGACAACAAGGGCGGTGGGCTGAGCCATGCCAATATCTTCGGAGGCAAAAACCACCATTCGTCTTGCGATATAGAGGGGATCTTGGCCCGCCTCGACCATGCGCGCAAGATAATAAAGCGCCGCATCGGGCTGGGAGGCCCGCATAGATTTTATAAAGGCGCTAATTACGTTGTAGTACTCCTCGCCTTTTTTATCAAAACTAAGCTGTCGCCTTTGCAGGGCATCTTCGATCTGGTCAAGGCTCAAAATAACTTTTTTACCTTTTGGGTGGCGGGCGGGCTTGGCTAGTTGGGAGGCAATTTCCAAAACGTTAAGTAACACCCTTGCATCGCCGTTTGAGGCTTCGAGAAGAAATTTTCTCGCGTTTTGATGAGTTAACTCATTCAAGCATTTGAGGCCGCGGTTAAGAACCTTGTTAAGCTCTTTGTCCGTAAGTTGGTTTAAGACCAAAACTCGTGTCCGGGACAGAAGCGGGCCGATGACTTCAAAGCTGGGATTTTCGGTGGTGGCGCCAACTAAAATAATATCGCCGCGCTCCACATGAGGAAGAAGCTTGTCTTGTTGAGCCCTGTTAAAGCGGTGAATTTCGTCAATAAAAATAAGGGGAGTGAACAGTGATCGGTGTTCAGCGTTCCGTGGGCCTGACTTGATTATTTTCTCTATATCTTTTGTTTTGGTGTTAACAGCTGAGAATTCGAAAAACTCGCGTTTTAGTTCTCGGGCGATTATTCTGGCCAGTGTGGTTTTCCCGGAGCCCGGAGGTCCCCAGAAAATCAGGGAAGGAAAAAGTTGATCAGTTGACCGGGCAATCAGGAGTTTTTTTATAATGCCGTTTTTGCCGACCAGATGTTCTTGGCCGATAAATTCCTTGAGGTTTTTTGGCCTCAATCTTTCCGCTAGCGGAGCTCTCTGCACACACTAATTATAGCCGAAACTTAACCAAAAAGACAGAGTTTCTTCTGATCAGTTCAGTGATAAACTCCTTTTACTCGAGTTTACCTGTCCGTCCGACAGGCGGGCAACTCTCTCGGAAGAGATTTTGAACCCAAAATATCTTTTTTAGTTACGAACTAAAGTGTTTTTGGGTATAAAATGTGAAGGTATGGTGAAAAAAAGATTTCATAAAATGAAGGATATGCGAGGGCCAAAAGTGACTTTTGACATGTTCGGGCAGCTCTACTTTACTTTCCGTGAGATTACCAAAATCGCCTATCGGATAAACAGGAAGTATTTGCTTTTGATTTATTTTGGGTCTTGCCCAGTTAACGTCGATTTGAGTTGGTAAAAAGACGTATAATTAGGGCAAAAATGAGAGTTCATAATCGTCGACGAATTTCTCGGCAAAAATACACCATACTTTTTAGTAGTTTCGTGGCAGATATTAGTGCCTTAACTGCTTCTGAGATTGCTGGTGTCAATCGAAAAACAGCAGATAGATATTTTAATCTTTTTCGTCAAGCAATTTTCAAACAGGCACTACAAGAGAGACAAAACTGCAATCTCAAAAACGGTATTGAGCTTGATGAAGATTATTTTGGTCCAAGAAGAGTGAGGGGGAAACGAGGTCGAGGTGCAGGTAGAAAAATCATTGTATTTGGCTTACTCAAGAGAAATGGAGCTGTGTACACGCAAATTATTCCAACTGTCCGGAGGAAAGAAGTGATGCCGATTATTCGCAGAGTTGTAGCCTCAGGCAGCGATATTTACTCTGATGGCTGGAGAAGCTACGATGCTCTAGCTGTGTATGGGTACAACCACAAAAAAGTGAAACATGATGAAAATGAGTTTGCCAGACCTGATGGTACACATATTAATGGAGTTGAGTCATATTGGTCATGGATGAAAAGAAGGTTAAACAAATTTAATGGCATCCCAAGACACCAATTTGCTGCACATATGCTAGAATCTCAATGGAGGTTTAATCACCGAGCTAGACTCGCTGGTGACTTGAAAAAGTTGCTCCGTTTACAAATTTAACTGGGCAAGACCCTTTTTAAATATGGGAATAACAGGTGCGATAAATAAAATGCTTATCGTCGAGGAGGTGGACTCCAGATTTAATGGCAAACTTCGTGTGACCAAAGACCCCGTCTGGGGAACTTATATTTCGGCGCAAACCACTGAGGGTTGGCTGACGCAGAGCGGGGGAGTGGCACGCTCAGTGTGGAAATCAGCACTGGGAGAAGTTAAAAATTCAAAATTCAAAATTAAAAATTGTCTGATACTTGGGCTGGGAGGGGGGTCGATAGCTCAACTTGTCAGAAAGCGCTGGCCGGAGGCAGAAATCACCGGCGTGGATATTGACGAAGTCTTCGTCAGTTTGGGAAAAAAATACCTAAAACTTGACGAGCAGGAAGTTAAAATTGTTATCGCCGACGCCTTTGACTTCGTCACCGTACACTGTACACCAAACACCGTCCACTATAATTTAATCTGCGTTGATACTTATTGTGGTGATGAGTTTCCTGGGAAATTAGAGAGCGAGAAATTTATCAAGGAAGTAAAAAAAATTTTAGCCGACGGCGGCATAGCTATCTTTAACAGACTTTATTATGGAGGAAAAAGGGACAAAGCGCACGAATTCGGGAAACTGCTTGAGGCGGTTTTTACGAAAGTCGAGCGCGTCTATCCCGAGGCAAATGTTATGTTTCTTGCCTCAGCCTAAGTGCTTCGTGATGTGCTTGCCAAGTCTTACCGGCATCATCATCAGAGACATTAATATTGCAAGAAGCAATATTGAGATCCCAATTAGGATATTGCCAACTCCAACGAGTTTCAGCCTCAGCAGTTCGCTGGGAAAGTTTTGAATTTGTACTAGATTGCGGTTTAATTCCGAGCCGGTTTCAGCAGCGTCTCTTAGGGCTTTACTTTGAATAAAGTAGTCAGCTTGAAGCGCGTGAAACTGGAGTTCCGCCACGTTTACCTGTTGGTGCATCAGAAAACCCTTGATTACAAAAAAGGCAGCCACAATCATTAACGTCATCATTACCATCAAAACTGGCATCATTTTCCTGAGTTCACTATCTGTCATTTATTATTCACCTCCTTTTCTTTTATTATACTTTCATTATAGAGGTGTACGCAACTTCTTGGGCATATGTAGTAATATAGAACCCAGACATGGTAAAAATTTTGTCGCGGCTCGTGGACCTTAATGCCCGGGAGATAAAAAGGCTGGAAAAAAGCGTTGGGGAGATTAACAAGCTTGAGCCGAAGGCAAAAAAGCTCGAGTGGGAATTTGGCACGGTTGAGCGCATATACCCCGGGGCGAACGTAATGTTTGTATGTATGTGATACAATGAATGTGTGAATACAACCATAAACATATCTTTGCCCAAAAAACTATTGCAGGATGCCAGATTTGCTGTTAAGCGAGAAGGTTACAGTTCGTTGAGTGAGTATGTCCGTGCCTCAATGAGACGGAACTTGTATTTTGAGCCAGGATACACTGTCAACGGCTTCACCCCTGAATTTGAAGAGGAGGTGGTGCGCTCGGCGGCTGAACCAGAAGGGGATGATGTTGTGTTGGAGACAAAGAAAGATATTAAAAATTATTTTCTCCATCTAAAAAAACCTTCAGGAAAAAAGTAGATGATAAGGATCAGGTTTTCTGGCAAGTTTGACCAAATGTACAAGGAGATTGTGAGAGAGGACAGAGAAATGCGTGATTTTACTAATGAAGCTGTTGGGCTTTTTGAGAAAAACCCTGATGACACCCGGTTAGACAACCACAGGTTAAAAAGATACATGAAAGGAAAGTGGTCCTTTGGTGTGACAGATGATGTAAGGATCGTTTATATTTGGCAAAGTAAAAATGTTGTTCGCTTTTTAGCAATTGGTAAACACCCTCAAGTGTATAGAAAGCACTGAGCTGGGTAACACCTAATTTTCCGGCTGTAGTAGAATAGAACCCAGACATGGTAAAAATTTTGTCGCGGCTCGTGGACCTTAATGCCCGGGAGATAAAAAGGCTGGAAAAAAGCGTTGGGGAGATCAACAAGCTTGAGCCGAAGGCAAAAAAGCTCAAAGACGCGGACTTTCCTAAAAAAACCGAGGAGCTCAGAAAAAGGGTCAAAAAGTCGTCTCTTGAAGATGTCTTGCCTGAGGCATTTGCCTTGGTGCGTGAGGCCGCGCGGCGCGCCGTCGGAATGCGGCCCTACGATGTCCAGCTGATGGCAGGAGTGGCTCTCTTTGGCGGAAAGATAGCCGAGCAAAAGACAGGTGAGGGAAAAACTTTGTCCGCCGTGGCCCCTCTTTATCTCAGAGCCCTAACGGGCAGGGGCGTTCATTTGGTTACAGTCAACGGTTATCTGGCAAGGATTGGCGCCGGCTGGATGGCCCCGGCGTATTCACTTTTAGGCATGAGCGTCGGCGTGATTGACCAAGAACAGAAGAGCTATTTTTATGACCCTTCATATAGCGATAAAGCCCACGGCGACGAGAGACTTGAACACCTAAAGCCCGCAAGCCGCGAAAAGGCCTATCAGGCGGATATTACCTACGGAACAAATAACGAGTTTGGATTTGATTATTTGCGCGATAACATGGTGGCGCAGGCCAACCAAATGGTGCAAAGGGGCCATTATTTTGCAATAGTGGACGAGGTGGATCAGGTTTTAATTGACGAAGCGCGCACTCCGCTTATTATTTCCGCCCCCAATGCTGAGCCTACCGATAAATATTACAAAATGGCCCAACTCGTAAAGGAGCTTCAAGCGGAGACGGATTATGCTGTTGACGAGAAAGCCAGAAGCGCGTCGCTCACAGAGGCGGGGATAGAAAAGGTCGAGAAAATGATGGGAGTGGAGAACCTTTACGAGCGCGACTTTGACACAATTCACCATATTGAAAACGCCCTTAAGGCGGCAAGCCTTTATCAGAAGGATAAAGAGTACGTAATAAACGAGAATGAAGTGATAATCGTTGACGAGTTTACGGGGCGGCTGATGCCCGGCAGGCGATGGAGTGACGGCCTTCATCAGGCGGTTGAGGCAAAAGAAGAGGTCACAATACAGCAGGAAAGCAAAACCATGGCAACAATCTCATTCCAAAACTACTTTAGGATGTATGAGAAGTTATCCGGAATGACAGGGACCGCCGAGACCGAGGCGGATGAGTTTAGAAAAATATATAATTTGGACGTCGTTGTGATACCCACAAACGAGGCGGTTATAAGGAAGGACTATGGAGATAGTATATATAAGACCCGAGATGCGAAATATAGGGCAGTCACCAAAGAGGTAGATGATAAGCGCAAGGCAGGCCAGCCCGTGCTCGTTGGAACCACCTCAATTGAAAACAACGAAATAATAAGCCATTACTTCAAGAAAGCCAAAATCCCCCACAGCTTGCTCAATGCCAAAAATCACGAGAGGGAGGCGTCAATCATTGCGGAGGCGGGAAGTCCCGGCGCGGTGACCGTTGCGACAAACATGGCCGGTCGCGGGGTGGATATCGTACTTGGAGGCCCGCAGCCCGCGCGAAAAACGGGCCAAAGTTATGAGAAATATAAAGCCTCGCGGGCATACGAGAAGTGGAAACAAGAGCACAATGCCGTGGTGAGGGCAGGAGGGCTCCATGTGGTAGGTACTGAAAGGCACGAGTCGCGCCGAATTGACAATCAACTCAGAGGGCGGTCGGGCAGGCAAGGGGACCCGGGCTCCACGAGATTTTATTTGTCTTTGGAGGACGACTTGATGCGCATTTTCGGCGGAGAGCAGATTTCAGGAATAATGAACAGGCTTAAACTTCCCGAAGATCAGCCAATTGAAAATAAGCTCGTGAGCCGCGCCATTCAGCAGGCTCAAGTCAAAGTCGAAGGGCACAATTTCGATATACGAAAGCGCCTGGTTGAGTATGACGACGTTGCCAATCAACAGCGTGAGGTAGTTTATGGGCTGCGCAAAAAAGTGCTTGTCTCAAAAAGCCTCAAAGAAGAAGTCCTCAAAAAACTAGAACAGGCGGCGGAAGCCACACTCGTGGGCGAGTTTGATGCAGAGCGCGTGATTATCGGAATTTTGGGAATAGTGCCTATGGATGAGAGTTCTCGGGATGCGCTGAAAAAGCAAATTGAGAAAACCGGGCCGGACGGGGCTCGTGAGCTTTTGGTAAAGCTTATTCATGATGCCCACGGGGCGCGCGAGAAGCAGGTGGGGGAAGAGGCCATGCGAATGATTGAGCGTTATGCTTATTTGGGGGCGATTGATCACGTCTGGGTGGACCACATTGATACCATAGACGGTCTTCGCGAGTCCGTGAGCCTGAGAGGATACGCGCAACGCGACCCACTGGTGGAATTTAAAAATGAAGCCTACTCTCTTTTTGAAAATCTCGTGGACCGCATGGACGAGGAGCTTGCGCGAAGAATATTTAGAATACAGGTGGCCGCGCCAAGAACGGAAATCCCGCTTGACCGGGTTCAAACTAACATAGATAAAACGGACCAGATGGGGCTAGCCCCATCTGCAGGTGGCGGTACGCAAAACACCGTCCACCGTACACAAAAAAAAGTGGGCCGCAACGACCCCTGTCCCTGCGGCTCGGGCCTTAAGTACAAAAAATGTCATCTAAATAGGGAACCTCAGACAACAGATGAAAGAATGGCATTTAATCTCTATAATTCAGATCATGATCAATGGGTAAAACAATACGGTGGGAAGAAGAACTAAAAATGTTTTCTTTCTTGAAGGTTTGCGTTGTCCCATAAAGTATCAAAATCTTCTATGCCGGTTAGGAATTTATCAAGTTCTTGCTTCTTGTCATCAGCTCTTTGAATCAAGTTTTTATAACTATCCGCCACCTCTTGGACAGGTACCCCTTAAAATCACACAAAGTCTTTTATTTCTTCCAGTCTGGGAATATCCAGAAGAAATCTGTACAACCAAAACAGCAAGAGGCTATTATCGTGATGGAGGTTAAACCCAGCTTATGGTCACAGAAGAGTGGCCCTGGAGCTCATGATTAACAAGAAGAGAGCAAGAAGAGTAATGGGTTTAAATAATCTCAAACCCTACAAAAGAAAGGCCAGATGGACCAAGAAGAAAGACTGGGGCCAGCCAGAGTCAGGTTGTTCAAATCTTGTCAAAGGAAGCTGTCCCCATTAAGCCCAATGTTTTCTGGGTAGGTGATTTTACAAGGCTTGTCTGGAATGGGAAGATCATTTATCTTGCCACTTTCATGGATTTTTATACCAGAGAAATTGTGGGCTGGAGCATCCCAACCAGGCACACCACAGAGTTTGTTCTCGAGGCCTTTTGGGAAGCAATTATGAATGGTGGGGTTGCCAAAGATTTCCCACACAGACCAAGGCAGTGAATACAAATCAAAAGATGGTAGTTGTCCATATTTCTAAAGATGACGCAAAAGCAATTATGGTCTTTATTTCTAATCGGTTCCCTGTCGCTGTTACAGTTTCAGGTGATGGAGCTGATGTAGTTTCTGGCGCGAGGTATTTGAAATGTTAACGTTTTTTTTGTTTTAACCGTTTGGTGCCTACGAATCCCGATTGGTTTCAAAAAAGAAACACATTTCACAAAAACAAGATATAAGTATGAAATTCAGGGAACAATGGTCACAGTTGATGAGTACGATGAGGGTGTAAACCTAGAGGTAGAAGGCGTTTCACAAGACAAAGTAATGCAAGTGGTCAAACAAATACCATTTGAGGAAGTGAAATGAAAATAGCTTTAGGATCAACAAGTGAAGCAATGTGCGGTACCCTATTTGACTAGCACTTCAAAAAATGCGGGCCGATAAACGCCCCTGAGCGTAGAGGATAGGTAAATGCTATCATGAACCATGAACTTCCTGTCATGGCACTATGGGCAGGGTAGCCGGTTTTACTGGAGGCAGTATGTTTACGCAATTGGCCTCACGGCCCACCAGTTTTCCCCTGTTTTGCTCCTAAAAACACTCTTTTCTCCATGGAAGCGAATGCTTGACGACTCAAAAAGCTTTTTTGAAAGGACAAGTTTCAATTTAGTATCAAGATTTATAGGAGCCGCCGCGCGTGCGTTTCTGTTCATCGTCGGCATTATCGCGATACTCTTTGTCGTCGTCTTTGGGGCGCTTGGATATTTGATTTGGATAATTCTGCCCTTTGTTTCATACCCCACTTATATCTCCTACAAAAATTCCCCCAAAAGTGTGGCCCGCGCCAAAGTCGAAAGAATTCTTAGAAATCAAGGCGCGGCCGTGCGGATTTTGTTTGATGGTAAGCCCGGTGAGTTTGTGTTATCTCATCTTGGCAAAACGGCAGAGGAGTTTACGGGCGGAGCTCAGAAAAGAGTGGTGATTGAAAAACAACCGGATAATTTCGCGGATCTCATGCAGACGTTTGTTGAAGGCGGAGTTTGGAGTGAGGATTTTTTTAGAAAGCAGGGGATTGCGCCTCAGGATTTGACAATGGCCGCTTTATGGTGGGACAAAATAGCCTCCAAGGACAACTTGTTTTCTGAAAAAAGAACATTCGCAAAGCCGGGTATTGGTCTAGAGCTGACTTATGGATACACTCCAACACTTGATAAATACTCCATCGACATGGGAGTGACTCAAGATTTTACTCACAGGCTGATAGGGAGAAAAAAAGTGGTCGGTCAAATTGAGAGAGCTCTTTTGGCCGGCTCAAACGTGGTTCTTGTGGGCCGGCCCGGTGTGGGGAAAAAGACGATAGTTCTTGAATTTGCAAGGCGCGCCGTTGAAGGAGTGCTCGACAAACGGCTCTCATATCACAGGATACTTGAGCTTGATTACAACTTCTTGCTATCGGAGAGTCTGGACCTTAATCAGAAAAAAAATAGCTTCATGCAGATATTGCAAGAAACCCAAGCCGCCGGAAACATTATTCTTATGATGCGGGATATCCACAGGATTACCAACTTCGAGGTGGAGGGTGTGGATTTTACGGACGTACTCGAAAGCGCGCTCGAAAAGCGCAAGCTCAAAATTATTGCGGTTAGCACCCCTTCCGACTATGCTCGCTTCATGGCCCGCAATATGAGGCTTAGGAAATATTTTGAGCCGGTTGATGCTGCCCAGCCAACCCTCGAGGAGGCGCTTGAGATTTTGACAGAGGCCGCGGGGAACTGGGAAAGCCACGGCAAGTCGCCGTTTTTGGTCCAGTCGCTGAGGAAAATAGTTGCCTCAAGCGACCAATATATAACAGATATCCCGTTTCCCGAGAAGGCGCTGGAGCTTCTCGAGGCGACTATCACATATAAAGAGCAGGAAGGCCAGTCGGGGGCTGTAACCGTAGAGGATGTAAATGTCGTTCTTTCCGAAAAAACGGGCATCTCCTTTACCAGCCTCACAGGGGCCGAGCGTGAAAAATTGGCCAAGCTTGAGGAAATAATCCACAGGAGGCTTGTTAACCAGGAAGATGCGGTTCGGCTAATCTCGCAAACCATACGTTCAAAGTCTATTGGGGTGGTAAAAAGCAAAAGGCCCATAGGTTCATTTTTGTTTCTCGGCCCCACCGGAGTTGGCAAAACCGAGACCGCGAAGGTCCTTGCTGAGGTGTATTTTGGCGCAACCGAAAACATCCTCAGATTTGACATGGCGGAGTACGCGGGTGAAGGCGCGGTGACAAGGCTCATAGGAGACCCATCACGGTCACAGCCGGGCGCCCTTACGGACGCAATTAAAAAAAACCCCACGAGCCTTCTCCTCCTTGATGAGCTGGAGAAAGCCCCAAGTGAGGTGGTGAACTTGCTTCTTGTGCTCCTTGATGAGGGTTTTATTACGGATGCTTTTGGTGACAAAGTGAGCGCCCGCAATACGTTTATCATAGGCACATCAAACGCCGGGACAGAGCTCGTGAGGCAAAAGGTGGGAAGCGGGCAGAGAGCTCTTCAGAAGGAAGTGGTGGAGTACGTGATGAGGAATAATCTTTTTGCTCCTGAGTTGATTAATCGTTTTGACGGGGTGGTGGTCTATGAGCCGCTTACCAAAGAACATCTTTTTAAAGTGGCCCATTTAATGCTCTCCCAGCTTGCCAAGGGAATTTCCGAAAAGGGAATAGAGCTTGTGGTGACCGACGAGGCCGCCCTTCACCTTAGCAATCTTGGGTACGAGCCGGAATTCGGGGCACGGCCCATGAGGAGGCTTATTGAGCTTGAAATAGGCGATATGCTTGGGAAGGCGCTTCTTGCGGGACACTTGAGAGGTGGCGATAAAATAAAGCTTGTTCCACGGGGGACAGCCTTCGGCCATGAAAAGGTTTGACTTTTCTGTCTTCTTGTGGTTATATACGCTGAAAATGGACAACGAGAGTACGCAAACTAACCCGAGTCAGCAAACCTCCCCGGTTGGAGGTCAGACCGGTGTGGGCTTCCCTAAACAACCTAGCAGGAAATCCCCTAAATTCTCAAAGATGGCCATCGCAATAGTGGGAGTCGTGATAATACTTGCCGTTGGCGGGTTTGCGCTCTTTTGGGTGACAGGAAATTCGGATAGCAATGAAGGTAGCTCGCTTGGAATTGCCCCGACGCCGACATCAGCCCCAACGTCCACTCCAACCCCAACTCCCGAGGTGATTGACAAGAAGCAGGTGAAGGTAGAAATCCTAAACGGCACGGGCACCGCGGGTGACGCGGGCAGGGCCCAAAGCGAACTTGAGGATCTGGGCTACTCAAACATAGAAGTAGGCAACGCCGATGAACAGGATGAAACTCGCACTACAGTGACACACGCAAGTAATATTGGCGACGAGTCGATAGACGAGATAGTTGAAGCTCTGGAAAAAGTTTTCGAGGACGTTGTGGCAAAAAGGGGGACAGCGACGGGCGGGTTTGACATTTCAATTACGACGGGGCCCAGGCTCCGCGGCGCGGCAACACCGACACCCTCCAGCTCCTCCGAACCCGCAGACGAGGCGACGGGTTCCGGCACAAACAATTAAACTCCCCCATTTTCCACCCATGTAGTATAAATAAGTCAGGTAAGTGGTGAAGTTACCCTACATTCCAGATTGAATCGCAACCCTTTGGTTATTTAGCTTAGACAAGAATACTTCATTTGGCGTGTAATATCCAAGGCATTTTCTGGGCCTGTTATTTATCTCCTCCACACACTCGTCAACCTC
>Ga0210057_1005277_pt1 | contig 16697 bp, 3 predicted proteins | sample CryGeyCG2114_010_2_FD_183968 | JGI IMG/M metagenome (GOLD analysis project Ga0210057, IMG submission 183968) | Groundwater microbial communities from aquifer - Crystal Geyser CG10_big_fil_rev_8/21/14_0.10 (SPAdes) (version 2) | ecosystem: Environmental > Aquatic > Deep subsurface > Groundwater ...
TAACCCCATCAAACTGGTATGCCTTACCCCTCATTCCAGTTGTTAAGTTAGGACAAACTGTTCCTGTGCAACTTCCATCATTATTCCATGTTGATGAATCACTAAATGAACTTCCACCTTCATCTTCCAACCTCCACCAACCAACCAAACTTCTATTCCAATCTATAAATGCCGAATAATTGTTTGATGCATCTGTTACTGAAACATTCACATAATTGAAATTATTAAAAGTAGAAAATTTAGTTTCATTGTCAGCAGTTGGAGCAACAAATTCAATATCAGGATTAGTTACATCAACATGTAAAGTTCTGTTAATATCAGCAAAGTAGCAGTCAGTAGCATCGCAAGCCCTGCAAGACCATACAAAGTTGTTAGTAGCCAAGCCAGTCACTGTAAAATGTGCAATTACAGAATTAGCTGAACTAGTAATGGTTGAATTAGCTTCCCAAATGCCAGTATTATTATGGTACAAGCTCATATTTAATATATTTATTGAGCTTAAGGCTGAACATTCAAATTTAGCTGTAGAATTAACATACCATCCATCATCAGGTGAAGTCAAGTTGACAGTTATATTTGTATGAATCACAGATAATGTAGTTGAATTCTTTGTAATCCCATAATCATAACCATCATTAGGAGTAACTGAACATTTCCAACTATCCCCCTTTGAAGTTTCTTGATAAACTATTGTCGAAGCATTTACCACATTTAATTCATCTGAATATATTGATGCAATTTGTTCTGCACTTAATGCAGAATTATAAATCTTGAATTCATCAATCTGTCCTGTTAAAAAACCATAAGATGCAGACCAGCCATTAATTTGAGTAACTGTTGAACCAAAGAATAAATAATCATTAACTACTCCATTCTTCTTTTCATTACCATCAACATAAATAATAATGTCTTTTGTTATATTACTTACAGTTGCCGTAATCTGGTGCCATTCGCCATCATTGACAATGGTTGTTTCATCCTGGATAGATACAGCATTTGTAGGACCACATCCTGATGCCGAGTTGTTGTAAATAAGTATACCTGGATAACTTACGTTACTGCTTATCTCTACTCGCAACCCGATGCAAGTTGTCCACCCACCAACATATATGTTTGCAGTTGCCTGTTTGTTTGAGGTGTTATATTTAATCCAAGTACTTAAAGTATATTCTTCGGGTACTTGTATGGCTGGACCAACTAGCCTATTAGTACTACCATAAATAGTATAATTATATGAACCGCCGACTTTTCCAGATTCAACCCAGACAACTCCAGATCCAGTAGGAGTATAATCATAATTATTTCCAGAGAAATCTCTTGCTATGGAAGTATCATTAATATTAGCAGGAACATTTACTAATTGATAAGGTTCATCATTCTTCCACCAGCTAAAAGTAGGATATACAGCATCATTATTTACATCAGCAAAATTATTCGGATAACAAGTTAAATTTTCATTTGTTAAATTATTACCAATAGTTGAGTTTAATATTGGATTATCATGTGTAGGAGCAGTGTTAACAATGAATGTCCTATGCTCAGTTGAATTCAAATTACCTGCTTGGTCAACAACATAAGCCTTGTAAGTGTATGTTCCTGAATTTAATGAAGTGAAGTTGTGGTATAACTTGTAAAGATAAGCATTGTATGAAGCATTGATATCTTCAAGACTTAAAGCTCTATCCCAAATCATTACTTCATCGATTGTTCCATTAAAATAATTTGAGCCAAGTAAACCAATATAAGAATCCCCAGAATTTGAATGAGAATTAGTGCAATCATTATCAGATTTTGTATCACTTCTTTGATTTCCATCTATATATAAACTGCCATTATTTGAAGTATCAAAAATTGCAACAACATGGTGCCAGTTATTATCGTTGAAAGGAATGGCAGATGTTGAATAAACATAACAATCATTTGTATTTAGATATAAAATAACTCTTCCATTTGCAAGAAGAGCTAATACGTGTGTTGAATATCCTTCCCCATATATTCCTTGGGTTGCGCTTGCATTAGTTTTAAACCATGCACTAATAGAAAAATTATTTTCAAAATTTAATTTTGAATTATCTTGGATAGTAATCATATCATCAATACCATCAAACTTGTAAGCCTTGCCCCTCATTCCAGTTGTTAAGTAAGGGCATGCCGTTCCAGAACAGCTTCCTGGGTTGTTCCAGGTACTTGAATCATTATAGTTTTCTTCTAAGCGCCACCAACCAACCAAGCTTCTGTTCCAATCAATAAATGCAGAATAATTGTTTGAAGCATCTGATACTGAAACATTTACATAAATGGAATTAGCTGAAGATTTAACCTGACTATTATTAGCAAAAGTAGGATCTACAAACTCAATGTCGGGATTAACATTTTCAACAGTTAAAGTATAATTTGTTGAGAAATTACAAGTACCTACATTGTCACAAACATAACAGCCCCAAACAAAATTATTTGAGTCTAAACCAGTAACATCAAAGTAAGTATAATTCTTTGTTCCAGTTATATCTTGGGAAGCATTCAAATGCCAAGTTCCAGTATTATTATGATATAAACTTACATTTTGCAATCCTTCTGAATCAGACAAACTACATTCAAATCTTGTTGTACTATTTACAATCCAATAATCAAATGGTCTTTCTAAAATAGCTTCAGGATAAGCATTTGAATTTATAGTTACAGTTCTCAAAGAAGTAGTGTTCCAATTCCCAGCCATGTCAACAACATAAGCCTTGTAAGTGTAAGTTGCTGAAGACAAATTAGTGAAATTTGCTTCTAACCTTGTTAAATGATTCTGGTAAGAAGCATTAATTTCCTGAGTAGACAAAGCCCTGTCCCAAACTTTGACTTCATCAATACGGCCATTGAAATAAATATTTCCATATTTTCCTATTGTTAAATTACTCTTACTGCCTAAGATGTTTCCTGTTAAAGTATCTGAATCAGATAAATTCCCATCAACATAAATCATAACATTAGTCCCATTATAGACCAAGGCAACATGATGCCAAGCATTTTCATTAGCATCAGCACTCAATCCTTTCCCATTAATATATCCGTTAACTTTTCCAGAGCCATAACCCAGACCGTAAGAACCCGGCTTAAAGACAATACCTGCATCTTTCAAGCCATAAATGTTCGTCTCTTCTTCAGCATCATCAAACATCACATAAACTAAAGCATCACAAATCATCATAGTATTTGATGGAATATCTGCACCAGCAGAAGTAGATGAATTTCCAAAGTAAATTTTGTTAGGATATGGATAAGATAAACCACCACTAGTACTTTGATTTTCAACTTCTCCACTAGAAAATATTTGATTTGATACAGAACCATTGGCATATCTTAAATAACAAGTTGTTAAAGGTTCAGTAGTAGCAACTGCAATATATTGTGTAGCTTCAGGGAAAGCATAAACATAACTTAACTCAGATTGTGGGAAGAAAGAACTTCCTTCAGTACCATCACCATCGCCTACTTGGAATCCACCTAAAGCAAATTTATCTGCAACAATGTGGGCTGCAGGACCACTCCCTTTACCACCGCTCCCAGTTACACTAACATAATCTAAATAATTTCTTGTTCCTGAAACTAATGAATTTCCAGAAGTATATTCATCAACATCAGTTCCATCTACACCAATTATATAATAACCAGAAGTGTCAATACCCCATAAATCATTTGCCATAGGATACATTACAAAGCCATCAACACTATTAGCTCCATGAGCTTGACCTAAAACTCTGCCAGTTGAATTCAAATAATATTTATAATCAGAAGTATTAACAACAAAATAATCACATTCTCCTTTTGTCAAGTTTAAGGTTCCTATTTTTTCACTTTGGCTTGAAGAATTATAGAATGAAACATTAGCATTTTCAAAAGGAGCGCATATATGTACTTCATTTTCATATCTTGCATGATAATAAGTAAATTCATAGCCTGCAAAACTTTCAGGAACTAACATATCTTGATAACTTGAATCAATAATTGCTTCAAAAGGTCCAGTACCATCTACTATAGTTCCTGCAGAAATATCAGCAGCTGCCAAAGTTGCAATTTCACCAGAATCTAAGATTACACTTTTAGTTCCATAAGTAATATTATTGTTATCTACATAACTGATTACCAAAACATTATTATTTGCTTGGTCACTAGATATTACATACCTTTCTTGAGTGAAATTTTGAGTTTCAGCCATAAACCAAGCTTCAATTGTAATTTCATTGCCGGTAATATTAACAGAATCACTTGGATCAACATTTACATAATCAGTTTCACCATCAAATTTCAAAGCTTTACCTCTAGCTCCAGTTGTCCAATCAGGACAAGCACTAGAATCACAATAACCATTGTTGTCCCAACTAGAGGCATCATCCATTGTTAAGCCGTCATTATCTTCAAAGTGCCAATAACCTCTTAATGAATAATTCCAATCAATAAAAGCTGAACGATTATTAGTGTCAGCAGTTGAAACATTTACATAAACAGAATTTTCAATAACTAATTGTTCAGAAGCATTGTCAGGAGTAGGTTCTACAAATTCAATTAAAGTAGGTATTGTATCATCAATAGTCAAGGTATAATTTGAAGTAGCAAACGTACATTTATGATTATCATCACAAACATAACAAGTCCAGTCAAACCTGTTTTCGCTTAATCCAGTTACATTAAAGACAGTTCTAGCATTAGTTCCAGATACTGTATTAGTTGAACTTAAAGACCAAGTACCTGAATTATTATGGTATAAACTAATGTTCAACAATGAATTGTCGCTTGAACCATTGCATTCAAACCTAACTTTAGAACTATTAGTTACCCAATTATCTAATGGAGACTCTAAAGTTACACCAATATTTGAACAACCATTATTAATACAACTATAACCTGAGTTACATTGAGAATCATTATAACAATCTTTCCAAGCACCATTATCACAATAATCTAAACCAGCATCTCCTAATCCAAAACTACTATAGCTGTGATATACAGATTGGTTGCTTATTACAGATTTATAATTTTCATCATAACATGCACCTGGACAAGTATGTGTTGAAGTACCTGTTTTTATACCTCCAGATTCATTACCATCAGAACATAAGTAAATGTCATCCCAAGTCCAAACATCACCACCAATCTGGGCAGAATACCGCCAAGTATCATCACTTCTTGGCTCGTCAGGTCTCAAGTAAGAATAAGGAGCATATCTATAATGTGCCCAAGGTTCATCTGCTCTTGTATTAATATAAGTTCTTATAGAAGCACCAATATTACCAGGCGGAGTTCCTGTAGTATTATCTGTATTAGCAGTAGGGTCCCCATTACTATTGTCTGGAGCAATTGAGGCCATTGCAATAGTAAAATTTTCAGGATTTTTACCAATATCTGATAAATTAGTATCAGAAATATATACATTAGGTATTGAAACTGAACTTTCGTTAATACTCATTGTCAAATTATATATGAAAAGATCATCTACTCCAGCAGTATTAGCTTCAAATAAAAGCGTTATATAATCATTAGAACCAGAACCATCCATTGTACCTGAACACCATGTAAAGTTACCATCTTGTCCACATTGAATATCTCCATCTGAATTATATGTACTTAAACCGTAACAACTACCAACTGAACAATTTGAAGCAGTATATCCAGCATAATATTTAACACCTGTTTCAGGTTTATACCAAGAAATATTCCAAGTTTTACCATCATTATCAGTATCATAACCCATAAAAACATAAGTATAAGCATACCTTAAAGCACCTGTAGTATAAGCATGAGATTCATAACCATAAACCACCCTATACATTCTAAATAAACCACCTGGTTGACTTAGACAAGTTTCTCCACCACATTGCCAATTAGTATTTTCTATTTGATTAGAAAATGCTCTTAATTCAGCTTCATAACCACCTAATTCTCTAGAAGAATAATTAGTAGAAGCATTACAAATCCATTTATCAGTTGTGCCTGCACTAATATTATACCAATCAGTATTACAATCATTGTCTAGATAACCAGTTTCAACTGCACTAACTTGTGAATCATACATGTAGAATGTTAAATTTGCTTCTGAAGTGTCAATGCCGTCAGTAGCATTGAACATGATTGTCCAGTTGCCGTAATCAATGCTTTCTAAAGCAGTATAAGGAGTTGCAATGCTTCCCCAATAAGCGTCTCCGCCTGCTGAAGCGCCTGCCCCATTACAAGCAACCCAATTAACATCATCAGGATCCTTGTAATAACATTTTACAGTTATAGAATCTCCCTGCAGGTCAGTGATGTTTACAGTAACTGTAATATTGTTCTGAGGAATTGGATTTGGTGGATACAAAGTAAATGTAGAGGTGTTAATATACGGCCCTCTTTCAATTGTAAATGTATCAGTTAAATTATTTGTAGCATTTACAAAGAAATCATTAGGAATAATCTTTATCTTATAATTTCCATCTGCTAAACCAGAATTGTTCCACCAATAATTTGTATATCTTAAATCAATGTTGTTAAATATTATTTCATTTTCAGAAGTTACATTAATTCTTATAGGCAAAGTACAATTTTCATTAGCGCCAGCAGTACAAGTATTTTGTAGCCAAGTATTAATACCACTAACATTTGAAATAGAAACTTTAGCATCAACTACTTCAGCACCATAAACTTCTTCTATATTTGAATCATTAGCAATGTCTATTATCATTGCAACAGGATCATTATAAGAAAATATATCAAAAGATAATTTACTTACATTAGCGATTTTAGGGACTGTTAAATAAAAATAAAAATTAGATCCATCAACAATAATTTCTTGTTTACTTGTATCCCCATCACTAAATTGATTACTATAACCATAATTTGTTAAAACCCTATTCCAACTAGTTCCATCATCGTCAGTATATTCTAAAATATAGCTTACTGGATAATAGCCAGATTGCTTGGACCAATTGATTGTAATGTTTCTTCCCTGAGGTGTCTCGCCTCCAATAGGATTAACCATGTAAGTCATGCCGCAATCTCCTGCTCCATAATCATCACTAGGAATATCTTCATTATAGAGATTGCCATGCTCTTCTAAAATGCCAGTATGCTCAACTTCAGCAACACAATAATTGTTAGAAGTTACATTGCCGTTGAATCCATAAGTTCCCTGCAGATGATTTAGCCATAGATTATTATTACTAGCATTATTATAAAAATAAACTCCATCTATATGAGGTGTATTAAAAATATTTCTAGTTATATTGTTGTTTACTGCAAACATGTGATAAGGTCTTATTAACATTACTGCTTGGTTAGGAGTAGATAAATTATTGTAAGCTATAATGGTATTGTTTAAAGTATAAGTAAAATATAAAGGCAAACCACCAGTTAAATGGATTTGATTATGAGAAATATTACTTTCATAAAGATTAATAGAATAAATGCCCATTCCAGAAGTTAAACTTCCAGATATGTTATTGTAGGTTATTGAAATGTTCTTGTAATATTGAGTTAAAGATACAGGGAAGTATATTCCATAATTAGTTGTTCCATCCAAATTAAATTCATTTCCCGTAATAACAGTGTCATTCTGGCTACTTGTTAATTGTATGACATAAGCAGGAGTATTATAAGATGTCAAATTATTGCCTTCAATCCTTCCATTAATTGGAGCCTCTAAATCTATCCCATAGCCGCTTGCCTTATTTGAGGTAACATTATTCCCTTTAACAGTTGTGTTTATAGAATACCTTATCCTCATCGCATATGTAGATGTTGAAATTAGGTTATTATAATCAAACCTAGTGTCCTTATTACTTGAAGCATAAATTCCATAAGATGTTCCTCCTCTTGTAATATTTAAAAAATTTCCCTTAATAGAATGGTTAGATCCTGTCAAGTAAATACCATAACCTGCTCCAGGATTATTATCCATTATATTATTATCATTAATAGTTGAATTTAATCCAGTAATACTTAAACTATAAGTGGAAGCATTAGTTGAATTAGAATATTCTATAATTGAATTGTCGCTTGTTGAATCTAACTTGAAGTTTGTTGAAAACATGTCAACATCACAGTTCCTAATAATTACATTGTCTTTTGCTGTGTATATGCCAATACCTGAACCATTTCCTAAAATTCTACTGCCATTGCAGTCTATTATAATTCCATCAGCATCCAAAATAATTGCTGAAAGGGAATTAGTAAAGCTGTCCTTGTACATTGTTATTGTTTCATCAGAAGCCCAAACTCCTGATTCTTTAATTACAATAGTTTGGTTGGTGGCATTTTCTTCTCTCAATGCCAAAGTCAAGTCTTGGTATTCGCATTCATCAGGATCAGAACATACAAAGCCGTTATTTGATCTTTTTGAAAAATTGCCGTCATATTCTGCAATGTTATTTAAGCTATCATTAGCATAAACAGTATAATATACAGTCCCATTTGGGAAAGAAGCGTTAATAGGTATGCTTACTTCCCAAAGCCCGTCAACCAATGACATGAACCAAGTTCCGATTTTAATTCCTGTAGATTTAAAAGTTTTCCAAATAGTTATCCAAACACCAGAAACATCACTAAACATATCAGTAATATTAAACTTCAAATTTAAGATGGAGCCTTCTGATATTGAGCCTTTGTGAGAATCATTGACTAATTTTATCCAATCATCTGTTACATTAGTTGTTTGGTTGATAAAAGTTATTCCTGGGCCGGTACTGTCTAATTTAAATACATTTGTTAAATTGTTAGTAGCATTAACAACTCCATCGTTCGACTTTAATCTTAATTTATAGGTATTTCCATCATTATATGCTGATAGATTCCACCAGTAGTTTGTGTACCTAACTTCAATATCGCTTATTGTTAATGTAGGATCATTATCTATAAGAGGTTCCAACTCAGAATTATTAATTCTTACTAGTAAAGAACAATTTTCATTTACTCCAGCAGTGCAAGAATTAGTCAGCCATTCATTTATCCCGCTTGTGTTGGTTATTGTTATTAGAGTATCATCCGGAGAATTAGAATTCCAATATTCAATATTGCTAGAATCATTGGCAATATCAATTATTAATCCTGCTGGCATATCTGCTGTAAAACTAAAGCTAAATCTTGTTACATTAGCTACTTTAGGAACAGTAAAATTAAGGTAAATTGTGCCATAATTTTCTATATAAATTGTTTGAGTAGTAGAACCATTAGCAAAAGTATTAGTATAACCATAATTTTCTACTAAATTATTCCAAGTTGAGCCACTGTCTTCACTATATTCTACTATATAGCTTAAAGGCAAGTAACTTGACTGCCTTGACCAATTCATAGTCATGTTTGTACTAAAGCCTTCATTAACTTCAATATCTAAAATTTGAGCTGGACCACAATCAGTTGGAGGAATATAAGTTGAAGTTATATCTTCTTGGTAAAAATTACCATGCCCTTCTAAGATCCCTGTAAAATCAACTTCAGGTATACAGAAATTATTATCTGTTAAATTAATAATAAATCCGCCGGAACTTCCTTGAAAATTATTTAACCAAAAATTGTTCTCAGTCATATTTGCTTCAGCACCAGAAGAAATAGTTATTTCATTATTTTGACAGATATTCCTCGTAAAATTATTGTACTTAACAAAATATCGAGCTGGACTAAAGTACATGCAATTAGTGGTTGAAGAAATATTGTTGTAATTAACAAGATTATAATACCATCCCCTAAAAGATTGTATTCCTGTAGAAGATTCAATATGATTATGGGAAATATTACTATTGTTTAATTCATAAAAGAAAATTCCTGTAGTGCTTGCTTCAGAAGTTGTTATATTATTATATCTTATGTCCAAGTAAATATTGTTAGTCGGTGATGTTCCGTCATCGCTTATTCCTGTACTGCTGGAATCATAAAATTCCATCTTGTTGCTATAAATCTTGTTGGATTTTGCGCTTCTTAAGATTATTCCTGTCTTGGTAAAAGAGCCACTATGTATTGTAATATTATTTCCTATTATGCTGCTGTTCCAAGAGCTTATCAAATGAATCGCGGTAGGCCTATAAGCTGAGATAGATATGCAAGAAATATTATTGTTTAATATTAATAAGTTGATGGGATTGCTTCCATAAATTCCGTACACTGATTTAAATTCAATATTGTTTCCTTTTAGAGTATTGTTATAATTTCCAACATAAATGCCATATGTTGAACCCTCGCCATAATGGCTTAAGTTGTTATTTTCTACCTCATGATTATTACCAGTAAGATAAATACCATAAGAGCTATTTGTAAATTGTTTAATTTCATTATTAATAATCGTTGCATTTGTTCCTAAGATGTTTAAACCATAAGTAGTAGCATTAGTAGAATTAGATTCTTTAATAATTGAATGTTCACTTGTACTAGTTAATTCAATATTTTTAGAAAAACTATTCACAGTACAGTTAGTAATAAGAAGATTATCTTGAGCTGAAACAATTCCTATCCCAGAACCATTACTGCTCAATTCATAACCCATACAATTTAATGTTATATTATCAGCAGTAATATTCATACAATCATTTGTTGTGCTAATATCTTCCATAACCCAATATTCTTTATTTGCTTCCCATCCTGTTGATTGACAATTATGTAAGTAACCTGTAATATTAGCTAAAGGTAAATAATCATAATTTGGAACTGTAGGAATACTATAACTTGAATCACAAATACCGTCTTCATCTGTATCAGTACAACCAGAATTATCAGACCAGAAATTTCCCCCAATATAAGGTCCTCCTAAAATGTTTGTTCCTAAAGTTTTAGTAGTATTCCAACGATTAGCATTAGCATCAACTTCATTACCATCATAAGCATTATATGTATTAAAGAAAATATTATTATAAATTAAATTATTCTCTGAAGCAGGGAATTTTCCTCCAGCTTGTACATAAATACCATATTCTCCTGCAGCATCACCATTGTTTGAAATATTGTTGTGCCTAATAATATTCTGATCATTTCTATCGAAATTAATATAAATTCCAGAATAAGTATCTAGTCCTTTTGCAGAATTTGTAATGTTGCTATACTCTAAAATATTATAGCTTGAGTAAACGTCAAAGACAAAACCTTGTCGTGTTGAATTATCTATATCTAAATAACTGAAGTTATTATGGTGAGCATTATTTAACTGAATACCTTGAATGCCAGAATTATAAATTCTTGAATTATTTATAGTTGAAAAATTAAGATCATGTAAAAAAAGAGAATATCCACTTATGGAATTAATTTCAACATTATCAATAGTTAAATTTTTAGTAGGAACATTGCCGGCATTATAAACTCTTATTGCCTCATAAAAATCAGTAATCTTGCAATTTTTAATAGTTACATTATGTGCAGAACCTTCAAATACAAAACCATATTCTGAATTATCATCATCCCCATCAATAGTATAACCTTGACAATCAATAGTTATACCGGATTGGTCAATAGGATCCATACAAGTTCCTGTTGTTGAAATATTATTAGTAACAATATAATAAGTGTCAGCAGACCATCCAGTACTTTTACAATCACTTAACAAATTATCTTTAGATAAAGGAAGGTAATCTCTTTCAGTGGATTCACCAAGAACATAACTATCATCACAAATTCCGTCACCGTTTATATCACTACAAGCAGTTGAATTAGACCAATAATTTCCTCCAATGTAAGGTCCGCCCAAAATATTTGTTCCTAATGTTTTTGTTGTATTCCATCTGTTAGCATTAGTACTGTCATCATCAGCATTATATGAATTATTCAAGTAATTGTTATAGATGAAGTTGCCGGTAGTTGTACCAGACATATAAATTCCATATTCGCTTGCCTCATTTCCATTATAAGATATGTTGTTTCCAGTGAAATTATTATAATCTGCCCAATTATCTATTCCGTGGTATCCAGAGTAAGTTACCTTATTATTTTTTACGATGTTATAGTTTGAAGGTGTATTAGGCAGGTAAATTAAAGCGGCAAAGTTGCCAGAAACATTAAACTCTGAAGAATCAATTATCGTATTTGTAGTATAACTCATAGAAAGCCCATAAAGAGTGGAACCATAAATTTTGGAGGTATTTACCAAAGAACTCGTAACATAGCTAAATAAGACTCCTGTATTGCTGCTAGATATAATGTTAGTGTTTAATATGCTTAAATTTTCCACATAATCTCCTGAATATCCCGTTGCATTGATGCCCTTGCCAAAGTCCCAGATGGAACAGTTATAGATAAGCACATCATCTGCTGAACCATTCAAGAAAATACCATTGTCATTAGAACCGTCATCTCCAGTTATATTATAACCGTCACAATCAAGAATTATTCCTGATTGGTCAATATTGTCCATGCAACTGCCGCCAGTACTTACAACATTATCTGACAAGCAATAGATTCTGTCTATAGTCCAACCTGAACTTTTACACGCAGATAAATATTCATCACAGCTAAATTCAGGATCATAAGCAAACGCTTCTTCATCACCAAACTCAAATTTCAAGGTAGCATAACCAGCTATCAACATATTGTTAGTCAATGAAGCTGTTGAATTACAACTATAATCTGGAATATGTAAGGCAGTAATGATTTCACTATCTTCTGAACTTAATGAATCATAAGTTATTAAAGAACCATCTTCTTTCATTAAATACAAAGAATCTTTCAATGAAGCATTACCACATTCTAAATCAATAAATCTCATCTCATCGTTATCAGTAACTTCAATATCAGTCAAAAACTCAGTCCAGTTAGTATTTTCAACACCAGAAATAGTCAAATTGGCAGTCCCATTAGTTATGAAATTGACAATCCAGTCATCTCCATCCCTCAAATAAGTATATACATTCAAGATTTCTATAGAGGCTCCAGCATAACCACTGAAGCCGTCTACAAAAAAAGTCAAAGAGTTACCATCTTGTACAAATGGTATGGTAGTAGGTACCCACTCCCCACCACATTGGTTCTCTTTGAAGTCCCAATTCTCACACCTAATTATGAAATCTACCTTGCCTGTAGTTGGAAGTGACAAAGTAGCATTATCTAACAAAGTGTCGCTCATTGCAAACACATCAGTTTTCAAATTCACTTTTTGTAAATCAGAAGTAAAGACAGAATCTAAATTTATTACGGTTAAATCTTCAATAGAAATGCTCTCTTCCAAACCATTTAATTGAATCAAAATGGTTCCAGAAGTCCCATCAATTGTAAACTCAATATCTTCAACAGTTGAATTATCTATTTTTTTCCATTGCTTGATATTTTTAATTTTTACTTTATTCTTGTTTTTACCGAACTTCTTTTCTTTATCAAACCCTTTTTCAACTTCAGGCATTTTACAAACTAATTCAGTAGTACAAACTTGTTCAGTAACTTCAGAACAATTAGAAACAATCTCATCAAAGCAATTATCAGCGCATTCAAAACTACAAGTTTCATTACAAATTGTTTCAGTTACATTATTGCAAACTTCTACAACTTCATCAAAACAAGTTTCATTACAAACATTTGAACAAGTAGTTACATTGTTACAAACATTTTCACAAACAGTTTCATTACCTATCAAAGTGCAATTTTCTTGACAAACTTCTTCAGTAACACAAACATCTTCACAAGTTTCATTGCAAATAGTTTGATTCAGATTAGTACAACTTAAAACAACTTCATCAACACAAGTTTCATTGCAGATTTCAGAACAACTTTCATTGCAGTTTTGTATTGTTTCATTTGAACAAATTATTTGTACTTCATCAACACAAGTAACAACTTCTTCACAAAGTTCATCTTCATAAACAAAATCAACTTTTTTGCTTTCAACCAAGAAGCCGTCAACAATTATGTCTACATAAACTGTTCCAGATTGGTTCAATCCAAATTCTCTCAAATCAATCTTTATTGCATCATCAACAATAAAGTTAAGCAAAGGCAAGTCTTTTACAAACTCACCCTGGCTTACCCTTACAATTGAATTTTCTAAATTCCAGCTTTCATTTAAATCAAAGTTTACTTCGTAAACAGAGAATCCGGTTAGGTTTGGTTCGGAAATAAAGAAAGCTATGGACATTAAAACTGCAGCAATAAAAACAAAAGAGATTATTTTTTTGTTTGGTTTTGGCAAGGAAAAAGAAGAGACTTTTTCCTCTAAAACTTGATTTGGTTTTGGCAAGGAATTTAATCTATTCAATTCAAGTTCTAATCCCTGTATAGTTTGTTCAGCCTCTATACGATAATTCGTGAAATAAAACAGCCATTCTGTTGCAGATTTTCCTTTAAGATATTTGTTAAGAACAAATTCATATTCTGCATATGTTAATCTTTCTTCTTGGTATAACTGTTTATACCGTTTTATCTTGTGAATTAACTCATTTTCTCGGTTTTCAGCTTCTTGTAAATTTTGTTTTAAAACCTTGATTTTAAATAGAATTTCTTTTACAGTATCATCTATATTATTCTTTAAATTATACTGAAAATCCTTAATACCTCTTTTCCTCACCAAACCAATCTAAATTTGCCTAATTTCATTTAAAAAGCCCCCGTCGTCTAATTCACTAAAATAGATAGTTAGATTAAAGAATATACGACTTAGTCAATATCTAATTAAGTCAGATGACTTAAAAACAAAAGAAATGGAAGACAATTAACAATTTACTTACTTACCCATTTCCAAAAAGGAATAACATTTATCCCTTCAAGATTATCCTCTTGATTAAATGTTATAATCTTTCCTTTTTTTAACTTTAATTTTTGCATAGCTTCTTTTAAACCTTTTAATTCCCTTTCCTGATTATCTTCATTAAGTTCATAGCATACTTGTATTGCTTCTTTAGCTTTGCCTTTATCCTTAACAATAAAATTGCATTCTTTTTTTCCCTTAAAATAGAATATTCCTTTATAATCTCTCCTTAACCTTAAGAACACTAAGTTTTCAAGTATCCTGCCTTTATCTTCTGAAAATGATGCAGAATTAGCTTTTGCTAAACCAACATCAATTGAATATATTTTTTTAGGGTTTACCAATTGCTTCTTATATGAATAATCAAACTTTGGTACTGTAAAAAAAAGATAACTTTCTTCAAAATACCATATATATGAAGAAGCTGTATTTGTAGATCCTAGATTAAGCAACTGAGCTATACGATTATATGAAAATTCCTTTCCAATATTACTAAGAAGAAACACTCCTAAATCTTTTACTATCTTAACTTCTTTCAGTTTATGCCTTATAATTACGTCTCTATTAAGTATATCATCAAAAAGCTCTTGTAGCATTTCTGTCTTTTCAAATTTAAGAAAATCAGGAAATCCACCCATTATAAAATATTTTTCAAAGGATTTTAAAGAAGGATTTAATTTTTTCAATTTGAGCATTTCATTATAAGTAAAAGGAAATAATTCATACGTTAAGTGACGACCTGTAAGCCTTGTTCCTAATTCTTTGCTCAGTAATGAAGCATTTGATCCAGTAATTATACATTTTTTTCCAAAATCCAAAAGACTCCTTACCATCTTTTCCCATTGATTTATATTTTGAATTTCATCAAAGAAATAATATTCACATTTACCATTTTCTTCTTTAAAAACATCTATCAGTTTCCCATAGTCTGAAATTTCAAATTTAACTGCTCTTGGATCTTCAAAATTAAAATAATTATAATTTTTAATTGAATTCATTAATTGCCTTAATAATGTGCTCTTCCCGCATCTTCTTATTCCAGATAATATTGTTGCATAAGGTAATTTAATATTTATCTCTTCTAATTGTTCTCTAATTACACCTATCTCTTTTTCTTTCAATTCTTCTTTTTGTAGTCTTACTATTTTCCTTAATGTTTCTTTCAAAATCATAAGAGTATAGTGTGCATTACTAATATATAAATCTTTTCATTAATAATGCACAGATTTACTGATTTAAAATAAAGAGATTACTTCTTAATCTTTTTAAACAAAAACAAGGTAACCTCTAAATTTAACACAAACTTTTTATTTTTTCAAGGTAAGAAAACTCATAGCTTTAACTATAAAATGGATTGTCTTTCTAATAATTCAGGAAATCTGTTCACAAAACTGAGCAAAAAAATAAATACTAATTAAATAACAAAATCAATAACAAAAAGTTTATATATAATTAATTATATATTCTCTATAGGAGGTATATAATGGGAGTTACAACAATTCAATTAGACAAAAAAATCGTTGAATCATTAAAGAAAACTAGAGAGTACCCTAGGCAAACTTATAATGAATTAATAAAACATATGATAACATTATTTGAAGCTGTTAAAAAAAAGAATCAGTATGATGAATTCCTTCATAAAATACAACAATCAAAAATGAAAGAGATATGGGATAATAAAGAAGATGAGGCTTGGAATGACGCTTAAATCAGGAGATATAATTTTAATTAAAGTACAATATACTGATACCTTTGAAATAAAAATAAGACCAGCTCTAGTTTTATTTGAAGAATTAGATAATGTAGTTGTTGCAGGAATAACCAGCAATTTAAAAATGCAAGGAGTTTCTTTAACAAAAAAAGAAGGAGCCATAAAAGATAGCATAATAAAACTTAATTATATATTTACAATCTCTAGAACAATGGTTTTAAAAGTTTTTTTTCATTTAAACCAGAAGAAAAAACAAGTTGTTTATAATGAACTTTTAAAAAGATTAGAATTATTGCAATAGCTAAATTCTATTTAAAATAT
>Ga0210057_1005279_pt1 | contig 16695 bp, 15 predicted proteins | sample CryGeyCG2114_010_2_FD_183968 | JGI IMG/M metagenome (GOLD analysis project Ga0210057, IMG submission 183968) | Groundwater microbial communities from aquifer - Crystal Geyser CG10_big_fil_rev_8/21/14_0.10 (SPAdes) (version 2) | ecosystem: Environmental > Aquatic > Deep subsurface > Groundwater ...
TACGGTTTCCGTAAATTCTTCAGTGGTTAAGGTTTTTCTACCGCTTGTTTTCTTAAGCTGTAAAGAACGGATCGCCACTTCTTTCAACGGAGTCAATTTACCTAACTTTTTCTTGATTCCGGCTTGTAATTTGTAACCGATGATCAAGCTCACCACTCCATCTAAGGTGTTTTTAGCGACTTCAGCTTTTAAGGCTTCACCTAATTGTTTTCTTAAGCTGCTCTTTAGTGATCTTTGTAATCTTGCTCTAGAGATCATCAAGGTTTTAGCGATTAAGGTCTTGCCATCTTTTGTCTTAAGAACAAAATAATCATCCATCCTTGCAGTATTTTTTCTAACTGCCCTTTTAACATGCTGTGGTGTCAACCAGAAACCGATAGTTTCTGTTCTTAAAGTACTTCCTTCAGCTTTGTCAATACTAAAACTGACATATGAATTCTGATCTTTAACATTGCCGGTAAGATTTCTTAGATTTACCTGCATCGTCCTGCCTAAAGCTTTTTCCACATTAGGAAGATAACTCTCACCGATTTCTTTGTTGCCAAAGAGCTTGGGAGCTACAACTTTGAACCAAATTTTCTTTTTCGTTTTAATTCTGCTTACTTTCTTTTTAGCGTCTTTTGCCATATTTATTCTTCAAAGCCCGGATTTATTAGTTTAGATACCTGATTTAAGCTTGAAGTTACACCTTCTTTAAAAAGCTTTCTGCAAATCATGAAAAATCTACCAAAAGTGTTCTTCCCACCCTAAAGGATGTGGTATGGAACGAACACTTTCATTTATTGGTAGATTTTTGTGATACAAGAAATGAGAAAACAATCTCATTTCTGCACAGAAAACAAATAGTTTTTGTTTTCTTGTACAAAAAATTTCGACCTAAAGGAGGGGTATTGAACCCCTGTCGAAATTTTTTAGTATAACACCAATAGAAAAAATCTCTTCCACACCATATTTGTTATTAATCTCCACAATTAATATTAACTTCAAATAATTATAAACAGTTATGCAACCATATTTTCAGACCACGCCATTCACAACTGCTGCCTCTTCTCTGTTGGCGCTTATGCACCACTTAAACCCAGAAATAGAACTAACCAAAGATAACGAATTTGCTATCTGGCAATCTTCCATTAATCTACCGACGAGAGCTTCTTCCTTTTTCGGCTTGGCTAATTACGCCCGGCAGAAAAATTTCAATATTAGTCTTGTCGTCGAGAAAACCGATTACAGTTTCCCCGATTATCGCTTTTATCGCTATACCAAAGAAGACATCGAACATGCCGCTTTCTCCCACAACAATCATTTTGTAAAAACGAAAGAATTAGGGATACCCCTGGTGGAAAAAGAGATAACTCTCCAAGATGTCAAGGAAGAACTACAGAAAGATAACCTTCTTTTGATCCGTATCAATGCTAAACACCTACGTAGCCTTAAAAGAAATACCTCCAATTATATTATATTAACTGGTTTCACTGCTGGTTATTATCATCTTCTTGACCCTATAATCGGTGGTCTTTCTATTCCCGAGTCAACGATGCAGGAAGCTTTCTCTTCTTTGGAAGAAAAAAAATACCGCGACCATCGGATGATTGTATTTCAGAAGTCATAAAAGTGCTGGAAAGCGTTTCACCCTGCCATAAATGACAGGGCTTGAAAAGAAACGCTTTCTTGACCCAGCACTTTGTGACATAAATAACCAGTGCCATTCATCCCTGCCCTAAAGGGCAGGGCTTTCTAGTTATTTAATGTAATTTTGGAGCTCATTTATTAAACAAGGCGAATTTTTAGCTTTTTTAATGAGATTGGTAACCTAAATTAGTCTTAATACCCATATACTTCAATTAACAAGCACCATAACTAAAAAAGAGGCAATTATATCATGTAAAATCGAAATGTTTATATATTTCTTGTGCCTCGAAGATTGCAGGGTGAATTTCTATCAAAACAGTGAAAGAAATCTCAGAAAATCAATATGTCAACCATCGGCAACGAACTGGAACTGCACACCATAAACAAAGAGGGTTATCTTATCAATGGAGCCCCAGCTATGTTATCTTATCCTAACGAATTTCCCTGGTTAGTTCCTGAAGGTTCGCAAGGACAAGTTGAGGTGAACACAAAACCAACAGAAACGGTCCACCAACAGGTTCTGGAGATTACAGAAAAAGTGAGAATATTGGAGCAGTTAGCTTTAGCAAACGGCTCAGAAATTGTTGCAGCAAGTTCTTATGGTGCAGGAAAAGGTACATCTAATCGTGATAGTAAACAGCGTTTTGCTTTTTATGATGCTTTACTTGGTAGGGATGGTTCTGATGTCTTAGACACTATCGTTGGTAACCATACGCATCTTTCCCAACCTGAGAATATTGAAGACAAGGTTAAACAGCATCGCTTACTGTTAGGGTTAGAACCTTTAGCTTATGCTTTCACTTCTACCTCACCAATGCGTTATGATGGAGTCAACACGCTTAACAACCACCGCATACCTTTAGTAAGAAATTTAGTTAGAGAAAAAGGTGTAGATGAATTTGCTGCCGCACAACCATATCCTTATTCTATGGAAGACATTATCAATTTGCAAGGACATCTTGTTGATCTGGTAGTGAATGCTGGAAAAAAAGTGGGGTTCAGCAAAGAAGATGCTCTAAGAGAATTTAGTGGTGATAATACTGGATATATCCCTTTAAGATTTAGAACAAAATTCCCTACACAAGAATTAAGAAGTGCTGATTCTGCACCATTACCTTACATGGCCGCTATTTGGGCAATATTGAAAGGTGTCAATGACTATGTTGAAAAAACAGGGATACCTGTAGAAGTCGGTCAAGAATATTATTTTGGTCGAGATAAGATTGTTCTACCTGAAGATAGAAAACAGTTAGAAATTGCTATCACTGAAAAAGGTTTGGAATCACATCCAGTTTATGGTAGCTTAGCTGGTAATTATGCTTCCGCTGCTATCAACCTTGCTCGTCATGGTTTACCTGAAGAAGATCTACCCTACCTTAAACTTGCAGAGCAGATTGTGGAATCGGGAATGAATCCTGCTTCTCACCTTAATAGGTATATGCACACTAATTTTGGTGACAAAAAACGTTTCTTGCCTGCAGAAGCTGCCCAGGGAATGCGTTTCATGAGAGAGATGTATAAAGAAGGTTTAAATAATCCTTTACAATTACCTTCTTGTAATTACCATTAATCGTACTTGAATCAAAATGTGTCGGATGTTGCTAGCTTCTGGAAATATAAATATGAGCCTTTTGCTAGATGGTCTTATCTCCATGGCCTTAGACCATAACGAGATCCATGAAAGAAATGAGGAAGAAGGATTAGGCAGCTGGAAACATGCGGGAGGTTGGGGTATAGCCTACCTTAAAGAAGGTAAATGGATTATCCATAAATCAATCAAACCAATATTTGATGATCCTGACACAGAACTTTTTCGTAAAATCAAAACCAATCTCGTTGTCATGCACGCTAGGTTTGCTACTGTTGGCACTGTCTGTTTAGAAAACACCCACCCTTTCCTAGTTAAGGACAATAAAGAATTTGGTGATGTTGTTTTCTGCCACAACGGCACAATCAGAGGGAATATTCCTTATGATGACAAAAAGTATCAACCGCAAGGTGTTACCGATTCCGAACGATTATTCTTTTCCTTGCTGACTGATTTTTCTAATAATCATGATTTCATCAAGGTGATCAGAGAAAATATGGAAAAGCATCAAGATGCTACAGGTGTAAATTTTATTCTTTCTTCACCTAAAATATCCTTTATCTCTGTCAATGAGAACGATGCCCCACGTTACTACCAGATGAAAATTTCTAAGAAAGATAATATGATAGTTATCAGTTCGGAAAAGCTCCCCCACCTTGAACATACAGCTTACCTTGAGCAAGGACAGATTGCCAAATTGGAAAACGGAAAATTGACCCTCATTCCACAACAAAACCTTTAGCAGTCAATATTTTTCGGACAGAACTATCAATTTTTTCTTCACTTATCTCTCCTCGTTGTACAGCAGCTTCAACTACTTTGACCATCCTGTAAATTTCCAAAGGATCTTCATCAAAATCTAGGATAATATCATTGCCGGACTTGAAAACCGCTAAATACATTTCATCTAAGGTTGAATAAAAATTTCTCAGACCAGCCATTTGAATTTCATCGCTGATGATTAAACCCTTAAATCCTTCTTTTAAATCGCCAATAACCTTTTCTGAAACTACCGAAGGATAACCTTCAGAATTGATCACCCCATTGGTGATTAGATGACTGACCATGACCGAGTCGACCACACCATCACCGATAAGATATTGATAAGGATAAATGTCCTGCTTATTTATTATTGCTGTCACCAGTTGTTTATGCGGATCTTTTCCCGCTAAAGTTCTACCAGGATAATGTTTTGCTGTAGAAATAATTCCAGCTTGCTGCAAACCTAAGATATACGCTTCCGCTAATTCACTCACCTCTTTTTCGTCACCAGGAAAACTACGACATTTCCAAATCTCATCGTTTAAATCAACGACAGGAGCAAAATTTAAGGTGAAACCTAGATCCCTCATGAACTTGCCATCCTCTTTACCTTTGGATAATGCTTCCTCAGGATTATTGATTTCACTGACAGCAATAGATTGATGAAAATTAGAGAAGGGATTTAAGCAACCTTCAAAGTCTGCTGAAACCAGCAAGGGAATGGTCACGTCTTCTTGATATTTTTCAATTATGGTTTTATAGGTTTTAGCATCCGCTAAGGCAAAAAGATGGATCCCTCCCACCCCTAATCTTTTCCAAGCTTCTTCATTCCACGTACTACCATGCACAATAACCATCTGCGCGATTTTTTTATCCAAAGGCATCTTAGTTAGATTGACAGTTTTCCCCTGTACAAAAGAATCAGGTGATTCCGGAATCAGCCAACCTTTTGCTTTAACAACATTCAACGATCCGAAGATCAAGACCACTATCACAAGAAAAAGAAAAAATTTCTCCTGAATATCCCCTCTTTTAATATCCCCTAGTTTATTTTTCTTTTTTTTGTTCCCATCACCTTTCTTCAGAGACATAATTTTTCTCATCGCCAGATCCTCTGTCTTTGACAATAATCATAAGCCGCTTGGTTCAGCCAATACTTTAGCACATCTCCTTGACCAGTTTGACAAACCCATTTTCCTTGCTGTTCACAGCTCAGTTGTTTCCTTGCTTCCAGACAACATTGATCAATATTAAGAAATTCATTTACTTCTCCTCGCCATTCCACCTGACAAGACGCTTCTTCTTTAAGCGTCGCCGTAGCCTTACCTAAGGGTATCAACTGGACTTCAAAAAAAATTAAGGCCAGCAGAAGTGCCACCAGCAACAAAGAAACATTAGCGATAACTAACAGCTTTTTGCTTGACATTAGCGAAAATAAATGAAAAATTATATATAAAACTTCGCTTATAAGGTGAATTATGAAAATAATCGTTTATACCATCCCCACTTGTGACTACTGCAAGAAACTTAAGACCTGGCTAAAAAGAAAACGTTTAGCTTTTGAAGAAAGAGACACTTTCGAAGAAGACAAGTTTCGTGATGAACTTCTGGAGAAAAGCAGCCAGCTAGGTCTTCCGGTAACAGATATTGACGGTCAGATCATTCTTGGTTTCAATGAAGAAGAACTGCTGGAAGCGATCAACAAGGCTAAGAATTGATTTAGATTGCATTGACTTATTAGAAAAAGGAGTCGGCATGGTCAGGAGGTCAACCTTGCTAAGACTGAAGGTCAGGAACATAAGCGAAAATCTTACCCTCTTGAATACAATTTTCGCCAAGGTTGACGACCAAGATGACTTTTTCTACAGAGCCTATTGCCTTAACTTACTAGTGCTGCATTAGGGTTGACAATCTTTAATTGATATTCTTTATTTAATTCATAGTGATAAGAAAAATCCAAGGCTAAGATTGTTTGGTAAGAAATCTGTTCAGAAATAGCGGCATCGCAGAGTAGCAGGGCTGTCTGCTTGTCTTTAAAATCGTATTCTAAAGGTTTATCGACTTCACCTTGAAACTGGCAGTCTAACGCTTCTCCCCCTAACTCCGATTTATCCAAGGTAACAAGTTTGAGTTTGCCTTGACCACGGTTAGTTAGATAGATCCTAAACTGCATTCCTGCTGAAGAACCGGAAATCACTACTTGCTCCATCTTGCTTACTGCTAACACCGCTCCCTGACCGGGATAAGAAAGCTTATCCTGCACTTTACAGCCCGCATCATTGACACCATAAAGATCGGTATTGATACAAACTGTATCCTGAAACTCCATTGTTGAATCATAGTTTGTTTGCAAGAGATATTTATTGGTATAATATTGCGCGCTTTTCACTAGACTCCCGGCATTGCCAGAAAATTCTAACATTTCTTTATCTCCAGCGGGATTGGTGATACTTTTTCCTTGGATCAGAGCGATCTTCTGCTCCAGAGGGTAAACTTGAAAATAACCTGGTTCTAGACCAGTGATGACCACATCTAAATTTTTGGCATCATAGGCTAATTGGTTGCTCAATTCTGCAATGATCTTGAATTCTGCTCCCGGAAAGATTTCAGATGGTGGAGCGTTGTCAATAAGTTTAACGTTAAGATCACCATTCCCAATTTTATAATTGGTTGTAACTCCCGAAGTCTGTGTACTTCCAGAACAGCCAGTTATCAGCAACGCTATCAGAAAAATACAACTACAAGAAATTATTTTCTTCATCGAAATTGTTTTTTTCATTAAATTGCCCCTCCTCCCTCGCTGCTGATCTCTACCGGTGTCGCTCCCGGATTTATCTCTAAAACTTCTACATTATCTGTTGCTTTGATTAAATAATTAAGGTTAGCTTCTGCTGTGTATTCACGGTAAGCATAATCTTGGCTTAAGGTAGAAAGATCTATTGGCAGTCCGGTAATGTAGCAGAAGTTAAGATCAACCTTTGCCACAGTAGTATCTTTCGGCACAGCAATGTTTCCTCCTGCTAAACAATCGGCAGGATCCGTGGAAAAACCATCCATGTTGACCCTGTACCAATTGACTGTTTCAATTTTTCCTTGACCAGTATTTCTTAAGACAATCGCTAAAGGTAAGATATCTCCACTCTCAACAATTGGTGCATCTTCTTGACCGAAAGACCATTGCACTTCAAACAATCCTGCTGGAGCCTGTGAAAGATATTTTTGTCCGGGAAAATGAAGTTGCATGATTCTTTTGATCAGTTCTTCTCTTTCTTGTTCTGAAGCTTGCGGTACGATGAACGCCCGTTGCAACCTGGCGAAAGATTGTATGCCTTGCAGTTCCGCTTGGTAATCAACTTTATATTTTCCTTTAGCTAAATTCAACTGCGGTTTGCAGGCGACTGTTGATTTAACAGATTTATCTTTCACGGTTAGCAGATTACCTTGCGCTCCGCTGGCAATAATCGTGCCGGGAACTTTAAGTTTACTGTCAGTAGTTGAAGTGAACTCACAACTGAATAACACATTGAACTCATCATTGCGTGGGTTAACAACTGTGAAATCAATTGGGTGTAAAAAATCTCCACTACGATATTGTCCGCTTAGTGATTTCCTGTCACTAAATACAGCAGTCATTGCTTCTTTGATAGTCTCATCTTTTATCCCGATTACATTTTGCCCGCCTTTAGCTGTAAAGCCAGCTTTACATTCTTGATAAGCTGGTTTAGCTTTATTGTCATTGTTGACCTGCAATCCTTGCTGAGTTAAGCATTGATAATCAATCTCGCATTCTTTCATTTTCTCTGCCACACAATTATCCACGGAAAAAGTTTCTCCAGAACTTGAAGTAGAAAAGTCAAAAATTTTTCCGAACGATTGACCAATACATGATAAGCGATAATTCCTTTGCTCATTTTCACAGGTAGAAAGCTGCTCCTGCAGATCTATTTGTGCTTGCTGAGCTTCAGCAAATCCTGGCAAGGCATTAAGTTCTTCTCTACCAACATTAGGGAAAACTGGAGCGATCAAGACAAAGACAATGTACACTATCCCTGCAATCCTGGTTAATTGTATCAGAGCATTACCCCGACCTCCTTCTTCTGTAGGCAAAGTCATTACCCCAAAAAAAGCCCACCAAGGCATGTACTTCAATAAGCCGATCATAAAATTCGTGACAGGGATCCCTACTTTATCCACCAACAAAGCCAGATAACCAACGTCAACCAACAATACTAAACAAGGGATAAAACCAGCAAAACTAGATATAACCGATTCACCTTTAGATATTACGCCGAATAAAGCCATGATCCCGAAACCTATTGAAAGATAAACAGCAAGGAACGCCGGATCAAATGTAGCTCCATAAAGAAAATACCAAATCACAAATAAAGTCATAGGAATAAATATGGCTAATTTATCTTTCCCTAAGCGCGCTGCCAAGGCAAAACCTGCCATGATAAAAAGAATTATTGATAAAACAGTAATCAATTGTCCATAACCAAAAACATTTTTCAGGATAAACTCAATTACACCAACAACAACCATCACCCAGCTGATGCTTTTGGCTGCGCCTGCTAGCTGTTTCCCCACCAGTTGAATACCAGTTACCTTAGTCGCTACATCAGCAACTTGTCCTGCTCCGCTACCTTTTAACGCCTGGACAATACCCAAAACATTCACCTCTTTTTTTGACTGTTAATAAATAAAAGTAATTTTTGTAACTCCGTTCACTTCACCAAATCAACATCCAACTCCCTGATCTCAACGGTTTTACTTGGTTTGATTTTCACGGAATTACTACCTTGTTCAACATCGATACTTAAGTCGATAGTATAGGAATCTTCCTTGGTATCGAAATGATAGGTATGTCCGTTATAGATTACCTGACCTCTTTTCGCTGAAACCACATCAACAAAGTTGAGGGTTAACCTTAACCTTTTGTCTTCATCTACCACATCTGTGTATTGTTCATGTGACAACTGGAAGTAATATGTCGGGAAATCAACAGCTCTCAGCTGCGATAATATCACGACATGTGTTAGCAGGTAATTTCCCCTATCAGTGTAGAAAGTAACTTTGTTCTGGCCCTCATTGAGCAAACCTGCTGCAACGTCTATCGGAATCAGCGCTAGATCACAATCAGGAACGGCATTATAAACTTCTTCACCATTAATCTGAACATTTAGTTTTCCTACTTCACCATAATTGCAGTTTGGTTGAAACTTCAGCACTGCTTTCTCCAGATTTTGTTTTTCTGTATCTGAAACTAGGAAGACATTGGTGGAAGATTGCGCGTCCACTTCTGTCACATCAGCTACTACTTTTATCCCTTCCATCGCTACGGTGTTAGTTCTCCAGAAGGCTGCTCCTGGTGATGCTGATTTGAAAGTCAAGACATTCTGCTCGTTTAAGAAATTCCTTGGCAGCATGATTGGCGGCACTGGACCAGATACTGGTACAGCGTTATAAATCTCTTCACCATTAAGATAGACCATCAAAGCGCCTTTTACCTCATTGACACTAAAACTTAACAGAACATTTTCAGTATTTGCTAGATCTGCCAGATTGAATGAAAAATCAAGATTTTGTTCAGTAAAGATTCCTTTTTTGGTTGTACCAATATTTTTTTCTGCAATTATTTTGCTTTCAGTTCTGGTAAAGATGTTTACTACTGGTATAGGATGCTCAATCTCATCTTGAGCGATATAATCAATTCTCCCCGGAGTTACTGCCAAAAGATTCTGGACACTAGCACTGCTCGTCGTTGAAGAGCTACCAGAAGAAGTATTTTCTCCCAAGAGTTCAGCTCTTTCCTGAGGAGGTATCAAGATTATGAACATTATAATAAAAAAAGCGATAATCGCTAGTAAGACAGCTGCACCGGCAGCTGATTGCGCTCTCTTTGATCTGACATCTATCATGGATTCCTAAAAATAATTAAAGTATATAAAGATTGTGGGGAGTTAGGAGTTTGAGAACACTAAGTAAAAGTTGTTCTGCAGAAACAAACTTTTTATAACCTACCTCACTATACCCTTGATTATGGATATCATCAGCCAAAACTTCAAGACCGGAATCGTCAAGTTGAAAGTTTCCGACATTGATGATCTGTGGTACTTATCACATCTCATTGACCCAGGAGATTTTATTAAAGGTAAGACTACACGCAAGATCCGCATCGGCGAAGATGAGAATGCCAAAGTTACCAAGAAGACAATGACCTTGCTGATCGAAGCAGAAAATATTGATTTTGGCAAAGCTGGAGACACCTTAAGGATCAACGGAAAAGTTAAGGAAGGATCTGAAGAAGTGCCTAAAGATAGTTATCATTCTATCTCTCTTGAAGAAGGGTCGGAATTTATCCTGACTAAGATTAATTGGCGCACTTATCAAAAACAAAAATTGCAGGAAGCTTCAGAAAAAAAATATAACTACCTGCTTTGCGTCTTTGACCGGGAAGAAGCGATCTTTGCTCTCACCCAAAAATTTGGTTATAAGATTTTAGTTAAAATCACCGGTGAAGTGCCTAAAAAGACTAAGACCGTAGAAATCAAAAGTGATTTTTATGAGGAGATCATCAAAGCACTAGATGTTTATGCTGGTCGTTATAATCCTGAAAATATTATCATTGCTTCGCCTGCATTTTACAAGGAAGATCTTTTCAAGAAGATTAAGTCACCAGAATTGAAAAAGAAAATTGTTTTAGCTACTACTACTTCCGTTAATGAAAATTCTCTGGATGAAGTTCTTAAAAGACCGGAATTGGCGCAGACTTTGCAAAGCAGCCGAGCGCGTGAAGAACAGATCTTAATGGATGAACTTCTGGCCGAAATCAATAAAGATAATTTGGCTGCTTATGGTTTATCTGCAGTTAAGAAAGCAGTGGAGGCTGGTGCAGTAAAGATGTTACTAATTTCTGATGAATTTATTTTCAAGCAACGGGAATCTTCTACTTATGAACAGATTGATGAGGTGATGAAAAAAATCGATTCATTGCAGGGAGATATCCACATTTTATCGTCGGAAAATGAAGCAGGTAAAAAACTTGACGGCTTAGGTGGGATCGCCGTTATCCTCCGTTACAAATTAGCTTGGTAAACAACTTCTCTATATTTTGTAAAACCACAACCTTTTAATAGTAGTTATCTTTACTCATAAGCAAGTAACAAAAAAAATTTGGGGTTCAAAAAGGAGGGTTCAAAAATGATTGTAAAGGATGAATTACTAAGCAAGCTCAGGCGCTATTTCGATTTAAATTTATACGAAGTCAAGCTCTGGACTTCCTTATTGAGTAGAGGTGTTTCCACTGCCGGCGAGCTATCAGATATTGCTGATGTTCCTCGTTCCAGAAGCTATGATGTGCTGGAGTCGTTGGAAAAAAAAGGTTTTGTTGTAATGAAGATTGGTAAACCAATCAAGTATATCGCTATTCCACCGAGTGAAGTTGTTGAAAGAGTAAAAAAGAATATGCACCTTAATGCTCAGGACAAAATAAAAAGATTGGATATTGTTAAAAGTTCTCCATTATTGGTTGAGTTAGAAACTCTTCATACCCAAGGAATTAGTCTAGTTGATCCGGCCGAGATGAGCGGCTGCCTTCGCGGTAGAAATAATTTATACAACCATCTGGATTTATTGATCAAAGATGCCAAATCTTCTGTCAATATTATGACTTCTGATAAGGGCTTTATGCGTAAGGCAGAAGGACTAAGGACCAGCTTAGAGCAAGCTAACAAACGAGGAGTCAAAGTAAGAATTTCTGCGCCGATAACCGCAGAAAATAAGAAAGTTGCTGATTCTTTGAAAGGAGTAGCTGAAGTTAAACATAATGACAAGATGTCAGCCCGTTTCATTACAGTGGATAGTAAGGATATGGTTTTCATGACCCTTAATGATAAAGAAGTTCATCCTTCTTATGATTTAGGTGTCTGGGTCAAGACCCCGTACTTTACTAGCGCTATGGATCAGATGTTTGATCAGGTTTGGAAAGGGAAGTAAGAAAACTAAACTCCAACTTTGATTAATATTTTTTATTTTTCTACTTATTCCCGATTTTTCACCTAATTTCTTAAGTTAATTTTATAAAGAATCTCGCTTCTGAATTCTTTGATGGATCTGACGAATATAATCAGTAAATTGCATCCCTTGGAAAGAGCAGTTTTACCAACTTTAAAAACGGAAACTGAACTATCTCATATTGTTAGGAACTCCAATCTGCAAGAAATTGAAGTTATCCGCGCTTTGCAATGGCTAGAAAACAAACAAGCACTAAATATTAAGACCGAGAAGAAAAAATTGGTTTTTTTAGATAAGAACGGCAAGATTTATCGGGAGGAGGGATTGCCTGAAAAATTATTCCTACAAGTTCTTGATGATTCATTCAAAGGGATAAACGTTATCACTAAAAAATCCCACCTCAGTCGGGAAGAAGTTAATGCCTGTTTAGGACAGCTGAAGCAGAAGCAAGCCATCGCTATACAAAAAGGAGAATTTCTGGAAGTTAAGATTACTGTTGAAGGAAAAAAAATTCTTAATGAAAAAACTCCCGAAGAAACCCTGTTGCAGAAAGGTTTTCCCTTAGAATATGACTCTCTTAGCACTCCAGAAAAATTATCACTGGAATCATTAAGCAAACGTAAAGATATTGTCAAGATTGAAGAACAAAAATTAATCACGGTCGAACTTACTCCTTTGGGTAAAGAACTTGCCGCTCAAGATCTGGGTGGTGAAGTAGTTAACCGCTTAACTAGCAGTATGTTAAAAAATGGAGAATGGAAAACTAAACAATTTCGTGCCTACGATGTGGAGATCAATGTACCAAAAATTACTGGTGGCAAGAAACATTTCGTCAATCAAGCTGTAGATTACATCAAGAAAATTTGGTTGGAGATGGGTTTCAAGGAGATGAGTGGCAATTTTGTTCAGTCTGCGTTCTGGGATTTAGATTCATTATTTGTACCACAAGATCATCCCGCCCGGGAGATGCAAGACACATTTTATCTTGATGGTGAAGCTGAATTGCCGGATATTTGGAAAACTATCGCTACCGTCCATGAAAATGGTGGTAGCACTGGTAGTCGTGGCTGGAGATATAGCTTTTCTGAGGAAGAATCTCGTAAATTATTATTACGGACACATACCACAGTCCTCTCGGCGCAAACCATCGCCCAGTTAAAGAAAGAAGATTTGCCCGCTAAGTTTTTTGCCGTGGGAAAAGTTTTCCGTAATGAAGCATTAGACTGGAAACATCTTTTCGAATTTTATCAGGTAGAAGGAATTGTAGTTGATCCTAACGCTAACCTCAAAAATCTCAAAGGTTATCTCAGGGAATTTTACCGTAAGATGGGTTTCTCCCAGATTCGGATGCGACCAGCTCACTTTCCTTACACTGAACCTAGCCTAGAGATAGAAGTTTTCCATCCCGTTAAGAAACAATGGATAGAATTGGGAGGAGCAGGCATTTTCCGTCCTGAAGTAGTAGAACCTTTACTTGGTTTTCCTTGTCCGGTTATTGCCTGGGGCCAGGGTATGGGACGTATCATTTCAGATTACTGGAAAATAACCGACATCAGGGATTTATACAAAAATGATCTTAAACAATTGAGGGAGCAGAAAATCTGGTTGAAATAAAATGCCGACAGTAACATTAAACAAGAGAGTCTTTGAAGAATTGGTAGGAAAAACTTTACCCCTTGAAGAACTTAAGGAACGTATTAGTATGCTTGGTACAGACCTAGAAGGGATAGAAGGTGAGGAAATCACTGTAGAAATATTTCCCAACCGCCCAGATTTGCTCTCTGAACAGGGATTTGCCCGAGCTTTCAGCTCTTTTATTGGAGTAAAAAAAGGATTAAGGAATTACGAAATTAAGAAGAGCGGTCACAAAGTAATTGTTGATCCTTCCGTAACCATGCGTCCTTACACTGCTTGCGCCATCGTAAAAAACATAGAATTTGATGACGAAAAAATAAGGGAGATTATGCAGATTCAAGAAAAATTGGCCACTACCCATGGTCGTAACAGAAAAAAGTCAGGTTATGGCATTTATCCATCCACAAAAATAAATTTTCCTGTAACTTATATCGCTAAAGATCCGCAAGAAGTTAAATTTACTCCCCTTGGTTTTGCTGAAGTGATGACTGCCGAAGAAATAGCAGAGACTCATCCTAAAGCTAAGGAATATCAAAGTATTGCTAAAGATTGGAAAAAATACCCTTTTTTCATTGATGCACAACAAAATATTCTTTCCATGCTACCTTATACTAATTCGCAAGACACAGGAAAAATTGATTTATCTACTAAGGACATCTTCATCGAATGTAGTGGTACTGATCTTCATAATGTCCAGGTTGCCCTCAACATCTTAGTAACCATGTTCGCTGACATGGGTGGAGAAATTTATAGTCTGGAGATGGAATATCCAGATCAAAGTTTTACTACACCTGATCTTACACCAGCAAGAATGAAACTAGATTTGCCTTTCATTAACGGGCTTCTTGGTCTTGAACTTAAGCAAGATGAAGCGGTTGAACTGCTCAGTAGGATGGGTTTCGGCTTTGACGAAGAACAGCATGAAGTCCTTGTACCGGTTTATCGCGACGACATCTTGCATCAGGTTGACTTGGCTGAGGATATTGCTATCGCTTATGGTTATGAAAATATTGCTGAAGAAATTCCTCAGGTTTCCACAATTGGTGAAGAAGATCCATTTGAAAAATTTTCCAACAAGGTTCGAGAGATACTAATCGGGTTAGGTCTTCTGGAAATGAAAAATTACCACCTAATGATGGAATCTGAACTTACAGAGATGATGTCTCTGACTGAACCGGCTATCTCTTTGAAAAACGCTGTTGGAGAACATAATCATCTTCGTAATTCCCTCCTGCCTAGCTTGCTAAAAAATCTGCGTGAAAATATGCACCATGAGTTTCCACAGGACATTTTTGAGATTGGCAAGATCTTTATCAGGAAAAACAATATTATCGAAATCACTAAACTATCCTTGTTATTGTGCGATCATAAAACAGATTACACCAAAATTCGACAGATTCTTGATGCCTTGTTTAATTCTTTAGGTCTTAAGTATCAAGTTAAAGAAATTACTCATGACTCTTACATTCTTGGTCGTGTTGGTGAAATTATCATCAATGAAAAAAGCCTTGGTATTATCGGTGAATTCCATCCTCAAGTCTTGGAGAACTGGGATCTGATTACCCCTACTGTTGCCTTCGAACTTAACCTACAGGAGGTGTACGATGAATGCTTTAGAGATAACTAAATTCCTGAATGATCTTCTTGATGTTAACCATATTGAAGATAGTTCAAGCAATGGTTTGCAGCTAGAAAATTCTGGAGAGATAGAAAAGATTGGTTTTGCGGTTGACGCCTGTTTAGAGACTTTTCAGAAAGCTAAAGAAGCTGGTTGCAATATGATTATAGTCCACCATGGTCTTATCTGGGATGGTTTGAAATACATTAAAGGCAATACTTACCGCCAGATAAAATATCTTATTGAAAACAATATGGCTCTCTATGCAGCACATTTACCTTTAGACAAACACGAAACCTATGGTAATAACGCCGGTCTGGCACAAATCTTTGATTTGAAAGACATTAAACCTTTCGGTTTCTATCATGGTACGATGATTGGATGTTATGGTAATACTAATCTCCCTCTGGATAAAGTAAAAGACATTATGAAAAGTAACGGTCTCAAAACAGAATCATTGGATTTTGGTCCGCAGCAGATCAAGAAGATTGCCATCATTTCTGGTGGTGCCAGCTCTGAAGTTTATCAAGCCGCAGCTTTAGGTGTCGATCTTTACATTACCGGTGAACCGTTGCATTTCGTTTACCATTTTGCTAAAGAAAATAATTTGAACGTCATCTTTGGTGGTCATTATGAGACAGAAGTTTTTGGTGTCAAAGCTTTGATGCCCTTATTAAGCGAAAAGTTTAAGACTGAAACTGTCTTTATTGATGTACCAACAACAATTTAATTAAATTAACAATAAAAATCATAATTTTCAATAATAATGAGCAAGACAATGAAATTTTTTAAAACTTGGAAAGAAGTGATGTTTAACCCGCTTAATTTCTATGCTAAATTACCTCAAAAATTTCGCTATCGGGAAGCTTCAATTTTTTATCTGAAAGTTAATGCTTTGATACTCGGTATTGTCGCGTTGCTAATTTTACTCTTTGTCGCGATTCTCTCCAGCACATTTGGTTCTCTCTTCGGACAATCTCAAGTTTTCGCCCAATTCGGATTCATGATAGTTCTTTTAATAATCATAATTGCTTTACCAATCTTATTATTGATTAATTGGGGTTTCTTATTTCTCGGTGCCGGGATAATTCACCTTTTTGTGTTGATGTTCGGCAGCAAACAAGGTTATCAAGAAACTTTCAAGGCCTTAGCTTACTCACAAGCTCCCGCCATATTCTCGATTATTCCTTTTATCGGGTATGCTGCTGCTGTTTATTCCGTTATCTTGGAGATAATTGGTATCAAGGAACGGCATAAATTGGATTGGGGCAGAAGCGTAGCAGTAATCTTGATTCCCTTCTTCATCTGCTTGGCCTTGTCTATCTTCCTGTTTTTTATGATTTTTTCTCTAGCATCTTTATACTGATATCATAAAAATGCGTAAAACCATCTTGCCCAACCTTAAAAGACCTGGTTTGAAAAAAAAATTGTTTTTCTGAGACGCTGGAAA
>Ga0210057_1005280_pt1 | contig 16695 bp, 7 predicted proteins | sample CryGeyCG2114_010_2_FD_183968 | JGI IMG/M metagenome (GOLD analysis project Ga0210057, IMG submission 183968) | Groundwater microbial communities from aquifer - Crystal Geyser CG10_big_fil_rev_8/21/14_0.10 (SPAdes) (version 2) | ecosystem: Environmental > Aquatic > Deep subsurface > Groundwater ...
GTGACAAAGAATTTATACGAGCACATGAAGGCAAAAAAGCCAATCAAGTATAAGGACAGGAATGATGGAAAAGTGCATGAATTACTTGTCGACGTTTCAGATTGGAACAAAAAAGACGACTCGAGCGCAACATTCACACTAGGGTTCTAAACAAACCATACGCTCAAACGTATGGTTTGTTTATATATAAATAATTCAAAATACTAAACCCTAAATCCTAAACAAATTCCAAATCCCTAAACAAAAATCCTTTGAGATTTTTGTCGGGCGAACCACACGGAATTATTTTAATATAAAATAATCCCGTGTGGTTTTAGCCAAATATTTAAACACGTTTTGAATGTTTTAATACTGATAACTACAAATTAATGACACGAATTACTACAAATTTTGAATTTTGAACATTTGTTATTTTATAAACCGTCGCTACCGAAACCTCACACCTGAAAACTAAAACCTAATATCTAATTCATAATTCATAATTCCTTATTCTGAATTTTCGGATTCTTGCCCTGTAGCTAAACGAAGCGAAGTGTAGTTTATGGTACTGGGGTCGTGCTTCGGATTCTTGCCCCGTACCGACCGAGCTTGCGAGGTCTAGTTCTGGGGTCGGATTTTATAGACTTTATAGACTTATACTAATACCTCTTTGCTTTGTCATGAATACACCTTATCTAAGGGTCATATCCCCAAGTAAAACATCTAATAGCTTGTCTTGCCCTTTACCAGTCTTTGCGCAGGTAAAGATAACATCTGAAGTATACATACCAATGGAAGACATTTGTTCTTTCAAATCTTTTTGGAGTTTTGAAAGTTCGCTTTGTTTAAGTTTATCTATTTTATTTACAACAAGTATAAATGGATGATCTTCAGATTTAATTATGTCCATCAATTCCCTATCCAAATCAGAAATACCTCGACGCCCATCAATAATTAAGAAAACTTTTTCCGGCAAAGCGCTGGATTCACTCAAATACCAGATTATTCTTTTTCTAAACTTATCTTGTGATTTTATACCCACTTTTGCAAACCCATAACCCGGCAAATCAACAATGTAAAAATCGCCACCATTTGCAGCGAAAAAATTGATTTCACTGGTTTTGCCGGGAGTACTACTAGAATGAGCAATTTTCTTACCCACAATCATATTTATTAGGCTTGATTTACCCACATTTGAGCGCCCAACAAAGGCATATTGTGGTACATCTTCGGTAAAAATATCATCAGTTCCGATGACGCCCTTTACAAACCTTATGTTTTGTATCTTTTTTTGCCCTTTATTCATATTATTCATGCGTATATGGTAGTATTACACAGCATTAATAGAAATCAAAGATTAGCAATAAATACTATGGAAGGATCAAAAAACAACACAATAGTACTAGCTGGCTCTATAATACTAGCCGGACTACTAATAGCAGTTGGAATATTCGTAGCAAACAGAGATGTGCCAGACGATAAACCAAAAGATGATACAAGCGACACAACAACTGTCATGCTTGAGTTACCAGCAGTAACAGAAAGAGATCATACTATAGGAAACATGGACGCATCTGTTGTAATAGTTGAGTATTCAGATACAGAATGTCCATTCTGTAAAAATTTCCACGAAGTTCTAAATGAAATCATGGTTGATTATAAGGATGGTAATGAACTAGCGTGGGTTTACAGACATTTCCCATTGGCAAGTCTCCATCCAAAAGCAGCGACGGAGGCGCATGCAACAGAATGTGCATATGAGCAAGGAGGAGAAGAAGCTTTCTGGGCATATATAAATAGATTGTATGAAGTAACTCCATCAAATAACAACCTAGACCTTAATGAGCTTCCAAAAATAGCAGAATATGTTGGACTTGATGTTGATGCATTTAACCAATGTCAAAAAGATGGTAACTACAAAAGTTTGGTGCAAAACTCTTACCAAAGTGCTCTTAAAGCTGGAGGAAATGGTACACCATTCAACATCTTTGTTCTTAAGGAAAAAATGAATGATGAAGTAATGAGTGCAATGAAAGATCTTCAGAGTCAGTTTAGACCAGGATCATTACTTCTCTCAAGCGACGGTAAAAGAGTTGCTATAAGTGGAGGATTACCAATAGAAGGTGTTATGTCTTTTGTAGATATATTCCTTGGTAAAAATGCAGTAGCAGAAACAGCCCAATAATACAAAATAAAAAAGGCCGCCTATTCCCGCCATCTCCGCGAGCAAAGCTCGCGGAGTATTGGCGAGACGGCACCGTGGCTTTTATGTTGGAAGTGGAATCGTCCACCGACGATGCTTTTTATAGTGTTACCCCGCAGCAGAGCTGCGAGGTATCGACGCCAATAAAGGTTATAGGAAAAACTGTTGGAAGCTCGGCTTCCAACAGTTTTTGTATAAAAGACGAATTTTCAATTTACAATTCTCATTCAAGATTCAATGATCAAGAGCACAAAATTCGAAAAAAATGAACTACCTCGCAGCAAGCTGACGAGGTATCACATCGAAGCTCCGCTTCTTTGTTGTCCGTAGCAAGCTAAAAGGAATGAACCTTAAAAAAGATTCAAAATTTGTAGTAATTCGTGTCATTAATTCGTAGTTATTAGTATTAAAACATTGAAAATTGAAAATTTGTATAATACCCCAGGCCTTGCCCAATGAGAAACTTTTATTTACTTACTGTCTTATGAAGTGCACAGAATTCACATTTTTCATTACCACAAGTCTTACCCCAAAAAGACAGGTCTAAAATTTCATTTGATACGCGAACTACTTCTTCATGAAGTTCGGCAACATCTTCTTTTGATACATCAAATTTTTCTTTTCTATACTTTCCATTATCCTGTTGTTCAATAAAATCTATTTCCCCAGATTTCATCACATATTTACCATCTTCAAATAAATCCAATAAAAGTCGGTAGAAGACGAGCTGTCGTTTGTAGTTTCCTCCAGAATTTTTTGTATTACCTTCTATATCATTTCTAGATTTTGGTTTGCCGGTTTTATAGTCCACAACATTTACATATCCATCATATATTTCTATTTTATCCAACTTACCTTTTATAGGTACTTGTATACTATTACCAACATCAACATAGATACCATCGACTTTAAATTCGTTTAATATATTTTTGTGCCAAGTATTTTTGTATGTATCAATATAGCCACAGAGAGCAACATTTCCTTTTTCAACGAGCTCATCGTAATCAGTTTTTTGAAGTGAGTATTTACCAAGCAATTGTACAAACCTATCAACAACATCTTTCTTTGTATTTTCTTTTCCTATTTTAAGTTTATCAAAATACTCTTTCAAAACTTGATGTATAGCATTTCCATAAACAAGTGGCTTCTCGTAAGGGCTAGGTATACGAAGTAAATTTCTATAAAAATATTGCCAAGGACATTCAAGATAATTATTTAAAGCCGTGACAGAAACCCCTTGCTCGAGAAATAATTTATTTAAATATTCCTTGTCTTGTATATTTGGTCCATATTCTTTTTCTGCATTATATTTTGTATCAAGTTTTGTGGTATATTTCTCTTCAGTTTCAAATACAGAAACTTCATCAATGAATTTAGGGTCTATTTCTTCAATAAACTGCGATGGTAATCTAGAACGACCATCATCACTCATTGTGGTATAACTAATCGATACTGTCTCTTTTGCTCTAGTAATAGCAACGTAAAATAGCCTTCTTTCATCAGAATCATCTCCTGGTGAATCCAGAGAAATTGCTTTATGCATAGATTTAAACTGACTAGCCGTCCTTCTTCCTCCCCAATGACCATGCCATGAACCAATTACAAAGACATTTTTAAACTCCAACCCTTTTGACTTATGGGCTGTCATTAGACGAACACCCTCTCTAACCACATCTCCTTTTTTAGATAGCTTAATATTATATTGTGCAAGAGTATTTATATATTCAAGAAAATCAGACAAGTAATATCCGTCTTTTCCTTCTGCTGATTTCTCTGCTTCAGTAAAAAAAGTCTCAAGTGTACCTAATCTGTTTATTGAGCCACCACTAGAGAGAATTTTTGTAAGAAATCCCGATTCACGAATTACTGTCTCTAATACACTTAGAACCAGTTTATTTTTTGAAGCCGAAACCCATTCATTAAATCTTCTATACACTTCCATAAATGACAAGGGGTCTTCTACCAAAGAATCCTTAAGGTGTTTTTCTGAACGAACAATCTCAAAAATCGATAGTTGATTTTTGTTTTTATAATCAATTATTTTATAGATATCAGTACTTACAAGAAAGAAACAGTCGATTGAAAGCATCATTATAAACAACCCCTCATCATTTGGATTATTTATCGCTCGGAGTATATGTATTAGTTTCCTGATGTCCTCATCCTTAAGAAGACCTGTATTTGATTCTATTTGAAAAGGTACATCCGTTTTAGATAAATACCGTGCAAGATTTACAACATCACCATTATCTCTATAAAGAACTGCTATTTCATTTGGCTCTACGCCATCTTTAATTAACTTATCCAATGATTCCGCAACATACATATATTCAAAAATTGGCTTTGAAAACACATGTAGTGTGACATTTTGCTCATCAAATGATTTTTTAGAAACAAGTCGTGGTCTGTCCTGCTTTTGCTTATCACCAGTTTCTATTAATGAATGAGAGCTATCCAAAATAGTCTGAGTTGATCTATAATTTTCTATGAGGTTTATAAGAGTTACATCTTTGTATACATCTTTAAAATATAAAAAGTTTTCGAGAGATGCTCCCTGAAAACGATAAATTGCCTGCTTTTCATCTCCAACAATAAATATGTTTGGCCTTTCATGAAAGCTTGAAAGAAGCTCCAGAAGTCTGTTTTGTGAATTGTTTGCGTCTTGATGCTCATCCGCAAGTATGTACTGGAATTCTTCTTGTAGTATAAGAAGAAACTCTGAATCTTTTTCTAATGCGTGTATTACCTCAAGTATCATATCTTCAAAATCGTATATCTTTCTTTCTCGAAGACTTTTTTCGTACATATCGTATGCGAGTATAAGCTCTCTATTTTTTGAAATACTTTTTTCTTGTTTTAAATATTCCCCTTTCATTTTTCCTTTATGAGCACCTTTCACATGATACAAATCATCCTCTGCCATCAAAACCTCATACTCATCATCAATAAGACTCTTAAACATTTCCGGACTAATATTATCCATTTTTAAATTTCTTATTGCACTTAGAACAGAGCGGATATAGTATCTAGAATCACCATATGGGCGAAGCAAATTGAATTCGCCACTATCAATAATGTCTTCCATTATTTTTATTTGATCTATTTCAGTACCACTTGATGAGCCTATTATTCTAGGAAAATAGTCAGGATACTTTCTGATCATCTCATTACAAAAGCCATGAAATGTGTAAATGTTTACACGATACGCAGAACTACCTATTATCTCTCCAAGTTTTTTGCGCATTGAATTAACCCCAGAATCAGTAAAAGTAAGAGCTAAAATCTGCCCAGGCTCAGTGTCTGTGGTACGAAGAATGTTTGCAATACGAAGAGTAAGTATTGTGGTCTTGCCAGTACCAGGTCCAGCTATGACCATCACAGGCCCATCTATGGTGTCTACAGCCTGCTTCTGTGCTGTATTTAAGTTTTTATATGCTTTTTCAAATTCATCTGCTGTTGGCATGACTATATTATATACCAAGTTAAAGTTTCAGGTTTCAGCTGTGAGGTTTCAGATGTTAATGAATTTTTAATTTTTCTCCCTACGGGAGATCTCCCGTAGGGAGACAATCAATTTTTAAAGATTATTTTTACCTGCTTGTGTTAAAATCCGAGCTTCCAACAGTTTTTTGTTACTCCGTTCTCCCTTCTCCATACTACCTTCTGAAGAATTTTTAATAAAAAAACCACCAGCATTTGCTGGTGGTTTTTTTATTAAAAATTCTTCAGCCACTCCGCCTTATCATGTTGTCTTATTTTTTCATGAGCCTTGGCTTCAATCTGCCTAATACGCTCACGTGTTACATTAAACTCTTTTCCCACCTCTTCAAGAGTGTGGTTTATGCCATCAAGAAGTCCAACTCTCATTTCAAGAATCTTTTTCTCTTTTGGTGTTAAATCATCAAGAATTTCTTTAACATGCTCTTTTAAGATCCTTTGTGAGGAATCTTTATCAGGAGCATCTATTTGATCATCTGCAATAAAGTCACCTAGTGTCGAACGATCGTCAGATGAGTCTCCAACAGGAGTCTCAAGAGATACTGTATTTTGTTTTATCTTCTCGATAATATGAATCTTCTTCACATCAAGTCCCATTTCCATTGCGATTTCATCTGCAACAGGATCTCTTCCAAGGTCTTGTGAAAGTTGTCTCACCACCCTCTTATATTTTGCGATTGTCTCCACCATGTGAACTGGTATACGAATTGTCCTAGATTGATCGGCTAGCGCTCTTGTGATTGCTTGTCTGATCCACCATGTGGCATAAGTAGAAAACTTATAACCTCTTGTATAGTCAAATTTATCAACAGCTTTAAAAAGTCCAAGATTACCCTCTTGAATTAAATCAAGAAGTGTTAGATTTGAGCTTCTGGATGCATATTTTTTTGCAATAGAAACCACAAGTCTTAGGTTTGCTCTTGCTAGTGTGTTTTTTGCTTCTTCATCCCCTATCTCTATTCTCTTCGCAAGCTCGCCCTCCATTCGAGCATCAATAAGCTCATATTTTCCTATTTCTTTCAAATACATCTGTATTGAGTCATGAGATGAAGACCCCGTTCGTCCTTTATATTTATATTCCTCTCTATCTACAACATCATCATCTGTTTTGATCTCCAATAAACCTCCACTTTCTATAATATCTATACCTGATTGGTTGAAACTATCATAAAGCTCCTCAAGAAGCATTATGTCGTCTTCTATGGTTGGAAAAACTTTTAATATTTGGTCATATGTAATAAACCCTCTCTCTTGCCCCATGCCAGTAAGAAGTTTGATTCTCTCCCTTCTACGCTTTTCTTCTCTAGCTTCTTTTGGGGTAAGTTTTATTACTGGTTTTACTTTTTTTACCTTCTCTACAACAGTTGGCTGTGTACTTTTATTTGTTTTCTTATTTAAATCTTTTTTTGTTTTAGGTGTCTTTTTTATAACTTTGACACTCTTTTTAGATGTAGTTTTTTTTGCAACTACTTTTTTTATAGGGCGCTTTGTGGCGCTTTTTTTATTAAGAGTTTTTTTAATACTCTTTTTTATATTCTTTTTTGGAGTCTTTTTGACTGTTTTTTTCTTTGTTGCCATTTTTATTATTAATTAATTCGACTTTTGATTATTTTTTTAACTTCTTCAAGTTTTTTTGATATTGATTGATGTGTTTCCATCAATACTTTTTGTAGATCCTTATCCTTTGCTCTTTCTGCTTCCTTTAATTCCTTAGTACTTAGTTGTAAATCTTCTGCCAGCACGCTCTCTTCAAGTAATAATAGTAATTCTTCCACATCATCCTTTAAGGCATCGTCATCTGAATATAGTGTTTCTATCCTAAAAATCAAATCTTGAATATCCATTGAGGTCATTTCCTCTACAGATGGACCCTTTAATCTCTTAATCTCAAGTAATGTTTTGTCTATATCTATTACAGGTTTTGCACTGCTCTTTTGCCACAAAACGATTGCTGAGAGACGTCGTATTACTGTTTCTCTTCTAGATAAGTTTGTTTCTGTATCTACGTTTTTTAAAGTTATCCCTGATTCAGCACCTACCCCCTCTCTCTCCATCTTAGAAAGTTCTTCAATAATAGAGTCTTTTGGTATATCAGTTGCTTTGTGTATGTATTCAACGAAATGAGCTTGATCTATAGAATCCTGTATTTCTTTCACAAAAGGCAATACATGTTTCTTTATAGATTTCCAAAAATCTCTCTGTTCTTGTTTCTTCTTTGCAATTTCTTCAACAAAAACATTTATTACGTGCCCTGTCTTTTTTAACTCCCTATACCAAAGTTCTTTATCTTCCTGTAGTACATCTGCAGGATCTTTTCCTTCTGGAAGCAATACCACATTCACATTCATACCTTTACCAAGAGCCATTATTGCTGTTTTTTTCATAGACAAGATTCCTGCCTTATCTCTATCAAAAATAATTATCAAATTATCCGTAAGTCTTTTTATTCTTGATAGATGACTTCCTGTAAAGCTTGTGCCTGAAACCGCAACACTATACGGGAACCCTTCCTGATGCGCCATGATTAAATCTATTTGGCCTTCAACAAGAATTGCTCTGCCTGCTTTTTTTATATGTTGTTTTGCTTTGTCATATCCATACAAAACATCGGATTTGTTAAAGAGCTCTGTTTCTGGGGAATTAAGATATTTTGCCGCTTGTATTGCTCCAGGATCTTCTACTTTCTTCTGAAGTGATCTCCCTGAGAATGCCACGACCCTACCGGTGGAATCAGATATTGGGAACATAACCCTATTTCTAAATCTATCGTAATATGATTTATTCTGATCGTTTGAATTATCTGATTTTTTAATTAAACCAGCTTTCTCTATTATTATATCCGTATAACCAAGAGCTATGAGGTGCGAGTACAACTCCCTCCAATCGTCTGGCGCATAACCAATAGAAAATTCTTCTATTGTTTCTGCCTTAATACCCCTTTTCTCTAAATATTCTTTTGCAAAATTATTTGAAGCAAGTTTCTTTTGGTAAAAATCTGTCGCTTCTTCCATAACCTTATAAAGAGCAGAATTATCTTTTTTCGCGCCACCAGCTTCTCCAGAAAGCTCTATACCAGCTTTATCCGCCAAAAACTTAAGTGAGCCTATAAAATCCACCCCCTCAAACTCTTCTACAAAAGTAAATATATCTCCCCTTGCGCCACAACCAAAACAATAATATAGGTTCCTGTCTGGAGAAATATTGAAGGAAGGTGTTTTTTCATTATGAAAAGGACACCTAGCCCGATAATTCATACCAGCTTTTTCAATTGGTATATAAGACCCGATAACATCTACTATTCCAAGTCGTTCTTTTATTTTTTCAACATCAGACATATATTATTAGGTATTAGCTAATAGGGTGTAGGCTAAACCCAAAATGAAATACCGATTCATTTTGGGTCGCCCGACAAAAATCATAAAAGATTTTTATTTAGGGATATAGGTGTAATTTTCAACCTGCCTACCCTGCCTACCCTGCCTACCGGCAGGCAGGCGGCAGGCAGGCGGCAGGCAGGTTTACAATTTTTCTACCTCTGGCAGATCTCCCAAAGGGAGACAATTTTCCTGCCTGCCGACAGGCAGGAAACATTATCTACACGCCTACGATACCTATCTGCAAAAATAAGACCACAACTACTCGCCGTACTCTTCTCTTTCTGCGCTCTGTATATCCATTATCATTTGATGTTTCTTGCTACCAGCAAATCCAGTACCGGCTGGTATAAGTCTACCAACTATAATATTTTCCTTGAGACCACGTAGATGATCCTTGCTTCCTCTTATTGATGCGTCAATCAAGATTCTTGTTGTGTGTTGGAATGAAGCAGCAGACAAGAAGCTCTGTCGTGTAAGAGATACTTCTGTAATACCAGTTATCATGTAATCTGCCTTTGCTGGCTCCAAGCCAGCCTCTTTAGCATTTGCATTAACATTTTCAAGAACTGATGTTTCAACAATCACACCGTTTGAGAACTCTGTATCTCCAGGATTCTTTACTCTTGCTCTAGAAAACATTTGTCGTATTACAACCTCAATGTGTTTTCTTGAAATTGATGCTCCTTGTAACTCATAAATCTTACCAATTTCATGAATAATATAATTCTGAGCAGCTTCACGTCCTGCATATTTGTATAGCTCTTTTAAGTCTGCAGATCCGTCTGTTAGCACTTGACCTTTCTTTACAGTATCGCCAACTTTCACAAACATAGTTCTTCTATGACTAACTAGGTACTCCAATGATTCCTTTTGATTCTTTTTTGTGCTCTTCTTTACTTCCTCTTCATTTGGAATAATAACAATCACATTCTCTCTTCCTGTGTTTTTTATTTCTGTAACTAATCCACCAGTAGTGCTTATCGAAGCAGCATTCTTTGGAATTCTTCTTTCAAAGATTTCTATAACTCTTGGAAGACCTGTTGTGATGTCTCCACCAACTGACGCCGCACCTCCTGCGTGAAATGTACGCATAGTAAGCTGTGTACCAGGCTCTCCAATAGCTTGAGCGGCAACAGTACCAACAGCCTCACCCAGCTCTACTGGTTCATTTGTTCCTAGGTCTACTCCATAACACATTCTACAAAGACCTTTTGAGGTACCACATGTCATAGGAGAACGAACAATTGCTTCTGATATACCAACAGCTTCCATTTCTTTTGCGTCTGTAAGAGTAATGAAGTGTCCTCTCTTAAACATAACCTCACCACCTTCATTCTTCACATCTTCTGCTAAAAATCTTCCATGTAAGTTTTTTGACAGTGGAATTTCTATACCAGACAGATTTTCTGACCTGATTACAATACCTTCTTTAGTACCGCAATCTTCTTCTGAAACTACTATATCCTGAGATACATCAAATAGTTTTCTTGTTAGATAACCAGCAGTAGCTGTGTTTAGAGCCGTATCTGTAAGACCCTTACGAGATCCGTGAGTTGTCGTAAAGTATTCAATCGGAGTATGTCCTTCTTTTGAACATGTTGTAATCGGGAATTCAATTGTCTCACCTTTGTTGTTAAAAATCAGACCCTTCATACCTGCCATAGCTGTGATCTGAGATAGAGAACCTCTGGCACCTGATTTCCACATATCATAAACAGACCCGTTTACATCAAGTGTTCCTGGAATAATTTTCTCTATACTATCTTTTGCGTTGTGCCAAATTTCTATACTTTTTCTTCTTCTCTCTTCTCCAGAAAGAAGTCCCTCATTATATTGATCAATGTTTGCATTTACTCTAGTTCGCGCTTCAGCAATAATCTGATTTTTTTCTTCTGGTATTTGTATATCGTCAATTCCCCAAGTAATACCAGCGTGTGTAGCATACTTGAATCCAAAAGTTTTTACTTTATCTAGAATTCCAGGTATTCGGTCTGCTCCATATTTTTCAATAAGCTCATCTACAATCTTTTGCATCAATTTCACATCTATTTCTTTGTTGACGAAAGGAAAATCTTTTGGCAACACACTATTAAACAAAAGCCTTCCAACTGAAGTTTCAAATATTTTTCCTTCAAAAATTGCATATTTTTCACTATCTGTCGCCAATACTTTTACTTGTGCTCGAAAATCTACATAGCCATAGTCGTATGCTGTGATTGCATGGTTTGGACTTGGGAATATTTTTCCCTCTCCTTTTCTCTCTGTAACCAACTTTGTCATCCAGTAACAACCCAAAACTACGTCAAGCATTTTGGCACTAAGAACTGGTCGTCCATTACCTGGTTTAAGAATATTTTTATTTGAAGCCATTATTTCACGAGCTTCTGCTTGTGCCTCTGCAGAAAGAGGAACGTGAACTGCCATCTGGTCTCCGTCGAAGTCCGCATTGAATGCAGTACACACCAATGGGTGAACCTGTATAGCAAGACCTTCAACCAAAACTGGTTTAAATGCCTGTATTCCAAGTCTGTGAAGTGTAGGTGCTCTGTTTAATAGTACATACTTATCTTTAATTACATCTTCAAGAATTCCCCAGACCTCAGGCATTCCTTCATCAATCAATTTGTTTGCACCTCTTATGTTGTATGCAAACTCATGTTTCAATAGTTCAGAAATAATAAAAGGTCTAAAGAGCTCAAGTGCCATATTTTTTGGTATACCACACTGATCTAGAGCAAGACTTGGACCAACAACGATAACTGAACGAGCAGAATAATCTACTCTCTTTCCTAGCAAGTTTTGTCGGAAAATTCCTTGTTTACCTTTTAGATTGTCTGACAGAGACTTTAATGGTCTTCGTGTTGACTGATTTGCCATATAAGAACCTGTTCGGTGTCTTATTGAATTATCAATAAGCGCATCAACAGCTTCTTGTAGAATTCTCTTTTCATTTCTAAGAATTACATGAGGTGCATTTATGGCCTGTAATTTCTTAAGACGATTATTTCTATTTATTACTCTTCTGTATAGGTCGTTTACATCAGAAGTTGCATGTCTTCCACCCTCAAGAGGCACCATTGGACGTAGTGCTGGAGGAAGAATTGGAATATGAGTCAAGAACATCCACTCTGGTCTAGTATCAGACTTTACAAGAGAACGTATTAAAGAAATTCTTTTGTTTATCTTTTCCTTATCCCCTTTTCCTGCTTTTACATATTTTTCCTCAAGATCTAATAGAATTGCGCTTAGATCTAATTCCTTAAATATCTTGTGTATAGCTTCTGCACCAATCTCAGCGTCAAACATTGAGCCATACTTCATATCAAACTTATTGTAATCATTGTCATCAATAATCACTCCCATCTGCAGTACATCAATTTCTTTCTTAGTTGAAAGGTATGCTTCTTTTAGTGCATCTTTTGTTTTGTCTTCTTTTATAGATTTTAATTTTGTTTTATATTCAATCTCTAAATCTCTGATTATTCGATTTCTTTCAACCTCATCTATTTTTGTTATGATGTATCCAGCAAAATAAATTACCTTTTCAAGTTTTGAAGAATTCACACCCAAAACAAGAGCCATTCGAGAAGGTATGCTCCTTAGAAACCAAACGTGGGATACGGGTGTTGCAAGCTCTATGTGCCCCATCCTCTCTCTTCTTACAATAGAACGAGTTACATCAACTCCACATTTTTCACAGGTAATACCCTTATATCTTATTCCTCTGTATTTACCACAGTAACATTCGTAATCCTTACTTGGACCAAAGATTTTTTCATCAAAGAGACCACTCTTTTCACTTCTTTGTGTCCTGTAGTTTATTGTTTCTGGTTTTGTAACCTCTCCAAAAGACCACTCCAGAATTTTCTCTGGAGAAGCAATCTTTATAGTGATCATATCAAAATCAACTGTCTTCCCTGCCATATCTCTTGGGTTTATATTTTTATAAGCATTCATAAATATTTGATATTATTTTTAATTACTGTGAATCTTTAGGAGTTCCAGCATTCTTCTTTAAATCAACATCCAATGAAAGAGCTCTTAGATTATTAAGAAGCACATTAAATGATGCTGGTGTGTTTGAATGACGAATTGGTTGACCTTTAACAATTGCGTCAAATGCACTAGACCGACCTAGTATATCGTCAGATTTGATTGTTAGTACTTCACGAAGTGTGTATGCAGCACCATAACCCAACAGTGCCCATACTTCCATCTCTCCAAAACGTTGTCCTCCGTGTTGTGCACGACCGCCAAGTGGTTGCTGTGTGATTAGTGAGTAAGGACCAATTGATCTTTGGTGTATCTTGTCTTCAACCATGTGGTGAAGTTTTAGTATATACATATACCCGATTGATATATCTTGATCAAAAGACTCGCCAGTTCTACCATCATATAGCTTTACCTTACCGCTTCTTGGATACCCAGCTTTTTCTAGCTCGTCTCCTATCTCAGTTGCAGTAGCTCCCATGAAAGGAGGTACTATTGCTTGATAATTTAATGTCTTTGCAGCAAGTCCTAAGTGAAGCTCAAAAATCTGCCCAAGGTTCATACGAGAAGGCACCCCAAGTGGAGTAAGAATTATATCGATTGGTTCACCGTCCTCTGTATAAGGCATATCTTCTGCTGGTAATATTGTAGAGATAACTCCTTTGTTTCCGTGTCTTCCTGCAAGCTTATCTCCAATAGCAACACTTCGTAGTTGCGCAACTTCAATATGAATTTTCTTTATAATTCCAGACTGTAGTGAGTCTCCGTTATCGCGTGAGAAAACTTTTACACCAACAACCCTTCCTCTTTTTCCATTCTCTAGTCTTAGTGATGTATCTTTTACGTCTCTTGCCTTTTCTCCAAAAATAGAACGGAGAAGTCTTTCTTCTGGTGTTAGTTGTGTCTCCCCCTTTGGTGTAATTTTTCCAACCAAGATGTCTTGTGGTCTTACTTCAGCACCAATTCTAATGATTCCATCTTCATCAAGATTTTTTAATTTATTTTCTCCAACATTTGGAATATCGTGAGTTGTAACCTCGGGACCAAGCTTTGTATCACGAACATTTACAGTAAATTCCTCTACGTGCAAACTTGTGAATACGCTGTCCTTAACAAGTCTTTCAGAAATGATGATCGCATCTTCATAGTTTGAACCATGCCATGTCATAAAAGCTACTCGTATATTTTGACCAAGTGCAATTTGACCTCTATCACTTGAAGATATGTCTGCAAGAAGACCTCCTTTCTTTACCTTATCTCCAACTGTTACAGCTGGCTTGTGGTGAAATGCTGTATCACTGTTTGTTTTTGTAAAATTAAGTAATTTATATTCTTTTTCCTTGCCACTTGAATTCTTTACTACAACCTTTTTAGCATCTGAATAAGATACTTCACCTGCTTCTGTTGCAAATATAAGTCTTCCTGTATCTCTTGCTGCTGCTTCCTCAATACCAGTTGCTACAAGAGGAGCATCTGCGTTAACACAAGGAACAGCTTGTTTTTGCATGTTTGAACCCATGAGTGCTCGAGCGGCATCATCGTGATTTAAGAAAGGTATCATTGATGTAGCGACAGAGAATGCTTGGTTTGCTGAGACGTCCATGTAGTCAACTTCTTTTCTATCAAACAATCTTGGTTTTTCTTTATATCTAACCTCAACCATCTTCTCTGTTATGTTTCCATCATCATCATATGCTGTGGCTGCATGAGCTATCTTTTTATCCTCCTCTTCAAAAGCATTCATGTATACAACCTCACCAGTAATTTTTCCGTTTTCTACTTTTGCATACGGTGTCTCAATCATTCCAAAGCTATTAACCCTGGCATATGTAGCAAGGTTTAATACAAGACCAATATTTGGTCCTTCTGGTGTATGAATCGGACAAACTCTACCATAGTGAGATGGGTGAACGTCTCGAACTTCAAATCCAGCTCGCTCTCTTGTAAGTCCTCCTGGACCAAGCGCTGACAACCTTCTCAAGTGCTCAACCTCAACAAGAATATTGTCCTGTTGCATGAACTGTGACAACTGACTGGTTGTGAAAAATTCTTTTATGCTTGCCTGTAGAGGTCTTGGGTTTATAAATTGTATTGGAAGTGTAGTTTCAGCATCTATAGTAGACATTCTATCTTGAAGATTTCTTTTCATTCTTGTCATACCAACACGCATTCTTTGTTCAAGTATTTCACCAACGAATCTTATTCTTCTTGAACCAAGATGATCTATATCATCTGCCTCTGCTCCAACCGTATTGTTGAGTTTTACTATATTGTTTATGATCACAACCAAATCCTCTACAGAAATAACTTTCTTGTATTCTCCTTTCTTACCAGAAGTAATATTAAATCTTTGGTTGAAACGAAATCTACCCACCTCTGATAGATCATATCTTTCTTCATTGAATATTGAATCTATATATTCTCTTGCATTCTGAAGTGAAACAATATCTCCTTCTCTCAATTTTCTATAGATTTCAATGTATGCATCATCAGCAGATTTTGCTATATCTTTTTCAAGTGATGCTTTAATAATTTCTAATGATTCTTTATTATCCTTAAACAAGGCCAGTATTTCGGCATCTGTTGTAGCTCCAAAAACCCTTAGAAGTGATGTGACTGGAAATTTTCTCTTTCTGTCGATTCGTACATATATTGATTCTGTTTGATCAGATTCAAATTCTATCCAAGCGCCACGAGCTGGAATAATTTTGCTACCAAATCGTCTTTTACCGCGCACATCAGCAGCAGTGAAAAGAACTCCGAAAGATCGAATCAACTGTGGCACAATAACTCGCTCTATACCGTTGATAATGAAAGTTCCGTGTGCTGTTTGGATAGGAAAATCAGCAAGGAATATTTCCTGCTCTTTTGTTGTGTTTGTATTTTTGTTTGTAAGTTTTACTTTTGCTCTGAGTGGCGCTTCATAAGAAAGCTGTTGACTCTTTGCATAGTACTCATCAAACTTTGGTCGACCTAATTCTATAGACAAAAATTCGAACTTGAATTTTTTACCGGAGTAATCCTCGACTGGAGAAAACTCTTTAAACAGATTCTTAAGCTTATTTTCGATAAGGTCGGTGTAAGAACTCACCTGATTCTCAACGAAATTAGGATAAGAGGTTAGCGGTTTTTTATACCGCGAGAAGAATTTCTGTTGCATAAACTAAAAAATTAGCAAAAGATAAAGCCATGGAGATACTTTCCCCTTAAGGTTTATGCCAATGGCGATATATTTATGTATTATAATTCTCTATATAAAACAAATTTATAGAGTGGGTCGTATAAAATGTTCCTTAATGAAGCCCTCTCAAGCTGTCATTACGGTAGAAGAGTCTTTACTCAATCTAGTTTTCTTCAGTGCTGCGTATTCTACACTAACAGGTAGTGTAAGTCAACACCAAAATGGCCATTATGTGGAAAACTTTCAATAATCACTTCAAAAGCCCGAGAGCCTTCCAGAGTTCGTCCTCTTTCACTCCATGTTTTAAAAATGCCTTAAAAATCTTTTTATTTACAACATTACTAGTGCCTCTATATATTGTGACAACTAAACTTTTCAACGAATAGTCATCGATATCGTCTTTTGTTCTTACAGCTACATGAGAAGTGCCTGATTTGGGTGAAGTAAGTCTAAAACCTAAACTATCT